>JACCDN010990118.1_pt1 | contig 10794 bp, 6 predicted proteins | sample 7441691 | NCBI WGS metagenome assembly JACCDN01 (sample SAMN15323439, study PRJNA562643) | freshwater metagenome | isolation source: river surface water | place: USA:Blue River Watershed | collected 2017-08-16
CAGTAAGCATAGAGGCAAAAAGGCGTAAATAGGGGAGGTCAGCCTCTTCTATTTGGGGGAGATCAAAAACCAGATCTGCATAGAGGATATGGTTAGTAAAACAGCTGTGATGGTGGACAACTAACTGATCAAACTGCTCTTTTTCTACGGGATAGAAAGAGACTTGTTTAGGGAGATCGTCTAGTCCAAGAATGGGTAGACAGTTAATGTCTTCTTCCTCTTTTCGTTGTTGATCTTCTTGAATCTCAAGACTCTCTTTGAGGATTGTTTGAATCTCTTCACTAGAGAGGCTTTGTTGTTTTTCTTGAAGAAAGCTCTCTTCTTCTTTATGCATTTTTTCGGATAGATCAGTGTCAGGAGCCATTACAAGACGGTATCTGTGGGGGTTATTAATCAGATACTTTTCAATGATATTGGATAGGTAATCTTTTTGTGCGACGAGAGTGGAGAGTCTTTCAAAAAGGGAATGGATTTTAAGACCATCGATTGGAGAGCCTCCTTGGAGATAGGGGAGGACGATGCGGCTAAAAAGCTCTAGACCGTAGGGCTCATAATCGTAGCTAATTTCGCTGCGAGAAAACTCTAGTTGGTGCATCGAAGATTCGATAAGTTCCATCGGAATTTTTTCGGCAGCAATCTCTTTGAGAGATTCAAAAAGGATCTTCTCTAGGGCATCAGCGTTTTCTGGTTCACAACCGCGGCATACAATCGTATAAGGAACATCTCGAGCATCTGGATCGAAAGCGGAATCAGCTTCTATACAAAGACCCGATTCAGTCAGTTTGTATTTTAAAAGAGAAGCATCAGTATCCATCAAAATAGAGTCGATTAGATGTAGCCCTAAAAGATCGTCTTGGTCTTTGATGTCCATCGTAAGCCAAGCAAAACCCACAAACGTTTGCTGTTTGAGGTTTTTTTCATGAGAGGGATAGTAACTTAGCTCTTTTACTGGAGCTGTGATTCGGGGGCATTTTTCTATGGCAGGGATAGGGGAAAGAGAATTTGCTTCATCAAGCACCTTTTCTCCCAAATAGTCGAGATGGTTTTCAATAGGGATGTCGCCGTAGAAAAAGTAGGTGCATCTACTTGGATGATAATACTCTTCATGAAACTTTATAAGATCTGCATGAGACAAAGAGGTAATCTCTTTGGGGTCGCCGCCAGAGTCAAATCCATAAGTGTGATCGGGACACAGTCCCGACATCAGCTTTCGATAAAAAAGAGATCCTGGATTAGCGAGAACCCCTTTCATTTCATTATAGACAACCCCTTTAATTTTGAGAGGCGAGCTTGGATCATCTGGTTTGTCAAACTCAAGTCGGTGTCCCTCTTGTTGGAAAGAGGTCTTGAGGAGGAGGGGGTGGAATACTGAATCGAGATAGACTTCATAGAGATTGTAAAAGTCTTTTTTTATGCGAGTAGCGGCCGGATAACAGGTCCATAGCTTGGCCGTAAAAGCATTCATAAAAGTGTTAGAAGACCTTCTTAGCATAGAGAAGAAGGGATCGTGAATAGGGTATTTTTTTGAGCCACATAAAGTAGTGTGCTCTAAAATATGGGCAACACCTGAATGGTCTTTGGGATAAGTCTTAAAACAGAGGGCAAAGAGATTTTCATCGTCGTCTGCTGCGACGTGAATGATCCTAGCTCCTGTTTTTTCATGCAGAATTTCGGTCACTTTTACATGAATTTCATCAACGACCCAAACATTTTTAGCAACAAAGCCACGGTAACGTTGATTTTTTTTCATACAGTACCATCAAGTCCGAGAGGTATATACCGCTCGTAATTCAAAAATCGGCTTTTTTGCGAAGCCGGCCCTCAAAGTTTTAGAGTAGGCAAAACCGATGCCAAAGTAAGCCTTTATTAACAGGCTGAGTTTTGGCAACTCTAAAGTTTGAGATGCCCGCAAATCAAAAATCGATTTTTGACTTGCGAGCAGCATATAGGTAGTATCAGGGATACTCTTTTTTTTTACCACGTTAAATTCGACGAAGATTGATATTCTGTTACCCTCGTTTCAAAGAAATTCTTCTCTTTGCCTAGATCGATCACTTCGCTCATCCATGGGAAAGGGTTTTTCTTATGGTATTGAGCTTTTAAACCAATTCTTTCAAGTCTGCGATCTGCAATATACCCTACATAATCCTCAAACATGGGAGCTGTAAGACCTAAGATCCCTTTTGGTAGACAATCTTTTGCATAAGCATATTCAAGAGTTGTTGCCTCATGAATAAGTTCTATGATGTGATTTTGGAATTCTTTTGTCCAAAGATCAGGATTTTCTGCTTTAATCTCGTTGATAAGATCGATCCCGAAGTTTAAATGGATTGTCTCATCGCGTAAGATATATTGAAACTGCTCCCCAATACCAGTCATTTTATTTTGACGGTGAAGGGAGAGAATCATAGCAAAACCGCTATAAAAGAAGATCCCTTCCATGATGATATAGTAGCCAATAAGGTTTTCTAAAAACTTTTGAGCTCCTGCAAAGGTGCTTGTTGAAAACCCTTCTTTTAAAACTTCTTCGGTCAACTGCATCTCAAAACGGTCTTTTTTCTGGATCGCTTCAATCTCATTATACATGTTGAAAATTTCACCTGGATCTAAGGCAAGAGACTCTACGATATAGTGGAAGGTGTGCGTATGGATTGCTTCTTCAAATGATTGACGCAATAAATACTGACGTGCCTCTGGGTTGGTGACATGCTTAAAGATAGCAAGAACCACGTTATTTCCAACTAAGCTCTCTGCTGTTGAAAAAAAGCCTAGGTTTCGCATAATGACAAGACGTTCGCTCTCTGTCAACAAGTCTGACTTCCACATTTCGATATCTTTTGCCATAGGAACCTCTGTAGGCATCCAGTGGTTTGCACATCCGTTTAGATAATGTTCCCATGCCCACTTGTATTTAAGGGGCATGAGTTGGTTTACGTCCACAGTTGTGCAATTAATGAGTCGTTTTTGATCGACTTTTACCCGTTTTTCTTTCTTTGTATCTACAACTAAAGTCATATGTTTCTCCAAAATTTATTGACAGCTCTCGCAACCCTCTGTAAGTGAACAAGCACCTTTAGGTTTTGCGTCTCGGTCGATCTTAATTTTACTTGTTGCTGATTCTGATTTCATCCAGCGAGGTTGTAGATCGCGTTTATTGATATCAGTAGTTGATTTTTCAATTTGTGTAGCGGCAAGCGTTCTTAGATAGTACGTGGTTTTGAGTCCACCTTTCCACGCTAAAAAATACATCTCATGCATCTTTTTACCGCTCGGCTCAGAGAGGTAGAGGTTTAAAGACTGCCCCATATCAATCCATTTCTGGCGACGAATCGCACAAGAAATAATCCAACTTGGATCGATTTCAAAGGATGTTAAAAAGAGCTGTTTAATAGCTAATGGGACTTTTTCGATCTCTAATAAAGAACCATCGTAATACTTAAGATCATCGAGCAATTCCTCATTCCAGAGATTTTCTTCCTTGAGCGCTTGAATTAAATATTCATTAGGAACAGTGAACTCTCCAGATAAGTTGGATTTCACATAGAGATTCTTATAAGTAGGCTCGATAGAAGCTGTCACACCTACAATGTTAGCAATTGTAGCTGTGGGTGCAATTGCCATAGTGTTGCAGTTTCTTATCCCGTACGCTTTTACAGCCGCACGAACAGGTGTCCAATCTTTGCGGGTATTTTTATCCATAGCAACGGCCATGCCCCTTTCTTTTTCTAAAAGGGCGATGGTGTCTATCGGTAAAAGACCTCTATCCCACTTCGATCCTTTGTAAGTGGAATAAGTGCCCCTCTCTTTCGCTAGAAGCGCTGATGAGAGAATCGCATAGTAAGAGATCGCTTCCATTGTCTCATCAGCAAGCTCTACTGCTTCATGACTTGCGTAAGAGATTTTCTTTTGGTAGAGGACATCTTGGAAACCCATTAGTCCAAGACCAATCGCTCTATGCTGTGTGTTGGCATGCTGGGCCTCTGGGATCGGGTAAAAATTGATATCGATCACATTGTCAAGCATACGAATAGCTGTTTTTACAGTCTCAGCAAGCTTTTCCTCCTGTAAAACACCATCTTTAAAGTGGCGAGGTAAGTTAACAGAGCCGAGATTACATACAGCTACCTCTTCTTTTGACGTATTCAAAAGGATCTCTGTGCAGAGGTTAGATGAGTGTACAACCCCTTTATGATCTTGAGGGGAGCGGATGTTAGAAGGATCTTTAAATGTAACCCACGGATGACCTGTTTCAAAGAGCATACTGAGCATTTTACGCCACAAGGTCACTGCATCGACTTTTTTAAAGAGTTTGATTCTCCCTTCTTCTGTCATACGTTCATATTCGAGATATCTTGTCTCAAAGGCGCTGCCGTAAAGATCATGCAAATCGGGTGTATCGCTTGGAGTAAAAAGGGTCCACATGCCGTTTTCTTCGACCCTTTTCATGAAAAGGTCGGGAATCCAGTTGGCAGTATTCATATCGTGAGTACGACGTCTCTCATCACCTGTGTTTTTACGCAGTTCAAGGAAATCTTCGATATCGAGGTGCCAGGTTTCTAAATAAGAGCATAGAGCCCCTTTCCGTTTTCCCCCTTGATTTACAGCTACAGCTGTATCGTTTGCTACTTTAAGGAAGGGGATTACACCCTGTGATTTGCCATTGGTCCCTTTGATCATAGAACCGGTTGCTCGAACATTTGTCCAATCGTTTCCAAGACCGCCTGCCCACTTCGATAACTGGGCGTCATCAGAGATAACCTTAAATATATGGCTAAGATCATCATTTACAGTAGAGAGGTAGCAAGAACTTAGCTGAGAATGGGGTGTTCCTGAGTTAAAAAGAGTTGGTGTTCCTGGTGTATAGTGGAATTGAGAGAGAGTATTATAAAATTCAATGGCTCTCTCGGTTTTGTTTTCCTCACGGATTGAAAGCCCCATACAAACACGCATCCAAAAGATCTGTGGTGTTTCAAGTCTTCTTCCTTTGTGGTGGATAAAATAGCGATCATAGAGAGTTTGTAAGCCCAGGTATTGGAAAAGGTCGTCGCGTTCTAATACAAGGTGGCTCGCCAATTTTTCGAGATCGAAATCAAGAAGGTCAGGGGAGAGACGCTCATAAGAGATCCCTTTTTGTATATATTGGGAGAAGTAATTTTTGTGGGCATCGTTTAAATGAGGATCGGATGCTGAAACTTCGAGTGTTTCTCTGTAAAGTTTATCGAGAAGCAGTCTTGCAGCTACAAAAGCGTAGCTTGGTTCTACCTCGACCTGCATACGGGCGGCCATAATGAGGGCAGTATCGATTTCATCTTCTTTGATCCCTTCGTAGAAGTTAAGAAGGGTTGCGGAAAAAAGGCGTTCGATATCGATGTGATCTTCATATCCGCGGCAAGCGAAAGAGAGCTTTTGTTTAATTTCTGATTCAGAAAGCTCTTTTTGAGATCCGTCTTCAGAGGTTACAGTAAAAGCTTTTTCTATAATCCCTTTAGGGACGTTTATTTTTTTGGCGGTTGTATGGAGAAGGGTCTCTTCTTCCATCTCTTTTTCTTTGCGCATGAGGATATAGCGTTTTGCCCCTGCGTAGAAGCCAGATTTCATAAAGGTCTCTTCAATCAAATCTTGGATCAAGGAGAGGGTGAGAGGCTGACCTTTTTTATTGATTTGGACAACTTCATCAATGACTTTCTGGGTAAGTAAGTTTACAGAAGATACTATGTGCTCATCAGAAGTTGTCTCTTCAAGACAAACAAACACGTTTTCAATAGTAGAGGCTATTTTCATAGGATTAAAGCGAACTTTAGTGACCCCATCACCTCTATAGACCATCATATTGCTTGGTTGGTTCTTACGCACTTCTTTATGATGATCTCGATAGACGATATAATCGCGTGCTACATCATGGTAGCCGTTTTTCATTAAGGTAATTTCAACAATATCTTGAATCCCTTCAACGGTGAGAGAGACCCCTTTTTTTCCAAGTTCACTTGCTCTTTGGACAACGCTATCGGTAAGTCTTTTGATAATTTGTAAAAGAGAGTCAGAAAGGGTGGTTGGTAATGGTTGCTTTTTAGTGTCGCGGAAAGCAAGTTCGATCGCCTTACGGATTCTCTCTGGATTAAAGGGAACAATGCTTCCTCCCCGTTTTACTACTGTCAGTTTAGCAATGTCGGGTGCGCCGCTTGCGATAAAGTTGTTCACTCTCTCTTCCTCTCTCGTAATCGTATGAACTCCAGAGTTTTCTTCTTTCTCTCTCTTTTTCATCTTGCTTATTTCCTCCATAAAACCATTAAACGATACCACATCTAGTATTTCTCTTCTATCTCTAACACTACATATTGTACAAACTATCTAGATGTCCAGAAAAAAATTCTCTCTTTTTTTCTTGAAAAAAAGAAGCCTTGAATATGCGTTGCTTCCGAAAGAATTTGTTACTGAGAAAATAAAACTTTAAAAAATGGATGAGGTGCTCTTCTTTCCAAATAGAGGCGTATTTTTTCCGAAGAGAGATCTTCGAATTGGGAAAGAATGACAAAAATGATACCGATCATTTCACCAAATACGTACCAACTTTGAGAGTAAGAGGGGAAATCGATCTTTTCTAGCTTGCGGATAGTTTCTAGAAGAAGTCTAGAAGTAGGCGTTTGAGTAGGAAGTAAGTTAAGAGTGTGGGTAAGGCGTTGGATGATTTTATAAAGAAAGGCACCTAATGCATCGTGCGAAGCATTTTCTTTGGGGATCAAAAGGTCAAACATTTCAAGGGCACGCTTTTTTATCTCTTTTACAGGGTAAGATTGGATAGCTTCTTCACCCGAATAGAGGTGTTCTAAAGATTGTTTAATTGTGTAAAAAGAGCTTGCGGGGTTGAGCTTATAGTAGATTTCAAAAAAGGAAAAAATGGTTGGAAGAAGTTCATAAAGGAGATCTTTTATCTCTGGTTTCAGGGTGTTTTTTATCTCTTCATGAAGGATTTCGCTTAAATAGTCGTGCTGCAATGAATAAAACCCTAGAACCAGCTGTACCGCTAAATGTTTTGGTTTTCCAAGGACATTTAAACCTAAAGAAAAGGGTTGTAATACATCAATTAAATAAGATGCAAAAGAGGTCGGTAGACAAAAACCGTATTGCTCGGTTAGAGAAACCAAGCTTTCTTTAAGAGGCCAAAATTGGTGCGTTAGGTTTTGAAATTTGTGGTGGTTCGAGGACTGTTTTGAATCGATAGATACGTACTTTTCTTTCCAAAATATTGTGGTAAAAAATTCATTGAGCTTTTGACCGGTAAGTTCGCTCATCTCTTCAAGAGAATCGAGCCAATGAAAAAGCTCTTTTTTTACATCGTGAGGAATATATAGGGGAAGGGTTTTATGGTAGAAAAGACTTTTTTTCCCGAGCAGGGTTTGCAATTGGTTAATAATCTTATGTGCATTTGCTGAGGCTAAAGTATTCATTTTGGCTTTACATTGGGCAAGTTCTGGATTGATATTTAATTCTGTAAGGATCGGGTGCCAACTAGTAAGTAAATGAGAAGGTCTTTGCTCTAGGTCAATGTGGGTGAGATTTTCAAAGAAGGGCTCTTCAATAAGTATAAGGATCTTTTTACTAAATAAAGTCGAGTTTTCTTTGAGGAGGGTTTTAAACTCTCTACAAAAGTTGCGAATGGAACGAAAAAGAAAGGAGAGAATGGCTTCAAGATTTTTCTCTTTATAGGGGAGAAAAAATTCCAGGGCGAGTAAGTAATCAAAGACATTACTTGCTATGATCTTTGCTTGAGTTACGTGATCATCGATTGAAGTTTGGTTATAATCGAGATGCACTAATTTATGAAAAGCCTCTACTAGTCTTTGAATGGTTTGGATTTCTAAAGGTGTATGGGCAGAGCTCTCTTTTTTTTCTAGGATTTCGGGGGGGATCCATCGCCCTTCTTTAAGATTAAGAAGAAGTTCTTGGAAAATAGGGAGAGTAAAAAAGTGTTGGATAGGTTCAGGAAATCGAGCTTCTTGGAGTAATTCTTGGAGTGAAACGCTGAGTTCTACGATTTTTTCTGGTTGTGATTGATATAGATCCGAAACCAAACCTAATAACTTATTAGCCTTAGGTTTTAGTTCTTCAACGTAATTTATCATAATTAATTTGAGACTAATATTTTTTTATATTATAGATAACTTTATGATTAAAAGTACTGCAATTTTGTTAATTAATATGTTGATCGGATCTCAAAAACCAGTTTTTAATCGCGATCAGTATATACCGAACGTGTTTCAAAAATCGGTGTTTTTGCGAAGCCGGCGCTCAAAATTTAGAGTAGACGAAGACGATGCCAAAGCGAGTCCCCTATTAACAATAGGGCGAGTTTTGGCAACTCTAAAGTTTGAGATGCCCGCAAGCCAAAAAACCGATTTTTGAAACACGTTCGGTATATATTGGAATATTTTAAGGGATAGAGATATGATAGGTTCCATGAAAAAAGTGAATCTGCTCCCTAATTTTATCACCGCATTTGGTTTAACCTGTGGGCTTTTTGTTATTTTCCGCGTCAATATGACGGGGGAGAGCACTTATGTGTTACTGCACCATATGACGTTGATCTTATTAGTTGCAGCCCTTGCTGACTTACTCGATGGCGCAATAGCGCGCATGATAAAAGCAGAAAGTGAATTTGGTTTGATGTTTGATTCTTTAGCCGATGCGATCTCTTTCGGTGTTGGGCCCTCTGTTATCCTTTTGAAAGCCTTATCGTTAGAGCAAAAAACACCTCTTGGGTTTTATGCGTTGGCGGGCGCTATGCTCTATACCCTGTGCGGAGTTTTACGTCTTGTCCGGTTTAATATAAAGGCGCAACAAGCAAAACCCGATGATTCTTCTAAAAAAGCCTTTATTGGGCTTCCCATACCAGCTGCTGCAGCTTTTGCGATCTCTCCTATTTTATTTGTTAATTCGCCTTGGGTAGAAGACTTCTTTGAGCTCTCTCTTACAGCTCAAGCAATTCTTTTACCATCTATTATGATTGTATGTGGCTATCTCATGGTAAGCCGTTTCCGTTTTCCGAGTTTAAAAACGATCCATTTCCGGCTCCCTTCATTTCCCCTTCTTTTCCTCTCCACATTTTTAGCTATCTTTATCTTGTATGGTATCTTTTACTACCTATCTATTGTGCTTCTGGTCTTTTCTTGGGGATATGCACTGTTGGGCTTAAGCTTGTCGCTTGTTCGGCGCATCTCAGGCAAACGGATCAAGACGCTTGAAGATTTTGCACCGCCACAAGAAGAGAGCGAGGACTAGATGATCGAATATACGGAATACCTGGGCTGGTCTTTAGTGTTTCCACTTGCGTGGATCTGGTGGCAGTGGGAAAAGAAAAAAGCTGAAGTTGTGCAGTTTAAGATCGAAAAGCGCGAAATGGAGACGATCCTTAGAGAGCAAGATAAAAACTTTCAGGAAAAGCTCTCTATTTTAGAAGAGAGCAAAGAAAAGCTCAAAGATGCTTTTAAAGGTCTCTCTTTAGAAGCGGTAGAGCGTCTACATCAAAAAGCTCAGCAAGAATCGGCGCAAAAAGAAGAGGCGCTACAAAAAATTCTCGAGCCTATTAAATCAAGCCTTGGAAAACTCGATGATGGAATGCATCGTATTGAAAAAGACAGAAGGGGAGAGAAAGAGGCGCTACAAGAACAGATCAAAGCGATGCTAGAATCTGAAAAAATGCTACGCCAAGAGACTGCAAGCCTTGCTAAATCGCTGCGAAAGCCTGAAATTCGTGGTATGTGGGGCGAATTACAGCTAAAAAGGGTTGTAGAGCTTGCAGGACTTGTCAATTACTGTGATTTTTATGAACAACCAGTTGGTAGCACAGAAGAATCAAGGGTAAGACCAGATCTCCTTATACGTCTTCCAGGCAATAGATCTGTGATCGTCGATGCTAAAGCTCCTTTTGAGGCTTTCTTAGAGGCTAACCAGATTGAAGATCCTCTTTTAAAAGAAGAGAGACTGAAAGACCATGCACGAAGACTGCGTACACACATACAGCAGCTTTCAAGAAAAGGATACTGGCAGAGTTTTGAGCATTCTGCCGAATTTGTCATTCTATTTCTCCCAGCGGATATTCTCTTTACCGCCGCTCTTGAAATTGACCCCTCTCTGATTGAATTAGGTGCTGGACAGGGGGTAATCATTGCAACTCCAACGACCCTCATTGGCCTTCTCAAAGCAGTTGCGCATGGTTGGAAGCAAGACAAGTTTTCTACATACGCCAAAGAAATTAGCGATCTTGGACATGAGCTTTACAAGCGTCTTAATGATATGACTAAACATTTTGCTCATGTGGGTAAATCTCTTAACTCAGCTGTTGAAAGCTTTAATAAAACAATTGGTTCCTTAGAGCGCCGTGTTCTTGTAACTGCCCGAAAGTTCCAGGCTTTAGGGGCAGCAGGTGATGTCGAAATTGAAACCATCGATTTCATCGAAACGGTCTCCCGCGAAGGGGAGCCTGTCCTAGAATCCCTCCCTCCCCAAGACGCTCCATAAATTTTTACATCGCGTGCAGATCTAAACTGCAACAAAAACAGGATATGCAGGATTTTTGCCTGCGGCAATAAGATATGCAGGATAGGGGATAGGGATTAACGAGCTGCCAAACTGCAATCCCTAATCCTTACTTCGTCAGAAGGAAGTTCTTTTATAGTCTTTTAAGTTATAAATTACGTGTTTTTCGAAGGATGCGCTCTTATTTTTTATCAGACCGAAGGTCGACGTCAAAGAAGGCCGCTGTTAAAAACAGGGCCGATGCAGACGGATGAAAAATAA
>JACCDN011189813.1_pt1 | contig 10791 bp, 6 predicted proteins | sample 7441691 | NCBI WGS metagenome assembly JACCDN01 (sample SAMN15323439, study PRJNA562643) | freshwater metagenome | isolation source: river surface water | place: USA:Blue River Watershed | collected 2017-08-16
CGCCGAGTTGCGGGTTAAGCTGATCGACCATGAACTGGGTGACAGCGCGCGGCGTGTAGAACTCACCGGCATTGCCGGCGCTTTGCAGGTCTTTGAGGATTTTTTCGTAGAGATCGTTGAACAGGTGGCGTTCCTGCTGGTTGTTGAAGTCGATTTCGTTGATCTTGTTGATCACCTGCCGCAGCAACTGGCCGGATTTCATGTAGTTGAAGGCGTCTTCAAACACCGATTGCACCACGAAGGCACGCGGGTCGCGCACGGCATCGGCCTGCAGGTTTTTCAGCGAGCCGAACAGGCGGTTGTTGACGAAATTCAGCAGTTCGTCACCGGTGATGCCTTCGGCATCCGCCGCCCAGTTGCGCCAGCGCAGGTCTTCGGGGATGGGCGACCGATAATCGTCGCGCATGATCTCCAGCTCGGCTTCCTGATCGTCGAATATCTTCAGGAACAACAGCCAGCTAATCTGCGACAGCCGCTGTGCGTCGCCGTCGACGCCGGCATCCTGACGCATGATGTCCTGAATGGATTTGATGAGGGTGGTGCTGATGGTCATGGGGTGTCCGTTTTCAATCAATCTGCCTGGGTAGCGGCTTCGGGGTATAACTCGGGCAGCAGAAACTGCAAGGCATCGAGCGGAAAGGCAAAACGCACCGGGGCCACGTGGCCGGTGCTGGTAACCAGCCCGGTTTCGATCAGGTGTGACAACAGGCTGCGGGCGGTGCGCTCGCCGAGCCCGGTCATTTGTAAAAATTCGCCGCGTGGCGTGGGGCCGGCCAGAAACAGGTGGTACAGCGGCAGCGCGGCTTCGGGGCGAATGCGTTTGTCGTGCGCAGAACGGAAGGCAATCAGGGCCTGGATGCGGGTTTTCATGCCATCGAGGTCGAATATGCGCGCCATGAAGCGCACCTGATCGGCGCAGACGCCGATAAACCATTCGCACCAGTGGCGCAGGGCTTTTTCGCTGAGATTGCCGCGACCGTCCAGATCGCCCTGCCTTGGCGAGTCGGCCGCATCGAGCAGGGTGTAGTAGTCGTCGCGCTGGCGTGCCAGCCCGCGACTGACCGACCACAGACCACCGCTGAGTGGCCACAGTGCACAATGGGTTTGCAGCCGGCAGGCGCGGCCATTGCCGTCCACAAAAGGGTGAATCCAGGCCATGCGCTGATGCGCTGCGGCGGCAATCAATAGCTGATCTTCCAGCAGGCCGGGGCGGGCATACACCTGATCAAAGCGTTGCAGAAAGGCGGGTAGTGCCTCGGGTGGTGGTGGCTCGTGGCGGCCAACGGCCACCTGCAACGTGCGCCATTGCCCCGGCTCGATCGGCTGGCCATCGGCGCCCATGCGGTCGTCAGGCGCCAGCCGGCCATACAGCGCGGCGTGTGCCTGCTGGATGAAGGCTGCCGACAGCGGTGACGAGGTTTTGTCGAGAGTGGCTTCCAGCTCGCGCTCTGCCTCGATGTGCGCCAGCGCCAGGCGTTGCAGCCGGGCCACGTCGGGCTTGCTGGAAAAATCCCGTCGCAAGGCTTGGCCAATATGTTGCGGGTGGGTGTGCTGGCCTTCGATACGGTTGGAGTAGTAGGAGTTCATCTCCCGCACCAGCTCGCGCAGGCTGGCGATGGTGTCGGGGTGGGCAGCGGCGCTCAGGCGCCAGGATTGCTCGATCACCGCACGCGATTGCTCACGCAGCGGCTCCAGCCGGCTTTGCGGCAACAGTGGCTCAAACTGGTGCGGCTGGGTGTAACGGGTGATTGGGGTGCTGGATGTGTCCATTTTTTTGCCGGTTAATTTTCCGGGTTTTTTGCTGGCTTGTTTTTATGATACATCATTTGCTATCAAGCATTACAGGCATAATTGTCCATGCTGTAGCGTGATAATTTTTTCCGAATTTTTCCGGTTTATTGGCCGGCTTGCTCCGATGTGGCTGGGCGAGGTTGGGCTTAGAGCCGATCTCAGTAGACGATGTAGCGCCGTCCAGATCGCTGGAGGCCGGCGCACAGGAACCGGAATGTATTTGAATACATGAGGATTCCGAGCACCGCCCGACTGCGGGCTGGCAAGTTGGGCGTCTACTGGGATAGGCTCTTATTGATACAGGCCGCGTTCCAGCTCGTGCAGCGCGGCTAGATATTGCGGTTTGCCGCCGAATTCCTTGATGATTTGCGGCACCGAGCCGAAGCGGTCAAACGGTTGCAGCTTGAGCACTTCCAGTGATTCGATTTCGCTGATGCCGGCATCGGCGTATTTGTCCAGCAGCAGTTCCAGCACTTTACGTGCAGTGCCGGCGTATTTACCGAAATAATCGCGTTTCTTCACCTGCTCGGCGCGTTCGCGGCGGGTGAGCGGTTTCTGGCCGAAGGCAATATGGCAGACCAGATCGAACGGGTCGAGCGCTTTGCCGGTTTCTTTTGCCAGTTCGTCGAACAGGATGCCCTGCGCTTCGAGTTCGGCAATGATGGCGGCTTTGCGGTCGGCGTCGTTCCATTGCTGCAGGAAGTCGTCGAGTGAGGCGTAACGTTTGCCAATTTGAATGCGGGTGTAGTCGCGTAGCGATTCGGTAATCAGCTTGCCGTCCGGGCCGTAATACTGCACCCGTTCGTTGACGACGTATACCGGCACATCGTTGATCACGTATTTAATGCGGTGGCCGCCGGTTTCGGATGTGTCGCCATCGACGCCGGTCGTGTCGGGCTGGCCGGTGCTGGTGGGATCATCCGTTTCGTCGGGCGGCACGATGGGGGCATCGGGTTCCGGTGAATAGACCACGACCGGTTCGCCGTCGAATGCCGGGTCGGCAAACAGTTCGGTGGCTTTCTTGAAATCGAGAATCGAGAACCACAGCTTGCCGTAGTCTTCGTCGATGCGGGTGCCACGGCCGATGATCTGCTTGAACTCGGTCATGCTGTTGATGGTGCGGTCTAGCACGACCAGCTTGCAGGTTTTGGCATCGACGCCGGTAGTCATCAGCCGACTGGTGACGGCAATTACCGGGTAGGGCTTTTCCGGGTCGATGAAGTTGTCCAGCTCCAGCTTGCCTTCCTGATTGTCGCCGGTAATCTGCATCACGTATTTCGGGTTTTTCGCGGCTAGATCAGCGTTGGCATTGATCAGCGCCTGGCGCATGCGCGCGGCGTGGTCGATGTCTTCGCAAAAAACGATGGTCTTGGCCATGCGGTCGGTGGCCTTGAGAAAATCGCTGATGCGGCGGGCGACGGTGGTGTCGCGCTGGGTGAGTACCAGCGTTTTGTTCATGTCGCTCTGGTTGTAGATGCGGTCTTCCACGATCTGGCCGTTGGCATCTACCTTGCCGGTTTGCGGACGCCAGCCGAGGTCTTTGTCGAGATCGACGCGAATGACCTTATAGGGCGCAAGAAAGCCGTCTTCGATGCCCTGTTTCAGCGAGTAGGTGTAAACCGGCTCGCCGAAGTAGGTGATGTTGGAAACTTCTTCGGTTTCTTTCGGCGTGGCGGTGAGGCCCAGATGAATCGCGCCGCTGAAATAATCGAGAATCGCGCGCCAGGCCGAGTCTTCGGCGGCGCTGCCACGATGGCACTCGTCGATAACAATCAGGTCGAAGAAGTCCGGGCTGAACTGCTTGTAGATGTTTTTTTCTTCTTCGGTGCCGGTGACGGCCTGATACAGCGACAGGTAGATTTCATAAGATTTGTCGACGCTGCGGTTTTCGATCTTGGTCATCGCCCCGCCAAACGGCTTGAAATCGTTGCTCTTGGTCTGGTCGACCAGAATATTGCGGTCAGCGAGAAACAGGATGCGGCTGTTGGGGTGCGATTTCCAGAAGCGCCAGATGATCTGGAACGCGGTATAGGTTTTGCCAGTGCCGGTGGCCATTACCAGCAGCACGCGATCCTGGCCTTTGGCAATGGCTTCGATGGCGCGGTTGACGGCTGTGGTCTGGTAATAACGCGGGAATTTGCCGGTGTTGTGGTAATCCTGCTCGTAAACCGGCTGGGATTCCGGCGTGATGCCTTTCCAGGCCAAGTACCGTTGCCATAACAGTTCTGGCGCGGGGAACTGATCAAGCGTTAGTTCGGTTTCCAGCTGGCCACTGGCGAGGGTCTTGTCATGAAAAACGAAACCGTCGCCATTGCTGGAAAAGGCAAACGGCACATCAAGCATCGCGGCATAGTCCAGCGCCTGCTGGATGCCATCACGGACAGAATGTTTGTTGTCTTTGGCCTCAACCACGGCCAGAGGTATGCCCGGTTTGAAATACAGCACGTAGTCTGCACGGCGGATGCTGCTTTTGTCGCGTGCAGCTTTTTGTCCTCGCACAATTACCCTGCCGGCAGTCAGATTGACCTCTTCGCGCATCTGGCTTTGAGTATGCCAGCCAGCCGCAGCAATCGCCGGGGTGATAAATTTGGTGCAGATGTCTCGTTCGCTGAGTTGTTTTTTGTCCATGCCTGGAGCCTATATTTGCGAGAGCAAGCAATGACGCGGGCTGGGCGCCGGTTTTCATTATTGATAGGCGAATATACTTGCGCTGCAGGGCATGGACAATGGGCATATTCCTGGTCGGGGTATTTCTCCCCGCTAATTTTTGCCATTACTTGATTCAGATTGCTGATCCATTCGTCTGACGGTGCATTATTTCTGCGTAGCCAAATGGCCTGCAATCCCGCATTTATCGGTCCTGCAACATCTGCATCACAGGTGTCGCCGACCATGACGACTTCCTGCGGGGATAGGCGGCGCCGCTTGTTGCAGCCCCTGTGCCGCCAGCCAGTGGGTGTCGTGCGTCATTGATCCAGGGCTGCGAGGGCAAACTGGCTACAATTGTGCTATGACAAATGGCTGGCCGGCCAATTGCGCCAGCAACGCTGCCATTTGCCGTTGCGGTTCGGTTTGCCACGATGAATCGGTTACAATCGCCGCCCGCTTTGCAACAGGATTATCCATGTCCATTTGTGGTATCGATTTCGGTACATCCAACTCCACCTGCGGCAACTTTGTTGCCAACCGGCCGTGTCTGTTGCCGCTGGAAGATGGCAAGGCCACGTTTCCCAGTGTCTTGTTCTATGACTTCGAGTCGGATCTGGTGCATTTTGGCCGGGCCGCCATCAGCGAATATGTGAGCGGCACCGAGGGGCGGTTGTTGCGTTCGCTGAAAAGTGTGCTGGGCACCGCGTTGATGGAAGCCGACACCGAAATCCAGAGCCGGCGCGTGCCATTCCGGCAGATTCTTGCCACCTTTATCGGTGAACTGAAACAGCGCGCCGAATTTGCCGCTGGCTCACCGCTGCGTCATGCGGTGTTCGGCCGCCCGGTGCATTTCATTGACGATGATCTGCAGGCTGATCAAAAAGCCCAAAATACGCTGGCGGAGATTGCGCAGGCGGCGGGATTTACCGATCTGGCGTTCTTGCCAGAGCCCATCGCTGCGGCATTTGACTATGAGCAGCAGGTGAATCGGGAAGAACTGGTGCTGATTGTCGACATTGGTGGTGGTACCTCCGATTTTTCGCTGATCCGCCTGTCGCCTGCACGCCATCATCTTACCGATCGCCGCGACGATATTCTTGCCAATGCCGGTGTGCATCTGGGGGGTACGGATTTCGACCGGCTGCTGAGCCTGCGTGAAGTCATGCCCTTGCTCGGTATGGGGGGCAAGCTGCGCGGTAAGTCGATTGAAGTGCCTGCCAATTATTACCACCTGCTTTCTACCTGGCACACCATCAACTTCCTTTACGAGCGCAAGCTGCGCAGCGAACTGGACGATGTATGGGCTGAAGCTGAAGACCGAACCGCCTTCAGCCGTTTGCTGCGGGTGGTTGATGAGCGCGCTGGCCACATGCTGGCGATTTCGGTGGAGGCGGCCAAGATCGGTTGTTGTGTAGAGGGGCAGGGGCTGCTGCAGCTGGATATGCTTGAAGCCGGGCTGGATAAAATGCTGTCGCTGCAACAGTTCGAGTCGGCGGTTGGTGATGCAGTCAGCCGTATTGCCAATACGGTGGCGGTGTTGTGTGCCGAGGCGGGCGTGACTGCAGATGCGATTTCCACTTTGTTTGTCACCGGTGGTGCCAGTGGCGTGCCAACCTTGATGCAGGCGATTCGCAGCCAGGTGCCGAATGCCACATTGGTGGAAGGTGATCGCTTTGGCAGCGTCGGCACCGGGCTGGCTTTGGCGGCGCATCGTCTGTTTGGCAGTTAGGGAAGCGCTGATTTATTGCCTGCGCGGGCGAATTGCGGCGTACCACAGGCAGGCAATTCGCTAAGCAAGCTTTGCTTGCCAAGCTCGGTTGCACTCGCGCGGTGCTCGAAAGCTCGCCTATCTTCATGATATGACTCGCTTGACCAGCCACTTGGCGGCTTGCCGCCTAGTGGAATGGCCATGCAGAGCTCTGCGCGCCGGGCTCCTTGCACTTCATCCCGCTCGCCGAATAAATCAGCGCTTCCTTAGTTTGCGGTTTTTCTGACACAAAAGAAAACGGCATGGAGTCATCCATGCCGTTTTTGCTCGCTAAGCCTCGCGCCGGATTACATGCGTTCGATCATGGCATCGCCGAAGGCAGAACAGCTGACTTCGGTTGCGCCTTCCATCAGACGCGCAAAGTCGTAAGTCACGACCTTGTCCTTGATTGCCGCTTCGGTCGAGTTGATCACCAGATCGGCGGCTTCGGTCCAGCCCATATGGCGCAGCATCATTTCTGCCGACAGGATCAGCGAACCCGGATTGACTTTATCCAGACCGGCGTATTTCGGGGCAGTGCCGTGGGTGGCTTCGAACATCGCCACGTCATCCGACAGATTGGCACCCGGAGCAATACCGATACCGCCAACCTGCGCTGCCAGTGCGTCGGAGATGTAGTCGCCATTCAGGTTCAGCGTGGCGATTACGTCGTATTCACCCGGCCGCAACAGAATCTGCTGCAGGAATGCGTCAGCAATCGCGTCTTTGACGATGATGTCGTTGCCGGTTTTCGGGTTCTTGAATTTGCACCACGGGCCGTTGTCGATCAATTGTGCGCCGAATTCGTTTTTCGCCAGTGCGTAACCCCAGTCACGGAAGCCACCTTCGGTGAACTTCATGATGTTGCCCTTGTGGACGATGGTCACCGATTTGCGATCATTGTCGATGGCGTACTGCATGGCGCGGCGGATCAGGCGTTCCGAACCTTCGCGCGATACGGTTTTGATGCCGATGGCGGTGGTGTTGGGGAAGCGGATTTTCTTCACGCCCATTTCGGTTTGCAGGAAGTTGACGATCTTCTTGCAGCTGTCCGACTCGGCAGCCCATTCGATACCGGCGTAAATGTCTTCGGTGTTTTCACGGAAGATGGTCATGTCGGTTTTGGTCGGGTCTTTCAGTGGCGAAGGCACGCCCTGGAAATAACGCACCGGACGCAGGCACACATACAGATCCAGTTCCTGGCGCAGTGCCACATTCAGCGAGCGGATGCCACCGCCAACCGGCGTGGTCATCGGGCCCTTGATCGAAATCACATATTCTTTGAGTGCTTTGAGGGTTTCATCCGGCAGCCACACATCACCACCGTAGACGCGGGTGGATTTTTCACCGGCGTAGATCTCCATCCAGTGGATCTTGCGCTTGCCACCGTAAGCCTTGGCAACGGCGGCATCAACAACCTTTTGCATCACTGGCGTGATATCGATGCCGATACCATCGCCTTCGATGAACGGAATGATCGGATTATCGGGAATCGCCTGACCCGGGATGATTTTCTGGCCGCCTTGCGGCACCTTGATATGCGAAGTCGTCATTGCTGCTCCATCGGTGTGGGTTTGGATAAGAAACCCGTTTCTTGGTACGGAACCGGTGTTGCTGCCATTTTTCGTGGCCCGTGCCGGATGCCGCTAAGGGTGATGCGGGCGGTGCCCGACATCCCTTGTTTTTGCCTGGCGGGGTACGCCCGGCGCTCAAATATGTATATAGACTAGACCAGCCTGACCGCTGAGGGAAGGCAGTAGCGGCCGTAGAGGCGAAATCGTTGGTATTATCCTTGAGTTTTTATTGCCCGCCATTAGTAAATGCCCGAGTTGCTTTTGTTCAACAAGCCCTACGGGGTGATTTGCCAGTTTTCTCCCAGTCCGCCACATCAATGTCTGGCAGATTTTATCGATGCGCCCGGCTTTTATGCGGCGGGCCGGCTGGATACCGACAGTGAAGGCTTGTTGCTGTTGACGGATCACGGTGGCTTGCAGCATCGTATTACTGATCCCGCACACAAGCTGCCGAAAACATATTGGGTGCAGGTAGAGGGTGTTCCGACTCCCGGGCAACTGTCGCAACTGGCTACCGGCGTGGACTTGGGCGATTTTATCACGCTCCCGGCCGAGGTTATGCTCATTGATCCGCCAACATTGTGGCCGCGCAACCCGCCGATCCGCGAACGAAAAAGTGTGCCAGACAGCTGGCTGCAGCTGACGATTCGTGAAGGCAAAAACCGCCAGGTGCGGCGCATGACTGCCAGGGTGGGTTTGCCGACCTTGCGGCTGGTGAGGGTCAGGATTGGCGATTGGCAGCTGGATGGCCTGTTGCCCGGCGACGTATTGCGCCTGCATGTTGCAGCCCCGCCATCCGCGCCACAGCCGGAAACGCGACGCAATGGTGTATCGCCACAAATCAGAAACCGAAGAAAGTAACAATCACGATGGATATGCAGATCGATCAGGATGCCCGCGCACTGGCAATTGCCACGGTGTTGCTGGAGGGCTTCAACAAGCATTACCGCTTGTTTCGCGAGTGTGGTGCGCAGGCCAAGCAGCGTTTCGAGCAGGGCGACTGGCTAGGGGTGCAGGTGGCGGCACGCGACCGTATCCAGTATTACGATGACCGGGTGCTGGAGTGCGTCAACCGGCTGCAGTCTGAGTTCACCGCAGAAACGCTGGATGAAAGTATCTGGCCGACGGTGAAGCTGATGTATGTTGGCCTGCTGATGGAAACCGATCACAAGCAGCCGGAATGTGCCGAGACTTTTTTTAATTCGGTGTGCTGCAAGATCCTGCGCCGCGATTATTACATCAATGATTACATCTTCGTGCGGCCGACGATTTCCACCGAGCATATCGATTCCGATCCGCCGACTTATCGCAGCTATTACCCGCATCGTGGCGGCTTGCGTCACACCATCAAGCAGATCATCAATGATTTTGGCTGGGATGTGCCGTTTGAAAACCTGGATCGTGATATTGGCTACGTGGTCAAGGCAATCAAGTCACATCTGGGTGAATGGCCGCAAGCAGAAGAAAACTATCAGATTCAGGTGCTGTATTCGCCGTTTTACCGCAACAAGGCGGCCTACATCATCGGCAAGGCGGTCAATGGTGCGCAGGAATATCCGTTCTGTGTTCCGGTGCTGCGCCACAGCCAAGGCGCCACCTTCTTCCTTGATACCATTCTGCTTGATGCCCGGCGGATTGGCGTGCTGTTCAGCTTCTCGCGTGCCTATTTCATGATCGACATGGAAACCCCTTCTGGCTACGTGCAGTTTTTGCGCACATTGCTGCCGAACAAGTCACGGGCCGAGCTGTACACCATGATTGGCCTGCAGAAGCAGGGCAAGAACATGTTCTTCCGTGATTTCATGCACCACCTGAAACATTCGCGCGATGATCTGGTGATTGCGCCGGGGATCAAGGGCCTGGTGATGCTGGTGTTCACGCTGCCGTCTTATCCTTATGTGTTCAAGGTGATCAAGGATGTGTTTGGTGCCACCAAGGAAATCACCAAGGATACGGTGCTGGAGAAATACCGGCTGGTAAAGGAACACGATCGGGTGGGGCGCATGGCTGACACGCTGGAGTTTTCCGATGTTGCGTTTCCGCGTGCACGTGTTACCGATGAGCTGCTGCAGGAGTTGCGCACGCTGGCGCCATCTGCGCTTGAAGAGCATGAAGATACGATTGTGGTGCGCCATTTGTACATCGAACGCCGGCTGATTCCGCTCAATATCTATCTGGACAATGCGCTGGCGAAAAATGATTCCGAAGCCGTTGAAATGGCTGTGCGCGAATACGGCAGCGCGATTCGTGAGTTGGCCACCGCCAATATTTTTCCCGGCGACATGTTGTTCAAGAATTTCGGTGTTACGCGCTACGGCCGGGTGATTTTCTACGATTACGACGAAATCGAATACATGACTGACTGCAATTTCCGTGAGGTACCGGAAGCGCCGTCACCAGAGTATGAAATGATGGCAGAGCCCTGGTATCCGGTGGCACGCAACGATGTATTTCCGGAGGAGTTTGGCTCATTCCTGCTGGGGGCGCCGATGGTGCGCAAGTTCTTCATGAAACACCACGCCAACCTGCTGACTGCCGAGTTCTGGCGTAGCCGGCAGAAACGAATTGCTGAGGGGCACATCGAGAGTTTTTATCCCTATCCCGAAACCATTCGTTTCGTCAACCGATTCGGCGAACACAAACATCCTCAGGGTTGAATCACCGCAATCCATGTAACGGGCAGCGGCATCGCTGCCCTTTTTGCTTTATAGTGTCGGCCAATTTGTAGCGCAGGATCAGTTACATGTCTGCTATCTGGAAACCCAATGTCACCGTCGCGGCCATCATCGAAAGAGAAGGCCGTTTTCTGCTGGTTGAAGAAGAAACCTCGGCCGGTATTCGTTTTAACCAGCCTGCTGGCCATCTCGATCAGGACGAGGCTATCAGCGCCGCCTGTACCCGCGAAACGCTGGAAGAAACCGCTTACGACTTTCAGCCGACTGCGCTGGTTGGCGTGTATACCCTGCAGATTGCCGGCTCTGATCTGACTTCTTTGCGCTTTGCATTTGCCGGTGAACTGGGCGAACACTA
>JACCDN010388716.1_pt1 | contig 10790 bp, 13 predicted proteins | sample 7441691 | NCBI WGS metagenome assembly JACCDN01 (sample SAMN15323439, study PRJNA562643) | freshwater metagenome | isolation source: river surface water | place: USA:Blue River Watershed | collected 2017-08-16
ATGGATGCCGTAGATATTGAGCGATTTCGTACCGCCCTGGAGCGCACGCCACAGTTGCGGAATCGTCTGTTTACGCACGATGAACTTCAATCAGTAAGCGCTAAGTCCGACCCCACATCCAGCCTCGCCGCACGTTTTGCTGTGCGTGAAGCCACGATGAAAGCACTTGGCGTTGGGCTGGGAGCATTTGATCTGCACGACGTATCAGTAACAAAACTGACCTCGGGACAACCAACCTTGCGCATTGAAGGAAGAGCCAAACAACTTGCAGACGCTCGAGGAATCACCTCGTGGCAGGTTTCAATTTCTCATACCGACAGCGTGGCCATCGCTGTTGTTGCAGCTGAGTAGTTACCCATGAATGCACAACGCTGGGCATGGGCGCAAATTGATCTTGGCGCACTTCGCCACAATGTTGCAACGCTTGCAGCCCACGTGGCTCCGCAACAAATGTGGGCTGTTGTTAAGGCAGACGCATACGGTCATGGTGCTGTTGAATGTGCGCGAATTGCATTGCAGTCGGGTGCGCACGGGCTGTGCGTTGCGTTGGTACAAGAGGGCATTGAGCTTCGTCAGGCTGGAATCAACGCACCGATTCTGATTATGAGCGAACAGCCCGAAGAGCAGTTCCGCGACATTATTTCTTATGGTTTGATTGCCACGTTGTACAACGAATCAACAATTGTTCGCTTCGCGCGCACGGCAAGCGAACTTGAGATCATGGCTTCAGTTCATGTGAAGGTGGATTCGGGAATGCACCGAGTGGGTGCGCAACCAGACAATGCGGTGCGAGTTGCGAGTCTTGTTGCGGAGTCTCAGTGGCTGACGCTTGATGGGATGTTCACTCATTTGGCTACTGCAGATGTTGCCGATACACAGTTTGCGCAACAGCAGGTTTCAATATTCACGCGTGCTGTTGAACAAGTGCGTTCTTTCGAGATTGAAGTTCGTCATGTGCATATTTCAAATTCCGCTTCTGCAATTCGCAAGTTAGATAGTGGCGTTGACTGCACCATGGCTCGGGTAGGAATTGCCATGTACGGAATTCCAGGAGACGCAGCAACCAATTCGTTTGGTGCAGTCCACCAACTTGAACTTCGCCCAGTCATGTCAGTTCATGCGCGTGTTTCTCATGTGCAGCGAGTTGCTGCAGGGCAAGGAGTGTCATACGGGCTGAAGCGTCCGCTTGAAAGTGATGCAACCATCGCCACTCTTCCTCTTGGCTATGCAGATGGAGTGCCGCGAGGTTTGTGGGAAAGTGGATTTGTGCTGATTAATGGAATCCGTTACCCATTTGCCGGTGTGGTCACTATGGATCAGGTCCTGGTGAACTGCGGAAATGACGAAGTGAGCATTGGTGATGAAGCTGCGCTCATTGGTGAGCAAGGCCCAGAATGCATTACCGCCAATGTTTGGGCAAACAAAATGGGCACAATTGGCTACGAAATTGTGTGTGCGATCAGTGCTCGAATGCCGCGCAACTACATCAATTAGTTCTCCCGCGTAACTACCTAGGCTGAATATGCCTTTTCCTCATGATTACTTTGACTGCACCGCGCCAAACCGACACCGCTGACATTGCTGGGGTGATTGCTGGCTTGGCGAAACCAGGAGACATGTTTGTGTTGATTGGTGAAATGGGTGCTGGAAAAACGTTTTTCGCACAGCAGTTTGGCAAATCACTTGGTGTGTCAGAAGCAATCACTTCGCCAACATTCAATTTGCTGCACAACTATTCGGGCGGACGAATACCAATGCATCACGCCGACCTGTATCGACTGGAAAGAACTGGCGAACTCGCTGACTTAGGTATTGCTGAACTAGTTGAATCGGGTGGAGTCGCGCTTGTGGAATGGGGCGACGTTGTGGGTGACGACATTGGTGATGGACTCACCATCACATTGAGCCACGTTGAAGGAAGCGATGACTCGCGACGCATTGAAATTGGTTGGCGTGGTAAGCAGTGGGAGTCGCGATGGGACAAACTTCGCAGTTCGCTAGCGCGGTGGTCGGCATGATTATTTTGGGGATCGATACTGCAACTGATTCGGTAAGCGTTGCGTTGCACGATGGAGATGTAGTTCTTGCGAGCAGTGAAATTCGCAGTGAACGTCAACACGCTGAAGCGCTTACGCCGATGATTGACTTCGTGTGCAAGCAAGCATCTATTGAGCTGTGGGATGTTGGTGGAATTGCCGTAGACATTGGGCCTGGCTTGTTCACTGGAATGAGGGTAGGTATCGCATCTGCTCAAGCAATTGCTCAGGTGATTGACGTATCAATTATCCCTGTGACCAGCCTTGACATTTTGGCTGCTGAAGTGCAGACAAATAACGATGTCATTGCATCAGTTGTTGATGCTCGACGCGGCGAGGTGTACTGGTCGCTGTATCGCATGACCGACGGAAAACTCAAACAAGTTGGCAAGCCACAGATTGGCTCTCCAGAAATGTGTGCGGTTGATGTACTCGATCGTGGGCAGTCAACTCTTCTTGTGGGAACAGGTGCACTGAAACATGAATCGGAGTTTGACGAACGACTGAAACCAGTGTTGCCAGCATTGGAATTCGCAGAGGAGAAGTATTCAATGCCTCTTGCGTCGACGTTGGTTGAATTAGCTCACGAGCGCGCATTGCGAGGAGAGTGGGTACAAGTTGATGAAATTGTCCCTATGTACTTGCGTGCACCTGATGCCGAAATCAATTGGGCCACAAGGAGCGCGCAATGAGCATTCTTGACCGATTGATTAAGAAAGTTGATGCTGGAAATACTCAGCAATCACAGGCTCATCCAGTGCTCGAGGTAGGCCAAATGCAGCGTCGCCACATTCGCGACATCATGCCTATTGAAGAGGTGGTGTATCCGAAACCGTGGACGCAAAAAGTGTTCGCCGATGAAATTGAAATGATGAATAGAGGACACCGGTACTACGCAGTTGCCCATATTGGTCGTGAATTAGTGGGTTATTGCGGCCTGTTGTTTGCCGACACCGATGCACACATCACCAATATTGCGGTGCATCCAGATTGGCAACAACGAGGCATTGCCACCGAGCTGATGCTTGAACTTGCGTGGCATGCTCGACAACGCAAGTGCGAAGCGCTCACGCTTGAAGTCCGTCACACCAACACTGCAGCGCAAGAGTTGTATCGCAGGTTTGGGTTCGTTCCTGCAGGGATACGTCGCAAGTATTACGAAAACACCGACGATGCCATTGTGATGTGGTGTCAAGACATTCAAGACGATGCATTCCGTGATCGCTTGCGCAGCATTGAAAAGACCAGACCATGATTCGCGTCGATGAAGCCACGGTGGTGCTTGGCATTGAGTCAAGCTGCGATGAAACTGCTGCAGCAGTGGTCATGGGCGGCAACGATGTGCTGTCGTCTGTTGTTGCCACACAAATTGAGCAACACGCTCGGTTCGGTGGAGTGGTGCCAGAAATAGCTAGCCGCGCCCATGTTGAAGCAATGACTCCTGTCATTCGCAAAGCTCTGCACGATTCAGGAATTGGTTTTGAACGAGTCGATGCAGTTGCTGCAACAGTCGGACCCGGGCTCGTCGGTGCACTGCTCGTTGGTGTCTCTGCGGCCAAGTCAATTGCGCTTGCGTTGAACAAACCATTTATCGGTGTGAATCACTTGGAAGCGCATTTGTATGCAGCGCTACTTGATGATCCTCATGTTGAGTTTCCAATGTTGGTCGTATTGGTTTCTGGAGGAAACACCTTGCTCGTAAATATGGAATCGCACGGCAAGTACTCAATTATTGGTCAGACCATCGACGATGCAGCAGGAGAAGCGTTTGACAAAGTTGCGCGCTTCCTTGGACTCGGTCACCCTGGTGGACCAGCAGTTGATCGCGAAGCAAAGTTGGGCAATGCACAAGCAATCGAATTTCCACGTGCCATGTTGCACGACGGATTTGACGTGTCGTTTAGTGGATTGAAGACTGCTGTGGTCAATTACGTGCGCAAGAATCCAGCTATCTCTACGCAAGATGTTGCTGCATCATTTCAAACTGCAGTCGTTGATGTATTGGTGGCAAAGTCGGTAAAAGCCGCAAAACACATTGGGGCAAAAACCATCGCTCTTGGCGGTGGAGTGGCTGCTAACTCGCTGTTACGCCAAGAAATGACTGCAACGTGCACACAGCATGGTTGGCGCTTGGTATTGCCCAGCATGGCAATGTGCACCGACAATGCAGCCATGATTGCCTCTGCTGGTTGGTACCGTTTATTGCAGGACGGACCGAGTGAATTGAGCATGGGTGCCATGCCAAACCTGAAGTTGACCGACCGAACTACCTCGTAACACCATGACTGCAACCGACTCCCCAACAACCGTCACCGCGACTGTGCCTGCGCTGCAATTAGGCGAGCGCAGCATTTGGCCACCAGTGGTCCTTGCGCCAATGGCTGGGGTTACTAATGCGCCATTCCGTTCGCTGTGTCGAAAGTTTGGCCCAGGTCTGGTGTACGTCAACGAAATGATCATGGCGACTGGGCTTGTGCATGGCAATCGCAAGACCGACACCATGTTGAAGTTTGGACCAGACGAAGACTTTCGGTCGTTGCAGCTATATGGAAGTGATCCGGAGATGCTTGGTCGTGCAGTGCACAAACTGGGTCAAGCAAATGCAGTTGATCACATTGATTTGAATTTTGGTTGCCCTGCGCCAAAGGTGACACGTCGTGGTGGCGGAGCAGCAGTGCCATTGAAGCGCCAGTTGTTGCGCGCCATTGTGAACTCTGCGGTTACTGCGGGCAAAGAGTACGGCATTCCAGTGACATGCAAATTTCGCATGGGCATCAACGATGACCTCATCACATTTATTGAAACAGGATTGATTTGCGAAGATGCCGGTGCTGTTGCAGTTGCACTACATGCTCGTACCGCACAGCAGCACTACGCACCAAGCGCACATTGGGAAGCAATCAGCCAGCTGAAGCAAGCAGTGAAGACCATTCCTGTTCTTGGTAATGGTGACATCTGGGAAGCAAGCGATGCATTGCGCATGGTGGAGCAAACCGGTTGCGACGGAGTGGTGATTGGTCGAGGTTGTTTAGGCCGCCCATGGTTGTTCCGCGATCTTGTCGATGCATTTAGTGGCAGACCAATTGCAGGCACTCCAAAGCTTGGCGAAGTGTTGTCGGTGATGCTTGAACACGCAGAAGGTTTGTGCGCTCACCTCGATGAAGATCGCGGCATGCGCGATTTCCGCAAACACACCAGTTGGTATCTCACGGGTTATCCAGTTGGCGGCGAAATGCGACGCAAGTTTGCTGAAGTGAAATCGTTGGCTGAACTTCGCGCACTTGCTGCACAGTTAGATGCAGATGCTCCAATCGTTGAAGGTGGAGAACGTATTGCACGTGGGCACACCAATGGTCCGATCAAAGTGATTTTGCCAGAGGGTTACCTAGACGATCGTGACGACATGACCATTCCTGATGATGGTGAAGTCATGCGTTTGAGTGGCGGCTGATCTCGAAATGGAACCTCCGAGTATCACCCAACCAAAAATTGTTCTTGCATCGCGTTCACCGCGAAGAATTGACCTCTTAACAAAGTTGTTAGACGAAGCGTTTGGTGAAGGTGCAATGCCTTTCGAAATTGAGCCGGCTGACATCGATGAAACACCACTTGAGTTTGAAACCCCACTTGCACATGTGCAGCGACTTGCTCAAGGCAAAGCCCATGTCATCGCGCAGCGGTACACAGATCTTGATGTCATCGTGATTGCGGCCGACACTACGGTCGACGTTGATGGCGAAATCTTTGGCAAGCCAGAAAATGTTGACGATGCCCGTCGCATGTTGGGCGAAATGTCCGGCCGCACCCATCGCGTACATACGGCCATTTCTGTGGTCCGCGGGGACAGACAGGCTCACACCGTGGACACGGCCTCGGTGACTCTGGTGCACATCACGCCCGAATTGATGGATTGGTACCTAGGCACGGGCGAGTCGCTGGATAAGGCAGGGGCGTACGCCCTGCAAGGCGATGGCGGAAAACTGGTGGAAACGGTGCAGGGCAGCTTCACCACGGTTGTAGGTCTGCCTCTAGAACCCCTCTCCAGCCTTCTTGCCAAATGCGGGCTCAGTTGGAATATTGGGGCCTAAGTCCGTATCATTAGCACTCGCACTCGTTGAGTGCTAACCGAAAAACCAACCGCGTGAACCACTCGGAACACGCCACACGGAGGACCTCACATATGAACTTGAAGCCCCTAGACGACCGCATCGTGGTCAAGCCAAGCGAAGCAGTGCAGACCACCGCATCTGGTCTCGTTATCCCAGACACCGCCAAAGAGAAGCCACAGCAAGGCACCGTTCTTGCAGTTGGACCTGGCCGTTGGAGCGACGACGAAGGTAAGCATTTCGCACTCGACATCAAAGTTGGCGACGTAGTTCTGTACAGCAAGTACGGCGGAACCGAAGTCACCCATGGTGGAGACGACCTTCTTATTCTCACCAGCCGCGACGTGCTCGCAGTTGTTGCCTGATTTTCTAACCATTTCCCTCCAACACGCAAAGGACCAAAACAAACATGGCCAAGCAATTGAAGTTTGACGAAGAAGCACGCCGCGCGCTTGAAGCCGGTGTGAACAAACTCGCCGACGCAGTAAAAGTGACACTCGGACCTAAGGGTCGCAACGTAGTGCTCGACAAGAAGTTCGGCGCACCAACCATTACGAACGACGGTGTGTCGATCGCAAAGGAAATTGAACTCGAAGATCCATTCGAGAACATGGGTGCTCAACTTGTTAAAGAAGTTGCAACCAATACCAACGACGTAGCCGGTGACGGAACAACAACAGCAACCGTTATTGCACAAGCAATGGTGCAACACGGAATGCGCAACGTTGCTGCCGGTGCAAACCCAATGGGTTTGAAGCGCGGTATCGAAAAGGCAGTTGCAGCAGCAGTTGAGTCAATCAAGGCACAAGCAAAAGAAGTAGACGACAAGGGCGATATTGCCAACGTTGCAACTATTTCTGCAGCAGATGCGTCAATCGGCAAAGTAATTGCTGATGCGATTGACAAAGTTGGCAAAGACGGCGTTGTAACCGTTGAAGAGAGCAACACTTTCGGAACAGAACTTGAGTTCACCGAAGGTATGCAATTCGACAAGGGCTACCTCTCGCCATACTTCGTTACCGATGCCGACCGTCAAGAAGCAGTTCTTGAAGATCCGTACATCTTGTTCAACGCAGGAAAGATCGCAACCGTGCAGGCAATGTTGCCAGTACTTGAAGGCGTCATGAAGACCGGCCGCCCATTGCTCATCATTGCTGAAGACGTAGAAGGCGAAGCGCTTGCGACACTTGTTGTCAACAAGATCCGCGGAACCTTTAACTCAACCGCAGTGAAGGCTCCTGGCTTCGGCGATCGTCGCAAGGCAATGTTGCAAGACATGGCAGTGCTCACCGGTGGTCAGGTCATCAGCGAAGAAGTTGGACTCAAGTTGGAGAACGTGTCGCTCGACCTCTTGGGCCGTGCAAAGCGCGTCATCATCAACAAGGACAACACCACCATCGTTGACGGCCATGGCGCCAAAGACGAAGTGGCTGGCCGCATCAACCAAATCAAGGCTGAAATCGACAACACCGATTCCGATTGGGACCGCGAGAAGTTGCAAGAGCGCTTGGCCAAGTTGGCTGGCGGTGTTGCAGTAATCAAGGTAGGCGCAGCAACCGAAGTTGAGCTGAAGGAAAAGAAGCACCGCATTGAAGACGCCGTGTCGGCAACTCGTGCAGCAATCGAAGAAGGTGTGGTCGCCGGTGGCGGTACCGCACTGATTCGCACTCGTCCAGCAGTACTCAAGGTTGTTGAATCGCTAAAGGGCGACGAAGCAACTGGTGCACGCAGCGTGTACGACTCGTTGACGGCCCCTGGTCGTCACATCGCCGACAACGCAGGTTTGGAAGGCGCAGTTGCCATCCAGCGTGTGGAGTCAGAGAAGGGCAACATTGGTCTCAATGCTGCAACTGGCGAATACGTCGACATGGTGAAAGCCGGAATCATCGACCCAGCCAAGGTGACTCGTGCAGCGTTGCAAAACGCAGCATCAATCGCCGCATTGGTCATTACCACGGAATGCCTCGTAGCTGACAAGCCAGAAAAGAATGGCGCACCAGCAGGCGGCGGCATGCCAGGTGGCGGAATGGGAATGATGTAAATCGTTTTCCCAAACGAATTACCAGTAGTGGAAAATGCCTCGGGCGAAAGCCCGAGGCATTTTCATTTCTCTTCTAGTGTGTTTACTTATGGCAAATAGCGGTCGCGGATTCTGGTTGCACCAGTTTGTGGAGTATTTCATTGCTGGTGGACTTGTCATGATGTCAGCGCAGTTGAAAGAGCCGGCTATTCCTGCCGCAATGGGTCTCATCATGTTGGTCAACACTGCAATTACCGATGGTTTGTTCAGCGCATTCAAGTGGATTAGCCGTGGAGTCCATCGTCTGATCGACTGGCTCATCATCGTCGCATGTCTGGTGTTGTCGTTTGTGGCCGACATTGAAACGAATGGGCGACTTGCGCTGCTTGGAGTTGGTGTTGTGCTTGGTGTCATTGTTCTAGGCACCAACTTTGCGAAGCGTGGTGCGCAATCAGAACCTCGTCGTTAGGCTGTCGTCATGGGCTTCACAACACCAGCACCCGATCTTGAGAAAATTCGCACAGCATGGGAAACCTGGGAGCGTGGCGAAGAACAACCAGGCAAAACGCTTGCAAACCTGAAGACTGCTGGTCTTGATGAAGTAATTCGCCAGCTACTGGCAAGTGGCTGGACTCCTCAAGCGTAAGTTCGCAACATGGTTCGCGCTGGCGGCGATCAACGTATTCCGCGGCCGCCAGCAGTGTGGGTGCGACCCACCAATCCATTTGCTCGGTTAGATCACTCATCGCTTCGTAACACGCCAGATTTACTTGGACGTTTGCAGCGCTTCACCAGCACACTGCAACAATCGCCGCCGCCTGAAGGCTCGCGCGCTTCTGCGGTATTGGTGCCCATTTTTGATGGACAAAGTGGGCCAGAAGTCGTGCTCACCCGTAGGTCACAAGCGCTCACGAGCCACAAAGGGGAAGTGTCATTTCCTGGCGGGCGAGTAGACGAAGGTGAAACTTTCGTTCAGGCGGCCATTCGAGAAGCCTATGAAGAGATCAATCTGGACCCGTCGCATGTACAAATAATTGGCGAGTTGAGTGCTCTGTCAACCTATGTCAGTAACAGCCACATTGTTCCTGTGCTTGCGTATTTGGAGAAACCGCCATCGATGAGTGCAGTGAATGCCGAAGTTGATCGTGTGTTTTCTGTTGCACTTGCCGACTTGGTACGTGACGACACCTATGTTGAAGAACATTGGGGAACTCCGCCAAATCAATATCAGATTCACTTTTTCCATTTAGACGATGAGACAGTGTGGGGAGCAACAGGAAAAATGCTGCATCAACTCATCAATATTGCTGTTTTGAAAGAGTGGGCATAAGGCGTTAACCACCTGTTGCGCGAACCGCAACATAAAACGTTTCCGCCCACATGAGACAGCGAATTTTTCGGGTTCGCACTTGTGTTGCACACGAAGACTCCAAGTCGCGGTGGAATTGTTCATCAAGTTTCGTGCGCACTACTTCGTTGAATTGGCTGAGCTTTTTGGTGTTGCGGTACCCAAAGTCATGCCGCATACACGCATATGTGAAATTGAACGATCGTCCTTCGTTTCCAACAACAGGCGCGGAGCATCCATCAGTTGTCCAATCAAGAAATGGGTAGGCGCGTTTCAGTGAAAATCTCTCACGCCGAAAAGTACTGAAATCAACGTCAAACATCACATAACTCACCGCTTCGATTGGGGTCTCAAATACAGGAGGAGCGATGCGTTGAGGAGAATGGGCGGTCAGCAGGCTCGTGACCGCAACGAGCGAAGTGAGCAAGACGCTCATGATCGATGCCTTTCCGTTACCGGGCGGGTGCCCTGCAGGCAATGTGTACTGAAACGCGCCAAACATGAACTGGTAATTCACTGATCGGAGTTCAGGACTTGTTCGCTACTCTTTCGTGTATGCAGGTAACACGCATTTCGCCGGCCCTTGGGGCTCTTGTGTCAGGCATAAATCTTTGCCAGCCCGTATCTGATGACCTGCGTGATGAAATTTCGGCAAATCTTGTGGAGCATCAGGTTTTGTTCTTCGAGAATCAGCCACTCACTCCAGTACAGCACCGAGATCTCGCGCAGCGATTTGGAGAATTGCACGTCCATCCCATTTATCCCAATGCGGGTGATGCCAAAGAAATCATTGTTCTCGACACAAACGACAAAAACCCTCCAGATAGCGATGAGTGGCATACGGACGTGACGTTCATTGAACAACCTCCACTCGGGGCGCTTCTCTCAGCACGAGTACTTCCTCCATTTGGTGGCGACACACTGTGGGCAAGTGGCATCGCTGCGTACGAGGCACTTTCTGATTCGTTTAAAGATTTCATTCTCTCCTTGACCGCAGAACACGACATTGCCGCATCCTTCACGATTGAGCGTTACGGCAATTCACCAGAGACTCGCAAACTGGTTGAAAATGCGCGACTGAAAAACCCGCCGGTGGTGCATCCAGTTGTTCGAACTCACCCCGTGAGTAAGCAACGTGGAATCTTTGTTAACTATTCGTTTACGACGCGAATTATGGAGCTTTCAACTCGCGAGAGTGAAATGGTTCTCGGTTATTTGACATCGCATGTGTCGAAACCTGAGTTCACGGTGCGATGGAAGTGGAAGCAGTACGACCTAGC
>JACCDN011002318.1_pt1 | contig 10789 bp, 9 predicted proteins | sample 7441691 | NCBI WGS metagenome assembly JACCDN01 (sample SAMN15323439, study PRJNA562643) | freshwater metagenome | isolation source: river surface water | place: USA:Blue River Watershed | collected 2017-08-16
AGGCAACACCTCAAATCTCACCCAAATCATCAGCACCCGCTTCTATAGTACGTTAAAAGAATGAGCCGACTGCTGCTTCTCTACTGTCCGATCAACCCAAGAAACCTGAACTCTTCAGGTAGCGGGGACATCGACTTTAGTTCCCCTACCGAACATTTTCGCTGGTGTCTGGTTGAGCACGAGACCCGGATCGATGCGACCGGAGAGGGCACGGTCAGCAGTGTCCCGTTTGCGGATGAAGCCTTAATACTCGTGCCCACAGTTGATGTTCGTTTAATTCATACTCGACTGCCGCTCATCAGCGGTAAAAAGCTGGATGCGCTCTTACCGACTCTGGCCGAGCCTTTCCTGATCGACCAGCGCACGCCTTTACGTTACCAGGCATTACCACCGCAGCCAGGCACCAGTGCAATTGAACGTACCATTGTTGTCACCAGCGCCTCCTGGATGGCCTGGCTTGAAGGCCAATTAGCGGATCTCCCGGTACGCCGCGTGCGCATGATGCCGGATTGTCTGTTACTTCCGATGCCAGAGGCCGCATCAACCAACCTAACGATACTCTCGGATGATGCCGGTCACTTAAGCGTGATGGCCGTTCGAGAGGGTTATGACTGGGGTGCCGGCTGGATAGAAGCAAAAGGCCATGGCACGACTGACACGCAAAATGGCAGCTGCCCTGACAGCAAACGCTTTGATTGGTCATGGGTTGTGCCACAGGCGGCTGCCTGGATGACGCAAAAATCTGGCATCAATTTAATTTTGCAGGCACCCGAAAAACCGAAGGCGCAGCGAACGCGGACCAAGGTTCGCTGGCAGCCCCAAGTTGAATGGGCCTTGTGGCGTAACCCCATTAAGTTGGCCGCAGTGTGTGGCGTGATGTATCTCATAGGCAGTCTCTTGTACTTGGCCACACTGGGCCTGAGCAACTGGCGCTGGGACAAAGTCACGGAAGAGGCTGCGCGACAGAATCTGCTCAATCCAGTTGCCGTCAATACTGCCGTCCTGCCAGCGTACATCCAACAAGCCACTCAGAAAATCCATACCGCTGGCAAAGATGTCGGTGGCGATTTCATCCCCATGGCTGCCAGTCTGCAAGCCCTGTTATCGGTTTATCCCACAGAACTTCTGGAAACGCTTTCTTATCAAGCGGACGGGATACGCTTCAGGTTACGCAATACGAACAGCACACCGACGCCTGAAAAACTGCTGCATCGTGCGCGAACACTGGATATGGCAGTGGTAGCGCTTGGCCGTAACGAATATCAACTGATGCCCTACGCCGGAGCGGGCGTTGAACACGCGCAAGGGACACGTCCATGACCCTGCGTCAGCACCTCGATAGCGCCCGAGAACGCCTGATCACGCTTGGCAGGCAAAGTGCTGCCGCCCTGCAGCGCGCCCGAACCCAACAGGTCGACCTGAACGATCTTAAACGTCACGCCTCACGACTGCTAGCTCATCTGCAGCAAAAACTGCGGCAAAAACCATCGATTTCCATGGCGCAGCTCAGACCGTGGCTACACCAACATGGCCGGAAACTGGCCATGACTGTAGGCGTACCACTCATTGGTCTGATCCTTTTGATAATCGTTCACCATCAGATCAACCGTCTTAACACCATCCTGGCGCTGAAGCCGGCGCAACTCACAGCGATCGAGGCACTCATTCAGGATAGCAAGAGTAGCAGCGCAAGCCCGACCGTAGCACCGCCACTGACGGACAATGATCTGGAAACGATGCGCGTCATCCTGCAAAACCGCGGCATCAATACCAATATCTTACGTCTCAGTCTGGATCAAGGCGTTCGTATCGAACTTCAGGCAGAGCAAGTGCCGTTTGGACAATGGGTGGCGTTTCTTGAAGAAATCGCTCGACGCTGGCAGGTATATCCCGTTCAACTCACACTTCAGGCCAACGACCAACCGGGCAGCGTCTCGGTTCGCGGCACACTGCAGCAAAGCCAGGCAACGCCATAATGGCATTGAAACTAGAAACGATTGAAACACCGCGCTGGATCTTCGGGATCGGTGTCAGCCTTATCGCCATCATCGTGGTGCTATGGCAGCTACCCGCACGCTGGGTACTCTCGTCGGTGGGTACACTCACGCAGTGTAAAGTCCTCATCGATAGTCCATCCGGGAGTATCTGGCAGGGCAGTGCTGCTATTGGCTTTTCTGAGCCCGCTATTGACGGTAAAGGTTGTCGCCCTGCTCTGGCAATCACCGAACGCCTGCACTGGACCATGTCCTGCCAGGTCTTCAGCCCTGGCTGCAAGGTCAGCATCGAGACACCTGCGTTGAGCAAGCCCCAGTCCATTCACTTGGGTTTGAATGACATCCGTGTTCAGGAGAACGAGGCCCGGCTTCCGGCAGAAATCCTTGAGGTACTGGGTGCCCCCTGGACGCTTCTTCACCCCCGGGCTCAACTTCATGCACGCTGGACGAATCTGACTTTCAAAGAGAATGCCAGCAACGGCAGCATCCACGTCAGCATGCATGATCTCGTCAGCCCAATCAGCCAGATCCAACCGCTGGGTAGCTACGATGTACAAGCAGATCTGACGGCCGAAGGGATCGGCTATGCGTTGAGCACCAGCAAAGGCCCCTTACTCCTTCAGGCACAGGGCACATTTGGCCCTCGTGGCGTGAGCGGCCAAGGCGAAGCGAGCGCCACCCCGGAAATGAAAGAGGCGCTCACCGGCCTACTCAACTTGCTCGGTAAACGTCAGGGCGACACTTACCGCCTGACTTTTTAATACGGTCTATTGACCAAACCCGCTCCTCCTTATTTGGGTGCAGAGGCATTGTTCTGTATCGACCACATAAAATCGGTCTTGGTAAACGGCGCAAATTCCGGTCCATCAAAGTTAATCGGATTTCTATAGTGGGGTGGATACGGTAAAGAGCTGATCGGAAACGCGGGGTTCGTTGTTGCCACGCCGACAGTAGCCGTCCCATGGCAACTCATGCAATTACTGGTTAACCCCGAAGGAATCGTCGGCGAGGTTTCAAGATAGGGGTTGAAACAAACGCTCATCTGGTCACTGGCAGCACCTTGCGTCTGATACCAGGTTGTACACATGGCAAAATTGCGCCACGAACCTTTGACGTTGTCTGTCATATTCAACTTGTTACCCGGAAAACTGTTGAGCGTGTCAGGACCCGGTTGCCACCAAAAAGTCTGCCAGACCCAATGTTTGATTTCTTTTGTACTGACATGCATAGCCACTAGCGCAGCATAATCACCCGCCGTCGCCGTGCCACCCTGGGCTTTATTAAACTGCACCGCTTCATCGGCGGTCATTTTGAAGGTATACAGCGTAGACATCGGGGCATACAAGTACTGACTCGGCGAGCAACCGGGTGTCTCATCAGATCCGCCATTATCGGTGTTCTGCCTATTGATCACACCGGGATGAATAGTCGGATCGTAGGGCACGGGCGGCGTACTCGCCGGCCCCGTGTTTGCCGGATCAATCAGCACACAGGTCTTCCAAGTTTCCGGTGTTGGATTCTGCAGATTCCAGCTATCTGCCGGACCGCGCCACAATGGAATCGCCGTCAAACCGGTTGCTTTGATATAAAGCATCACTGGCTTTGTCTCAATGGCGGCCGATCCCTGCACCCCTGAGCTGGATGGGGTATAGGGTGCTTCAATAATAGAACGCTCGGCAATCGGCGTAAATTGCGGCCAGGACGCGTTAAGCGCGACTAGGTCAGATCCGTTGGTGTAATCATACAAACCACCGTTCTGCACATGGCGTTTGGCTAGAAAATTTGCAGCCGCCGGATTGTATTTGTTGAATGACACGACTTGCGTGTTATCACGAGCAATATTCAAGCCCTGGCTTAAAAAATGGGCATGCTGATTTGGTGCTGCAAACTGACGCTTGGGCAAACTCAGTAGACCACACGTTTTTTTATCAAACACTTCTTCCGTGCCACACCAGGTTTCCCATATGGGAAGCACCGCGCCGTTATAAGAAGAATCGGACGCCGTCGTCATCCCAGCCCACAAATTCCAGGAATGTCGACGCATTGCAACGACATCGTTCTGATCCGCATAAACCTGTAAGACACTACGAACACCCGGATACTCGTAACCTGGAGGAATGTCTTGCGGGACAATCAAGGCACTCTGATTCGAGGTTGTGTTGGCATCATTGCCCCCACCACCACATCCGGCTAATGCCGCCGCCATCGCCAAGCACAAGGATTTTTTAAGGTGAACGGTGAGCATGGTTTCCGCTTTCATAAAGACGATTAAAGTGCCAATGGAAGAACAAGGCACTGATGCATTTACTGCATCTTAAATAGTCGCCAAAGGAATCTCAATGTGCCGTTACAAATTGTTACAAAGGGTTCATAACAACGGCCTGCATGCGTCACTAACGCAGTTCGTAATGGAGATGTGGGCCCGTCGAGCGCCCCGTAGAACCCACACTGGCAATCGCTTCCCCTTTAGCCACGCGTTGCCCTGGTTTCACATAGATCTCTTGGGCATGTGCGTAACGACTGACCAAGCCCACGCCGGGGTGAGAAATCTCGACCAGATTACCAAACTCCTCATCCCAGTCGGCACGGATGACATAGCCATCGCCGGTGGCCAGAATCGGCGTCCCGGGATACGCGCCATAATCGGTGCCGGCATGCCAGCTGCTTCTGCCCGTAAAAGGGTCCATCCGGTAACCGGGGGCGCTGGTGACAAAGGCCTGAAACGGCAAAGGGTAACCCGTGGGAGATGCCATCTGGTACTGCTGCAACGTTGTCAGCTGTTCAGATACCCGCTCTGAGTGCGAGCGAATATTCAATGAGGCCAGCTCTAGCTGATGCAATCGTGTTGAAAATGATCGATCCGGTGCCGACGTCAACGGTGCCGTCATCATCGGACCACCCTGCCCGCCTTGCGCCTGCGGTGGCTGAACCGGTATGGGCTGCGCGCCTATCGCCGGCATGACAGGTTGATCCTGCAGCATCTGCTGCCGAGTGGCATCCAGGCCTTTCAGACGCGCATTCAGCTCGGCCAGTTGTACCTCGAGCTCCACGAGCTTGCGCTCATACTGGGCTTCAGACAATGCACGTTGCTGCGTGGCTTCGTCCAGACCCAGCATTTCCAGGACCCAATTCGCAAGCAGATGAAAAACAACCAGCAGCGTCACGACTAAACACAGCCACTTAAAGAGTCGCCAGGGCGTAACATCGATCTGACGGACCGGCGTTTGCGCATCACGGACCAAAAGAATCTGCATGGTCAGCGAATCCCTGCGTTCATCTCAAGAATCGGCTGCATGACGGCCATGACAATAATCAGGACCATCACCCCCATGAACAGAATCATGGCAGGTTCCAGGATGCTCGTAAAAACCCGGGTGGTCTGTTCCGCATCGACTTCCGCATTTTCTGCACCAAAGCGCAGCATCTCGGCGAGCTGCCCGGTCGCTTCTCCAGAGCGGATCATGTGCACGAATAGCGGAGAAAACACGCCCTGAGCCCCCAGGGCCCTGGCCAGAGTGCTGCCTTCACGAACGCGCATTTCTGCCGCATCCACGGAAGACTTAAGGTAGGCATTCTTTAACGTATCGCGAGCACTTTTCAAGGCCGAAAGAATCGGAACATTAGCCCCTACCAGCATCGACATCGTGTTAGCGAAGCGCCCCGTTTCATAAGCAAGAATCAGCGGACCAATCACCGGCGTCGCCAGGCAGCGCCGATCAAAACTCAGACGAATCTCCGGGTTCAGCAATAAGCGCCGGGTCAACCACGCCACCCCTACGAGCGCTAAGGCGAGTAACCAACCCCACTGCGACAGAAATTCGGAAATACCCATCACAATTTCGGTCATCAACGGTAACTTCTGGCGGGTGCTTTCAAACACCCGTGTGACCTGCGGAATCACATAGACCATCAAAACGGTCATAACCAGAAATGACACACCGATCAGCATGACCGGGTAAACCATGGCCGCAATCACTTTCTGTTTCATGGCCTGGCGTTTTTCCAGAAACGCGGCAAATTGCGTCAATACGGGTGCCATCAGACCCGAATGCTCAGCCGCCGCGACCACCGATTGGTAGAGCGTATCAAAGGTGGCCGGTTGACTGGCTAGCGCCCGTGATAACGGCACGCCTGCCTGTAGTTCCTGAACAATCTCCGCCAGAATCGCACGCGTTGCTGGCTTCGGCGACTCCTCTGCTAACAGTCCGAGCGCCTCATCCAGCGGCAAACCGGAGCGAACCAACAGGGCAAATTGTTTGGTCACAACGGCCAGGTCGGCATTGCCAATGCCTTGTCGCCCTGGCCACAGCGATGAAACCCCATGTTTTCTGGCGCCCGCCACATCCGGCTCAACGCTGACTGGCACCAGACCGCGTGCCAGAAGCTGCTGGCGCGCCGACTTGAGGGCATCACTTTCCAGCACACCTTTTTCGGTCTGGCCGTCGTAAGTAATCGCTTCAAATCGAAATCTTGGCATAGTCGATCGTCTGCTTAGTCCAGATGGACGCTACCGGTCACACGCAGCATTTCTTCGCGCGTGGTGGCACCACTGTCGACCCACCGCTGGCAATCTTCGGTCAGTGTGCGCATGCCATCGGCACAGGCCTGCTTACGTAACTCCGATTCTGCGGCATGTGCATGGATCAGTTCACGCAGCGGTTCCGTCACCTGCATCAGTTCGTAAATCCCGGCGCGCCCGCTGTACCCCCCCTGGCCACACAGCTCACATCCCTGGCCATGACATGCTTTACAGGACAATCGAATCAGACGTTGCCCCAGCACCCCCAGCAACGACGACGCCAGAAGAAAAGGCTCAATCCCCATATCAATCAAGCGGGTGACGGCCGATGGTGCATCATTGGTATGCAGTGTGGCCAGCACCAGGTGCCCGGTCAGCGAGGCCTGCACGGCAATCTGTGCTGTTTCCAGATCACGGATTTCCCCGATCATCACGATATCCGGATCCTGGCGCAAAATCGCCCGTAATGCGCGGGCAAAGCTCATTTCAATCCGGGAGTTGACCTGCGTCTGCCCAATGCCTTCCAGATCATATTCGATGGGGTCTTCCACCGTCATGATGTTGCTCGTATTCGAGCGCAAACTCAGCAACGACGCATACAGCGTGGTCGTCTTACCGCTACCGGTAGGCCCCGTCACCAGCACAATGCCATGCGGTTTATGCAGCAGTCGGTCAAAGCTGACAAAGTTATCCTCCGCCATGCCGAGCGCTCGCAAATCCAACTTTTCGTAATCCTTTTCCAGCAGACGCAGCACCACCCGCTCACCATGTGCCGTGGGCAACGTCGACACGCGGATATCAATGGCCCGCCCACCCACGCGAATGGAAATACGGCCATCCTGGGGCAAACGCTTCTCAGCGATATCCAGCGATGCCATGATCTTGATACGGGACACCAACGCCGCATGCAGATCACGGCGCATTTCCACCACATCGCGTAGATTGCCATCGACGCGGAATCGCACCATTGACTGCCGCTCAAAGGCTTCCAGATGAATATCCGATGCCCCATCTCGCGTCGCCTGCCTCAGTAGACTATTGATCATGCGAATCACCGGCGCATTATCGGTGGTTTCCAGCAAATCAACTGACTCCGGCAACTCCTGCAGCAACTTGCTCAGGTCCAGCGTTTCACCCACCTCATCAACGACCTGCGCCGCATTCTGATCCGCTTTGGCATAGCTCTCGTTGATTTTCTGGCGAACCAATTCAACGTCAGCGGGTTGTCGAACGACAGGGCCATTCACCCGACACACTTCATGAAGCACCGAATACGGTGTATTCGCGGTGTGCCAGAGCACAGGCAATGATCCATTCGGTTGCGATTCAAGCAACACCTCATGAGTCTTAGCGAACGCGAAGGGTATGTGCTGCATGCGAGTTATGGTGTCAAGGTCGGCGCATGCTGCACCTTACCCGGATGCGTTAGCGGTTTCGAGAAGGTCTCCATGGTGGGCAGGTTTTCCTTGGGCAACAGCATTGGCAGCTGCTTAAACTCATCCTGCTTATCTTGCATGAAGTCGAAACGATTGGCAGTGAGCTCTTCTCCGGCTTTCCCATCCTTAATAATATAAGGCCGTAAAAACACCATCAGGTTGCGTTTTTCACGGGCCTTCGCATCGTAGCGGAACAGCTGACCAAGGAACGGAATATCTTTCAGGAACGGCACGCCATCCGACAAATCGGTGTAGTTATCATCAATCAGGCCGCCAATCACAAAGAGCTGCCCGTCATCCACAATAATGTTGGACTCAATGTTGCGCTTGTTAATTGTGTAACCCTGAGCCTGAATCACTAGCGGGTTTTGATTTTCCAGGCTAGACACTTCTTGATAGACCGTCAGCTTGACCGTGCCGTTATGTGCAATTTGCGGCCGCACCCGGAGCAGGATACCAATATCCTGCCGGTTGTACGTCTGAAACGGTGTTGTCTGAGACGTCGCATTCGTCGTATAGGAGCCGGACAGAATCGGTACATTTTTACCGACCATGATTCTTGCTTCTTCATTGTCCAGTGTCACCAGATTCGGCGTCGACAGGACACGGAAGCCCTTCTCGGTATCCAACGCCTGAATCAGCGCCGACATCGAGTAGTTACCACCAAACTTGGACAGCATACCTACATTAAGACCATTGGCGGGTGTTATTGCAGAAGTCGTCCCCACGCAAGCTGCCGGATTCAGCAAACACGCGGAGAACTTGCTGAGATCAAAAATATTCTGGTTGCCGGAGCCATAGTTCGTACCACCAAAAGGGACGTTCTGACCACCGGCGTTAATAATGCCCTGCCACTGAATCCCGAGCTGGGCGCTGCTGGTTGCCGCCACTTCCACAATCATGGCTTCAACATAAACCTGCGTCCGGCGCTTGTCTAACTGATCAATAATCTGACGCAAATGACGGTAATAAGGTTCCGAAGCCGTAATGATGAGCGAGTTAGTCGGTGGATCCGCCTGAATCAGGCCGCCAGTCGTTGGCGCACTCGTACTCGTCAGACTACTTGTGGCTGCGGCAGACATCGAGCCTGACCCAGATTGGCCTGCAGCACCTGACGCCTGCGGCATTGTCGGTTGATTCGGTGTCTGCGGTGTGTTGCCCGTTGAACCACTCACGGCACCGGTATTAGTCACGCCCGACTGCTGCGAGAAGGTATTGTCCGCAGCAACAATGGCGCGCAGGGTCACCGCCAACTTCGAGGCCTCGGCATTCTTAAGCGGCACCACCCAGATATTGCCGCTATTCGCCGTCGGTGTATCAAGGCGCGTAATCAGGCTACGGATCTGACGAATCTTTTCCGGATTCGACGACTTGATCAGAATCGAATTACTACGCGGTTCGGCAATCACCACCGTTTTACCGCCCGCAGCATCAGCCGGGTTGGAGGTCGTTTCCACGACCTTGTTCAGAATACTGGCGACATCAATCGCCACGCCATAGCGCAAGTGCACGGTCTGCACATCGCCGACGGTCGGTTCATCCATCGTATCAATCAGCTTGGCAACGCGTTTCACGTTACTCGCATAATCCGTCACGATGATCGTGTTATTACCCGGATTAGCCGTAATCGCGCTATTCGGGGTCAGCAAGGGTTTCAGTACATTGACCAGATTGCTGGCCGAATCCTGTTTGATCTTGAACACCCGCGTGACCACTTGATCACCGTCCGGGTTGTTTTGAGTCAACACCGTATTACCCTGAATCTTGGCATCCGCTTCAGGCACCACACGATAGATGCCATTGACCTGCACGAGGGCAAATCCGGCGGATCGCAAAGCCGAGGAAAACAAGTCCAGTGCCCCTTGCTTCGTGACTGGCCGTGGTGTCATTAACGACACCTTACCCTTGACGCGCGGATCGACGATGATCGACTGCCCGGTTGCCTTGGCTACTGCGGCACTCACCGGCTCAATATCTGTATTTTGAAAGGCCAGAGTAATGCTTGCCAGGTTGGTTTGACCAGATGAATCTGGCGTTCCTCCGCCCGGCAGTGAGATCGGCTGCGCATCGGCCGGTTGTGCATTAACCCACGCTGTCGCCGACAACAACCCTGCCAGGATCAACCAATGAAACATGCGAGATTTCAGATTCATGAACAATACCCTAAGGGGTTTTCCCTGAAGCGTTATCAAACGATTGCTGCAGACTGATTTCCTTGCCCTGATAGCTAACCACCACGCCATCTGGAGAAATTTTTTCAAGACGGATACCGGGCGGCACCAGTTCGCCAATCGATATCGCTTCTGCCGGTTTACCATCGACCTCGATCAATGCAATGCCCTGTGCCGTTCCACCTTCGGTCCCTGTAATCACCAAGCCCCGTAAAGTCAGGCGGGAGGTATCAAAACTTTTCTCCCCGAACAAAGCACGAACTGATTGTTCATTAGCCGCCCCGTAGAAAACAACCCCCTTGGCCGATGTCGCCGCAGGGAAAGGTATCTGGATGATTTTCATCAACCAATAGACACCCATCGCACTCATTAAAAGCACTAAAGCGACCGTCAGCCCACGCGAAATTATCTCCGGCTTAAACTTCAGCCTAACATTTCGCGAGGAACGAGCTCTCTTGAAAAAATCACGGGTCCGTAATTGCGCAACAACCCGCCTGAGCGATGCTGTTGCATGACTCACCATATCGCCGGATCGCTGGCGAGAAAGAAGTGTTGGCCTCAAGCCAAACTTACGTAAATTCAAAAAGATAAGCGCCAAATCAGACAAAAGTAAATTCTACAGGATACGGCCTAATTGCTGCGCTTTTATGAGAGACTTTTGCTCATGAT
>JACCDN010267415.1_pt1 | contig 10788 bp, 8 predicted proteins | sample 7441691 | NCBI WGS metagenome assembly JACCDN01 (sample SAMN15323439, study PRJNA562643) | freshwater metagenome | isolation source: river surface water | place: USA:Blue River Watershed | collected 2017-08-16
CAACTTTATTATATAATAAAGTTTTTTATGAGTGAAAAACAAGTAGAATCTGAAGTTTTGGTTTTTATTGAAATTGCAAAAAATACAAATATTAAATATGAATATGATCATGACCTAAATGCCATTGTATGTGATAGAATTTTATATACTCCATTTGCTTTTCCTTTTAATTATGGTTTTATACCTAAAACTTTAAGTGGTGATGGTGACCCTTTAGATGCTCTAGTTTATATGGAACAACCATTAATTCCTGGTTCATATATCAAATGCAGAATTATTGGATGTTTAGAAACTGTTGATGAAAAAGGTGAAGATGCTAAATTAATTCTTGTACCTACAAAAAAGGTTTCTCCTTATGAATCAGAAATTGAATCAGTTAAAGATTTACCTAAAATGTTCTTGGAAAAAGTTACATACTTTTATGAACATTATAAAGATTTAGAAAAAAAACAAGTTAAAATTGGTAAATTACTTGATAAAGAAGAAGCTATTCAAATTTATCTTAAATCTAAAATATAAATATTATTCTTTTAGCAAGAAAATCTTTTTTTATTTATTTTATTTTTATCTTTTTGTATTTGTAATCTAATAAAATTATTTGTTTTATTAAATTTTTTTTCATAAATTTTTATTAAATCTAAAAAAATATTTTGTATATTTATATTTTCTTTTGCACTTGTTTCATAAAAATTATCAAAATTATTTTCTTTTGCATAAATTTTTACTTGTTCATATAATACTTTTCTATCTAATTCTAAATCTGTTTTATTACCTACTAATATTTTTATTATATCTTTTGATGCATATAAATTAACATCATATAATAAGGTGTCAATTTCTTCAAAAGATTTATCATCTGTTATACTATAAACAAATATAAATACCTGTGTATTATTATAATATGACCTTGTAATATTTCTAAATCTTGATTGTCCAACAGAATCAAAAATTAATAATTTTGATGTTGAATTGGATAAATTAATAGTTTTAGATCTAAAATCAATTCCTATAATACATGCATTAATTGAACTAAATATTCCATCAATAAATTGTTTCAAAATACTTGATTTTCCAACATCAGTATCTCCTAATAATAATATTTTTATTAAATTATTTTTTATAATTTCTTTATTTTCATTCATACATATATATTTTAATTATTACTAAATTATATATATAAAAAATTATTTAATTTTATTTGATATTTATTTTTCTAACATTTTTTTACCTATCATTTTTCCTACATTTAATGCAATTGTATTTGATGAAGGATAATGAATTCCACCATAAATTCTTGATATACCTGCACTTGATGCCATTTCATCCCATGAACTAAAACTTAATACAACATATGTTTCTGGAACATTGGGTTGAATTTTTGATGATTCTGGTTGAACTATTATATCTGATATATCCATACATTCAATATCATTGTGTGCAAATATAGGAGATAACATTAATAATTCTTCTTTGTTTAATTTAATATTCATATTTGTAATATTTGAACCAATCAATTCATTTAATATTGTTGCAGCAACACTTGAAAAAGAAGAATGTCCTGAAATAAAATCTGGAAAAGGAGGAGTCCATAATCTTGTTTCTTGATATGGTTTCCATAAATCTGTTGTTGTTTCACCAAAATAATAATCAATAGGAATTCCTGGATAATTTAATCTTATTGATTGTATTGGTCTACATTGTAAATAAGTATATTTTGCACCCCATGCTATAATTGATGCTTCAAATAAACCTGAAGATAATTTATAAAAATATTCTAATTGTATAAGATTTGGTTTTGGATTTGACACAAAATATCCATATAAAAACATGTTAAAAAATCCTGGAGGAGTTACTGAACCACCTATTCCAGCCCAAAATTCAGCAATAATCTTTTTTTCATCATCTAAATCTAAACTTTGTTCTAAAACCTTTTTACACTCAGATTTAAGGTCAACTAAAGAAAATTCATGTTCTAAATATTTGTTAATGTCTTCCTTGTCTTTATTAGAAATTACTCCTTTAACTTTTCCCCATTGACTTCCTAACATCCTTTGATTTATTAGTGGACACCATTCTTTCATATTAACAAATTCAGAAGGATAACAAGGTTCACTTACATTTATATAATTAGTATTTTGTAAAGGTATTTGTTTATTTGATTCTTTCCATCCATCTTTATTTCTTTCATTATAATAATAAGTCATTTCGTTAATTGTGTTTTGTAAAATATTAGGTTTAATAAAATCAATTGTAATTAAATGAGTTTCTAAATATTTTGTAATTAAATTTGATTCCAAGTCATTATTAAGTAATTCTAATGCTTTATTTGATAAATACATTACTAATATATTTGATTTTCTTTCTGAAATTTTTAAAGATACATGTGTATACTTAAAATCATATGAATCAGTTAATTTAATGTTTGAAATAATACTTTTGACTCCAACTGAAATAGTTGATGGAAGTATAAATAATGTTCTTGCTGCAAAAGTTGGTGGTAATCCTTTTTCAATAATTACATTTAATAAAAGTTTAATAATTGTGTAAAAGTTTTTCATTATTTTATATTTTATATAAATATTACTAATATAAAAATATTTATTTAATAAAAGTTTCCCTATTATTTTTTATATAAATTTTATATATAGATTAATATGTCTGTTAATAATGAAAATTCAAATTCAATAATAACAATTAATCCTCGTGATGATAATAAATATGAATTAATTTATGTTAATCTTAATGGTGTTATTAATATTGTAAATAAAACTGTTTGGCAAACACAAACAAAATATGATGCTACTGGGTCTAATATTACTGATTTAAAAACTTTATTAAAAATTAGTAAAATTACACAAATTAATACTGGTGATTTTATTTATTTGGGTGATAATTGTAATGTATATAGGGTACCTAAAGATTTTAAAAATAATTTTAAAATATCAGAAAAAAAATTTTCTGGTATTACACAACTTTCTAATTATAAACTTCTTTTAACTACAAAGGAAGGTAAAATGTATACTGTTGATGACGTTAATAATTTTGATGAAACTTTAAAACCATTTTTTGACGATGATACTATTTATTGTTCTGTTAAACAAACATTTGATGGATATGTTGTTGCTATTGATGGAACTCAATGTGGTAATGCTTGGAGATTTGATTTAGTAAAAAATAAATTAATTAACAAAACAAAACTTAATTTAGATGAAGGTATTACAAATAGAGTAACAGTATTTTTTCCTTCTCAAACTGCTTTAATTAATTTAAATTGTGATTCCAGATATAAAAACCGTTTGCTTAAATATGAATTCTCTGATAAAACTATTAAAACTAAATATGACTTGAGATGCGATGAAGATGAAGTATTTGAATCTCAAGATGGAGGAACTTGTTATAAAAAATGTAAATCTGGTTATTCTGATATTAAAGGTGATTATACTTCATGCTGGGAAAATTGTCGTGATGATTATAAATTATCTGGTGGTGTTTGTTATTTACAAGAATCAACTACATATGATAGAGGTGTAGGAATTATTCCAGATGATTGTAAAATATATGATAGTGCAAGATATTGTGATGAATATTATAGAGTAAGAGAAACAAAAACAAGAAAATGTAATAAATCGTGTCCAGATGGTTGGAATAAAACAAACATAGCTTGTGGTGTTGATGGTTCATGTGAAAGACATGTAAATGGTGATTGTAAAACTTATAGATGTAAAGATGGTTATGATCGTGTAGGTTCTGGAGCTGCTGTAACTTGTTGGGGTTGTAAATGTAAATCTAATAGAGTTTTAGAAGATGGATTATGTTATATTCCTTGTAGAGATGGATATAAGGGCAATGCTACTATATGTAGTAATACAAAATCATGGAGTTATGTTCCTAAAACAGATCCAAGAGTCAAAGCCGGTAGATCTGGTTATCCTACACCTATTACTTGTGATTCTGATTGTTGTATGTTTGATTTAACTTTTTATAATCCATCATATTCTAAACCTGACAATATTCCAGCTTTACCTAATTTACCTGTTTTAGAAGGATTAGTAGGTTATTATGATGCAACATCTTTTTTTAATGGTGTTTGGTATGATTTGAGTCCTTCTAATAATAATGCTGTTTATATTAAAGGTGATTTTACGAACAATGGTACTTTTATAACTGGAAACAATCAATCTACTATTTTATTTCCTACACAAATTCTACCTTCTGAATATACTGTTTTTAATCTAGCCAAATACAATGGACTTAACAAGGGAAAAATTTTATCTGGATATTTAAATTCTTGGGTTAGTGGATTTGTTAGAGGACTTTCTGGAATTTCAATCAGAGACAAACCAATTACTCAAAGTGCTTTATCTGCTTTTGATGATAATTGGGTATTTTCTACTGATACTCTTGTTAACTATAAAGCTAATGGAATGAATTTAACAACACAAGCACCAGGAACAAATGTATCTACTCAATTATCAATTAATCTTAATGATAATGCTTCAGATAATTCTGATTTTGCCATTGGATATGTAATTGTATTTAATAGAACATTGTCAAATACAGAAATTAGTTCTGTTGAATCATGGTTAAAATCTAGATATAGTGATTTGTGGGCTTCAACTTATACCCAAACATTTGCTCAACTTGGTTATTCCTGTTTTAATGGTTCTATTGGTAAAGTTACAAATGATTATAATAATTATACTTATGCAAGCTATAAAAATGGTCTTTTAGGCTGTGATTGGTTAAACTTACCAGAAAAGAAAAATTTTAATCCACTTGTCTGTACTTCTCCTTCCTCTGAACAATATGAAACTTTTCAATCTATTGAAAATAATAATAATGTTGATAATAAAAAAGATAATGTTCAAGATATAATTTTTTATTTATTAATAGGTATACTTGTTTTTATTTTTGTTAGAAAAGCAAATGAAAAAAATAAATAAAAATAACAAAAAAATAATAAATGTTTTTTAGCTTAAAAAATATAAAAAAGTTTTTTTATATTCTATAAATAATATAATGAGTAATTTTAATTATAATAAAAATAATAACATTTACTTAATATTTTTTTTATTACTAATTTTGGCTATAATTTATCTTAGTTGGAATAATGAAAATTTTGATAATACTGTTCCTATCGTAGTTAATCCAGAAGACACTATTTCAGTTTCACAACCTCAAGTAAATCCAATAATAGAGACACCTGAATCAAGTCCCTTATGTAAAGTTGCTTTTGATAATTATAATCTTTATCCTTCATCAAATCCTTTTGTTGTTAAAGGTAATGATATAAATTGGAATTTTAAAAATAATATAACTGATTATGATACTTTGTTTAATATGGGAACTAAAGATTTTACTGTGTTAAATAATATTATTCCAAACTATAAACCAGCTGATACTGAAAGTACAAAAAAAGCTTTTGATATTATTTTACAACAAGCTCCCCTTAAAATTGGATGTTGTTATAGAAATCAAGGCGATACTTCTAAAAAATCTGTTTTAGTTAGAACACCTATTAACCCTTCTGATACAAAAATTGACCCTAAATTAAAAGAATTTGATTTTGACTTTAAATCTTTAGATATACCTGCTGGAACATGTCCTGTTGATATGTATGGTGGCTCATCTAATTGTGATACTTTTTTTGATGTATATTGTACTAATGTTCTTAATCAGTTCCAAAAACAAAATTTAAAACCTGAAGATTTTGTTAAATATGCACCCGAATGTGCTTGTTATGCTCCTAGAACTGAACAACAACAAATTTATCCTACTAATACACCACCTGCATGCTATAAAACTGGATGTGATAATGTTTATAATGCTACATCATATATTGATCCTGTTTCTAGAAATGTACCATGTGATATTACCGTATGTCAAAATATATTTAATGCACAGGTTGGAAATGTTGGTGGTAATGTTATTATTGACCCTAAACTTGAAAATACTTGTGGTCCACTTTTATCTGAACAAAAAACTACTAGTGATAGTGGAAGTAGTACCAATGGAGGTGGTGGAAGTAGTACCACAACAGGAGGTGGAGGAAGTAGTACAACTACCGGTGGTGGAAGCAATACCACAGGAGGTAGTGAAAGTAGTACAACAGGTGGTGGTGGAAGTACACCAACTCCACCAAATAATAAAACAGATTCAACTAGTGGACAGTCTTCAACTAGTTCAACTAAAACTACTAATGATAGCACTGGTTTAGTAATAATTATAGTTGTAATTTTTATTTTATTATCAAGTAGTTCTTCTTCAGCTTATTTAATGCTTAAAAAATAAAAAAAATATATATTTGTGTATAAAAATTTTTAAACAATATTTTTTTATAAATAAAACTTTTATTTTACACAATTTTAATTTGTATATTTAAAATTGGTGTTTACCCATGTTTTTAGGATTCAAGTCAGCTTTATGAGCTCCTCTATTATGAATTGAATCAATAATAGCTTTTTCTCTATCAAATTGGTTTTTAGCCTCTTCTGATAGTTTTGCTATAAAGGATTCTCTTTCTTCCTGAGAATAGTTCACAATATAATTGTAAACTAATTCAACAGAATTGTAGGTAGCACCTATTTCAGTTTCATCAGTTTGACCAGGAGCAAGGTCTGCCGAGGGAGGAGCTATCAAAATTGATTCAGGAACTCCGAGATGTCTAGCCAAAGTAAAAACTTCAGACTTGTGTAAATCCCAAATCAAACCTAAATCTACAGCTCCATCACCAAATTTACAGTAATAGTAAAGGTAACCATCCTCATCTAAGTTTCCGGTTCCTATAACTACACCTCCAAAGTTAAGAGCATATTCGTAGTTGGTAGTAGTTCGCATGTAACTCTTCAACATAGCAGAAGCAAAGGGTTTCATCACATGACCATTAGTTCTCTCGAATCTTCTGACTTTTAAATCATAATCTTCGGATTGGTCAACAGTGATAAATTTAAGACCTTCACAGTCAATACATTTGTTATTGTCTAAAGTTACGTTAAACAACTTTTCTACTACTTCAAATGCTCTGTTTTGAATCTCAGGAGTTGAATGAATAGGTTGAGCGATTCCAATAATTTTTCCTCCATTGGTAGGATTAAAAGGATGGGTAGAGTCTTGTTTAGCCAAGTCCTGAGTTAATTTAAGTAATGCTAAAACTGCTGCTGAATCAACACCTCCACTAACTGCAAGTACAGTAGTCTTGATGTTGTATTTTTTTAGATATCTCAAAAGTTCATGACATCTAGGAATAGACCATGAATTGGGGTTAAAAGCTCTTCTAGCTCTTATTTTATCAAGCTCGGTTTGGAGCTCGGGATGTAAGTTATTTACAGTATTTGTAGGAACACTTGCTAAGGTTTGTGGTTGTGACATTATATGATAATATATTTATAAATTAAATATTTTTTATTATGTAATTATTAACACAAGTTAAATGTAAAAATTCAATTTTTTTATTTAGCATATATATATATATATATATATAAGTTAAATATGATTAATCCTACAATGTTTTCATCTGAAATCAGAGCAGTATTATTGTTAATTATTGCTATTAGTGCTAATTTTCTTGGAAATACATTAAATTGTGGTTTACAAGAAGCATTAACCAATTCTCCTATATTAAGAAATTTATTTTTATTCCTAATTGTTTGTTTTACAATTGATTTTACTTCTAAAAGTGATTCTGACCCATTTGAAGTTATAAAAAGGTCATTTATTATATATGTATTTTATATTCTTTTAACTAAACAAAACTTTGAAACATTATTACTAATTTTTACTTTATTAGTTGCTGTTTATTTCTTATATATCAAAATTAACTATGAAAACAAACAAGGAAATGATGTTACTAGTTATCAAAAGTCAATGGATATGTTATCTTTAGCTATAGGAGGTATTGCAGTAATAGGATTTGGTTTTTATCTAAATAGACAATATAATGACCATAAGGAAGACTTTGACTTTGCTAAATTTATATTTGGTAAAAATAAATGCGATAAAATGTAATTTTTTATGTTTGTATATATATATAAAAAATTGAATATTTTTAAATTACATTGTGCTTATTATACTATAACTAATCTGTAAAACCATACAAATAAATTAACTTATTAAAATGTCTAATTTTACTAACAATCAAACTATTGAAACTACCCTAATCAACCCAAATAATAAATTTAACGTTTGTATTGGTTGTGATACCGATATTGGGGGAGGACGTGAAAACCAAGATAAAGCTCTTGTGTATACTGATAGTACAAGGGATGTCGTTGTTATATCTGTTTTAGATGGACATGGAGCTGATTTTGGTAAATTAGCTGCCGATTCTAGTTCTGAAGCTATAAATTCACTTTTATCTTTAAATCCTACATGGATTGTTGATAATCCTATTGAATGTCTAATAGCTTGTTTTGAAACAGCTCATAATGCTATTAGAAATGCTATAGTAGCTGATATTCAACAAAAAGGTCAATATGTTCATGTAACTCCAGAGGGTTTTATTCTCAAAAAAACATTTGAACATTCTTCATGGACTCTAGTTCGTTCTGGTACCACTTGTACTATTGTTGCTATAGTATGTAAAACTTTATATTCTGCAAATGTTGGAGATAGTGAGGCTGTAATATTTTCTAAGTTTCCTGTTCTTCAAAATTCTATAAAACAATCAGTCGATACTGCTATTCCTTCTGAATTGAGTTTACTTGAAACCCCTGTTTCAAATGACTTGCAAAACTTTATAGAGTTATGTGCAGATCATTCTCCAACCAGCACACGTGAATTTGACAGAATGAGAAAATCTAATCCAGATCCTACAAATCCAGCTAATCCTTATTTGTTAACTGTTTTTGATAAAACAGGATTGGATAAACCTTATTGTCCTCCTATCTTTGATACTTCTTCTGGTAATCCTGTAATTTTAAATAATATGTGTTATTTTAAAAATGTTCGTCGTGAACCTGCTTGTTATGTGTCTACTCAAACATTTTCACCATATGAAGATGTATTAGCAATGACAAGGTCACTTGGAGATTTCTATCTTGGATATCACGGAGTATCTCATTTACCAGAAATTCAATCTGTTAATTTAGATGAAGTTTTTGCTAGAATTGTGAATGAACATAATCAGATTGCTCAAAATGAAACTACTATTACTGAACCACCTGTTTTATGTGTGGTATTAGGTTCTGATGGTTTTTGGGACAATTGGATTATTGACCATGTTCAAAAATTTGTGATGGATCCATCTTGTCTAAATGCTTTATTTTCAAGACCAGACAATGGTGCACAACGTATTGCTAAATCCTTAATAGTTAGAAATGATATTTTCGCCAAGAAGAACTTCGGCTCAAGTAGAGATAATGCTACTGGAATAGTAATGTATATAACTCTAAGAGATTAAACTTAAATCCAGCTATCCAAATATTATGAATATGATAGTAAAATTTATATAAATTAATATAAATCTTTAATAATAAAAATTCTTTTTTTTATAAAATTAATAATTTGATAAATAATTAATAAATACATTAGCTTTTGGTGTACCCAAACCTGTAGGATTATCATAACCAATAGTTGTTTTATAATTACCTGAACTTCCCTGAATTATATCATTAAAAATATTATTATATAATGATGGATTTTGTAAAATACTGTATAAAATATTTTGAACACAATAATTATTATTTGTTACTGCTGTACCTAATTTAATTTTGTTTTGATAATTTCTTAATTGTACAATTAAACCAAATATTCCAGCAAGAATTGGAGTACTTAATGAAGTTCCTGAACCTGTTGTTAAACCTGAACTTGAAGAATCATAAATAACACATCCTGTTTGGTTACCTCCTTCTATTGACATATCACTTACACTTCTATATTTTGATAGTTTTGCTATATTAGGAATATTATTTATTTGATAGGCTGGCATTAAAAAATATTTTGAAAAACCACAACCAGAATCTGACCAAGCTATTTCAGTTTTATAAGTACAATCTTGATTTACATATAAATTTGTTGCAGAAACTGCTATAACATTGGGATTTGATGATGGATATTGAATTTGATTTGCATCACCTGAAGCTGCTAAATATATAATATTATTTTTTTTTAAAATTGTTAAATTTTGTATGTTTTTAAACTCTTGAAAACCCCAAGACATTGAAATAATATCTGGATTCAAATTTTCAGCATATTCTACTGCGTCTATTAAATCAGAAATACCAGATGAAAAAGCTTGTACTACAGTAATATTTGCACCTGGAGCTATTGCTGATATCCATTGAGTGTCTATACATGATTCTGTTATCCAATCATTATTTGAAGGTGTATTTGGTTTTACTGATAAAATATTTAAAATAGGAGATATTATATTATATGCTTGACAAAATTGATTCAAATCATTTTGTAAATTTGGATTTGCATAAGGTATAACTATTATAATATTAACACCAAAACCAGGCTGTTGATTATTCGGAAATTGTACTAAATTTAGTCCATAGGCATTTTGTATTTGACATGGAGTATAACCTATAAAAGTAGACATAATAATTATATAAATTTATTAAATATATTAAATTTAATCATTCAAAATAAAAATAAAATATAAATTATATTGTATATATTTTATGTCTTGTTCTTGTAAAAATACACCTAATCCTCCTAACCCACCTGTTCCACCTTCTCCTGAACCCTCTTTTGTTAGTATTGTTAAAGATAATTCTGTTACACCACCTAATGGTACATATAAAATGAGATTAATTGCTAGAATTGATACTCAAGTATATACAGGTA
>JACCDN010025526.1_pt1 | contig 10787 bp, 4 predicted proteins | sample 7441691 | NCBI WGS metagenome assembly JACCDN01 (sample SAMN15323439, study PRJNA562643) | freshwater metagenome | isolation source: river surface water | place: USA:Blue River Watershed | collected 2017-08-16
ATCGAATCCGAAACCCTATACAACAGCAGGATGCCTATGTTCATATTGCTAGAAGAACGGTTAATTTGGGTTATAATTCAATAAGAAATAACACACAAATTTGTTTAACAGCCGCAGACCTTATCGAAGACCCTATAAAACAACAGGATGCCTATGTTCATATTACCAAGATGTTTCAACGATTCAACGCTATTACTCACACAGATGGCACTAACCATAGGTATGACCCTTCCTTGATAGAGGCAGCATGCCGCATAGCTGATCCGAAAAAGCAAGAAGAAGCTTTCCATGAGTTGATTCAATATTCAGTCGGATCTGTGACTTATCTTTTCAATAAGGCCCTATCCCTTCCAGAAAGTGAGGAGCAGAAGAGGATACTGGATTGTATCGAGCAATGCAGCTTGAAACAACCGAGTAATTCTATGTCTACACATGACTGGCTAGCTAAATTTTTTACACAATTTAGCTTAACAAAAGGTGATATAGACGCTTCAAAACAAAAACAAGCATTAGAGAATATATATTCTTTTTATCATAGAATATGGCCTGCTTTGAAAGAATCCAATTGTTTTCCTCTTGTCCCAGTTATGAATATCCTCTGTGATTTAGGAGCAACGCATATAAACGACATAGTGGTGAGAAAGAAGTCTGATGGTTTCATAGGTATAATTAATGGTGGTTTCATAGCGACTCTTAAAGAATTGTGCGTTAGTCTGGAACATATCATTCAGGATGATTATCAAAAGCATGAGAAAGGCAAAATATTTTCGTCTGTAACGAGTCGAATGATGTCTCCTGAAGAAAAAAAAGAGAGCGATAGCTTCTTATCTAACATTTTTAAAATTAAAAATATTTCATCAGAAGAATTGCGTAATGAGATTTTTAGGTATTATTTTAAGGGTAAGGATTTTACTGAAGGGCTTCTAAGGTTGTTTGAAGCTCTGGATGGATCCCCATATTATTGTGACTATTGTGACAATAAGGATAAATTGGTTGAGCTCTTCTATGGCCTGATGCAATTATGGCGTACTTCAAAAAAGGGATTTCTAGAGGAAACCGACATATCTCCAATCGCTGAGAATCCACACTTAACAAAATTTATTCGTAGTTTAGTCTTCAGGGCTTTCTTTGAAGAGCACGGATCACTTAAGCTAATTTGTTACAAAATAGACAGTGGTTACAAAATTTGTATACAAGATGAAGCCCAAAAAATTTATCAGCAACTAGGTCTTAATTACAGTGACAATGATGTTTCTAATCCTCTTTGGTGTCGTTTTTTTGTTGAATTTACTGTTTATCGATCGCACCTTGTTATTCTTAGGAAAATCATACAAAATGAAGATGTGCGTCGCTTCAAAGCTATGAAGCCAAGCTGCCCAACCAGCCAAGCTGACCAGCCTATGCCTGAATAAGGTAGCGAGGATAGATGAGACCACTTGGGAATCCATTGTCTTTTGAGCCTTAAGTTCGTCAAAAATAAGATCGGAATCCTTCAGACTTCTCCCTATGAGCTACGCCCAGCACGTCGCTCTATGAGCTACTTGTCTCCCGACGTGTCAGGCATAGCTCGCAGAGCGACGCCTGAAGCCTGACGTGTCGGGCGTAGCTCACAGAGCGGAGCCCGATCCCCATAAAAGTTTTTTCAGATCCCTCTTCGACCGCATCCAATCCCTCTTTTTTGACCACTTTATCCCACTCCTTTCCGCTTCCTATGCGTCCTAAATTTTTTTTGTCAGGTAGTATGACTTTTTTCGCATTTTAGGCTTGACTTTTTGCTTCAACTTTTATATGCCGGGACTTATAATTTATTTTTGTTCTTTCACATTCAAATCAGCCTTATCAGTTTTTGCAAGCTCATTTTAAAAAAGATCTTCTCACCGTTTTTTTTAAATGAAGAGGGAAAAAGGCTATCCCCCCCCAGATACTAAAATGATTAACATTATAGAGGTTTTTCATCATCATAAGGTATTCAGAAAAAGTCGTTGAGCTCCCTTTACTTCAAAAAGAAGAAATTCTCTACTTACCCCCCCCCCAACTCAAGGTTAGAGCTAAAATTACGCCGTAGCCGTAGGGCGAAATCGAAAGGTCCCCCTCCCCCCTGATAATTTTAGCTAAAGTCTACAAACCCCAGCCTATAATGATTTTTGATCATCAAAGTAGATTAAAAGGGATTAAAGGACGGCTGCCTTAGCCTCTCTCTTCTTTAAAAAAGAAGAAATCCTCTACTTACCCCCCCCTACGCAAGGCTAGAGCTAAAATTACGCCGTAGTCTTGGCGAATAAGCCCCCCCCCAGATGGGATTCAAGCAATGCTTGCTGTCTTGTACACGCTTTTCGAGCTACCTGTCTCCCGAAGTTTCCTTGCCTAACGAAGCTTTAGCGTAGGGAGATAGCGTAGTTAGGAACATAGGGAGACGCCCGACAAGCCGAGCTTTTTATCTTCCGGAAGCTTGGTGTAATGGAGCCAGCGTAGTTAGGAGCGTAGGGGAGACGGCCGAGGGGAGATTTAAGGTTTTTGCTCAACATCAGAAAGGTTTAGATCCAGAAGTCATCGTCGTCGTCTGCATTGTTGCTTTCATCATCGTCTTCTACAGCCCTTCTTCGATTTCCTAGAGTATTGCTTTTAATCAGTGCGTTTATCTGGGCATCATTATGGTCCTTTACTGCCGTAGCAACGGCCTTAATAACGGCTTTTTCAGCAGCTACTTGAGCAGCGTCTTGCGCAGTAGCTTGAGTTTCCTCCTGACTCTTTCCTAAACGAATGGCTTCAACTGAAGCGTCTTGAGCAGCCTTCCGAGCAGCTATTTGGGCATTCTTCATCCATTCTATCTGGTTCTCTCGATAAAACGTTAAGGCAATACTTTCTAAATTTCCGGACAGTTGCTTCAGTTCTATATCGGAAAGCGCTTGCATCTTTTCATCTCTTCTCGTCTGAACCATCGCCTCGACTGCCTGCTCGACAGTTACCGCAAGATCTACGTTCTTTTGAATATCACTCATCTTATATCCTATCTGAACGGCTTGGGTCGCAGCTTCTGCGATCGCTACTTCAGGTTTTTCTGGCATAGGTGCGGCTTCAGGCTGAATATCCAGATGAAACTCATCCATAGTTTCAATCTCTGCCTGACCTAGCTCTTCATCCATTGAAGCATGAAGACTATTTTTATTATTAGCCTTAGGCTTACCGCTATCCTCTCCTCCATCGTCCTCCCACTCACTATCATCAGACTCAGGTAGGTCAACCATGGGTTGCTTACTAGGCTTGGGGGCTTCAGCTGCTCTATTCATGCCTTTATTGAGGACATCATCACTAAACACAGCTCCATCGCCTGCTTTTGGAATTTTTTCTTTGGTGTTTTCAGTGCTAGAAGACAAACCTGCAGGAGACTGCCCCGAAGCTTGATTGACGATCACCGTCTTCTTGAGGACCTTACCCGCATGAATCTGATCAAACAAGTTCTGAGGATTTGCTCCATTACTAGCTTGCTGCTTAGCCTTAGATTCAGCAATCTGTCCTGGAGTCAACCGGCTCAGCACTTCTCCAGGTTTATAAGGGGTTTTAAATACATCCCTACGAATCTCTCTATAAGCCATCGTTAAGTCATCCGTCTGTGTGCCTCGTACGGTTTTAGGCTCTATATAGAGCTTATGAGCCCTCTCCTGACTTTTTTCTAATGCTTCCCTCACGAACCTAGGGTCTAAGCAAGCTAAGGCTTTACGCGCTGTATTGCGCTCTTCTCTCTGCTCAGAGTTTAAGCCACCAGGAGCTTGCATAGCTCTAGCCACCACTAAGCTGATCACCGCCGCAGGAATAGCTTTTTGCTGATCTTCAGTCAGGCTCGCTATTTGCTCAGGACTAAACGCCTTAACCTGGTCTATGGTTAAATCCCGAAAGACAGACTCTTGAACTTTATGGATGTCCTGAGGGGCAATCTCACATTTACCAATGGAAGGCCTACCCTTATTATCAGCAAGTTTCACAGGCACAAGCTCATTCAAAGTCTTGATTGCCTCAGCAGCTACTATTGTCTGAGAACCTTTAGGCTGACCTTGTGGGGCTTTACCTACTCCTGCTAGCGGCGGTGGTGGTGGAGGCGGTGGAATATTTGGTGCAGGGTTCCATTCTGGAGGTCGGGATGGAGGAGGCGGAATAGCTCCAGGTAATGGTGGCGCATCGGGTATAAAAGACTCCATACGTACCTCTTGGGTTTGAGGCGAATTCAAAGGTTTTTTAACACTTGGCTGCTCTAGCTCTGCTAGGAGTCTGTTGAGCTCATCGTCATCCATACTGAGGTTGGTTCCCCCAGGGGCTTCCCCAAGGTCTGCCATCCATCTATCGAGCTCTTCATCCGTAGTACTAGGTACCACCGGTAAAGGCTTGGCTATAGTCTCAGGCTGAAGATTTGCTAAAGGCTGAACTTTTGGCTGGCCTTGACCCGGCACTCCATTAAAGGAAAGAGGACTACCCTGTTCTAACTCTCTTAACATAGCATCGAGATCCTCTATACGCATATTTTCTGGCTGTAACGGAGGATGGTTTACTCCAGGGGCAGCAGGAGAGCCTAAGCCTAGTACCATCTGTTCTAACTCGTCTAGACTGATATCTTCTGGTTTTATCGCATTAGGTAACGGTGGCGCTTTAGGGATAGCGTTGTTCCCAGTTACCGATTGGCCTGAAACAGCAGGAACTTCTGCTGGCCTTATAGCACTATTCTTAATAGCCAGCAATGTTGGAGGCGGTAGCGGCATATTTTGAATAGACTGGGCTATAGGTGCTGATAGCGTTGGTACGCTCTCTACTGCAGGGCCTAACAGATCTAAGCTTCCCGTAGGTTTTTTCTCTTCTCCTGCTTTCTGGGGATTAGCAGTCTCTTTTATCTGATTTGCAGCTGGGGGCTTTGGCTCTTGACGTGTAGGGGGAGACACAAAGACCTTCTTTGAGCGTTTTTGCTTTGATAAGCCTTCAACAGACCTATGGAAAGCTGCTTGGTATCCCTGCAGCCTTTCCGTGATCTTTTCCTGAGCATGGCGCCCTCTACGTCTTAGCATTCTACTAAGCGAGCCCAGACCGTGCTGCCTTAAAAAGCGTGAGACGAAGAACTTTGCTTGCCGGAAGTCTGCAAACAAAGACGTAGGATTCTTTAGGACTTGGCTTGCAAACAAAGCAGCCGCATCCTTCTTATTACCATACCTACATGCAAGGCTCGCCAAACTCTGCAATAAAGGATTTTTAATAGCTTGAATGCCTGCTAGGTTCATCCCCTTAAAAACATCCTGAATATGACCTAGCTGATCAAAAGCATTTTTAATAAACCTCCGACCCTCAACTTGGCTAGACTTAAAGGCATTCAGCATGGCTTCCGTTTTACGCTCTCTAGCCTCTATCGTACGAGTACGATCTTGTGCCCCTCTTTGCTTGAGCTCTTTCTCTATCTGCTTTAACTCTGTCTTTCGAAAATAATGCAGCTCTTCTTTATTGAAAAGGCTTTGAAGGAACTCTCCCCCCAACTTTGCTCGTTCTTGGTACGGATTGTTCTCTATTCCTTTATCTTTATGGGAAAGGGTTTTATCTAAAGACTGCCTTGTTTCTGCACTACCTCTACGTATGCCTTGGGCCATGGTACGGGTATATAGGGGTTAAATCTAATGATAGATTAGACTTAATACTATACTAAGGCCTGATATTTATCAATAATTAATTATCAATAAATAGTCTTATTATTTTTCACTAGAAATCAAAAGTATATGCCTTGAAGCTTTCATCATAAGAAAAAGTGAATCAATCTTTTTTAAAAATTTATAAATTAATTAATGTATTCTTTAACTAATTTTTTAAAAATTATATTAGTTTTTTTCTCGTAATACAAATAAATTATGATAGAGGATAAAGAAACTAAGAATAGCGTAAAAATCAAAAAACTAAAGTTAGATAGATTATTAACAAAATTAATTCTTTTAATAATAGCGATAACAAAAATATGAGTCATATATAATGCAAATGAAGCGTTACCCATTAAAACCATAAAATTATTTGCCCAAAACCTACTTATAGTATTATCTATATCCAGATGTGCATACAAAAACATAGCGGTAGAAGGTAAGAAAAACACCCCTGCTCTGTATGCTTCAGGAACATTTTTGGCAAATACGACACTAAAAAACAAAAAGATATATGCAGGAAGAATGAATCCCTTAGGACAACGAAAATTATTCCTCCAAGCCTTGAAAAGTAACATACCAGTGAGGAATTCTAAAAGTCTAAATAACGGAAATATATAGAAAAGCCAGTGACAAAAAGCCTGTTTACCATAAAAAACACTATTTAAAACATCAGGCTCAATCAAAAAAGCACAAAACAGAACCACCATCAGCAAAAAAAACAATAATTTAATAAGATTTTTTGTAGATAAAAAAATTAAGAAAAAGAAGCATATATAAAAAAACATTTCATTAGAAAGAGACCAAGAGACTGTATTGAATGAAAAATAATAATTAGAATTTGGTATCCAACTTTGCATATAAAAAAGATTGGTTATTCCCTTGAGAAAGCTTAAATCAGATTTGTAATATTCCAAAGCTATGCCTGGGATCAACATCAGCAAATGAAGTGGCGTAAGCCTAGCAAGTCTTAAAAATATATATCTACAAAAGCTAATTCTTCCACTTACAATTTTTTGGGAGTACGAATAAGAAAGTACAAAACCAGATAAAATAAAAAAAAAAGTCACCCCAATATAACCATATTTTGAAATTCCTTCTAATGCTTTGGGTATTTTTCCCTGAGGTAAATGAGAAAAAAATACTAATAATGCAGCGCCATACCTAAGGCCAGTAAGTTGATATAATTTTTCGTTAGTGTCATACGGTACCTTCATAAAACAAATTCAAATAAGATATTTTTACTCTAAAAATTTATTCATACCAGCAAAAGCTCTTTATCTTTGTGAGCTAGGTGCTGGTCGATTTCTTTAATAGACATGTCGACCAAGGCCTGCACTTCTTTTTCAAGAGTCTTGACCTCGTCTTTTGAGAGCTTGCTCTCTTTTTCCAAAGTCTTAAAAATTTCTAAGACGTCTCGTCTAATATTTCGAAGTACTACCCTCCCCTGTTCTGCCATTTCTTTGGCACGTTTTACAAGCTCTTGCCGGCGTTCTCCACTCAGTTTTGGGATAGGACAGCGGATGATACTACCTTGTACTATCGGGTTTAGGCCTAGGTTGGCTACTTGTATGGCCTTTTCTATGGCCCGTAAGGTCCCCTTATCCCAAGGCTCTAGCACGATCATATTAGAATCAGGCGTACTGATAGCAGCTAAATTCTTTACAGAGGTAGGCCCAGCTCCATACGCATCAACCATCACGCCTTCTAGCATACTCGGACAGGCTTTACCCGTGTGTAGCGTATTAAAATCATGTAAGGTATGCTCTATAGCTTTTCGCATCTTATCTTTAGCTTCTCGTAAAATAGGTTTTGTATCCATAAATTGTAATAAATGATTAATTGTTAAAACTGCTAAAAAAGTTTCTCTATCCTGCTCACTAAGCAAGAGATCTACTGTACTAAGGTTCCTATAGTCTCCCCCCAAACCGCTCTTTCTATGGCCTTGGGGGCATCTATATTAAAAACCATTATGGGTATAGCATTATCCAAACACAAGGCGAAAGCAGTAGCATCCATCACATTGAGACGATTTTTTAGGGCTTCTGCAAAAGATAAGTCGGTATATTTCTTGGCGTCTGGGTAGATATGGGGGTTTTTGTCATACACACCATCGACTTTAGTTGCCTTTAAGAGCAAATCTGCCTGTATTTCGGTAGCCCGGAGGGCTGCGGCGGTATCCGTAGAAAAGTAGGGGTTGCCGCTGCCAGCTACAAAGATCACTAAGCGTCCTTTCTCCAGGTGGCGTATAGCTTTTCGTAAAACAAAAGGCTCTGCGACTTGGTTCATAGGAATAGCCGTTTGTACGCGAACGGGCACTCCTAGTTTTTCTAGACAGTCCATGAGCGCTAGGCCGTTAATCACGGTAGCGAGCATGCCCATGTAGTCTCCGGTTGTGCGGTCTACTCCTTTAGACGTAGCGCCTGCAAGCCCGCGGAAGATATTCCCTCCACCGACGACTAGGCCTACCTGCACACCCAGAGCATGAACGCTTTTTAAGCTTTCGCAAATACCCTCTAAGCGCGCTGGGCTAATGGTCTCTCCATTCAGCGGATCCTTGAGGACTTCTCCGCTAATTTTGAGGAGGACGCGTTTAAACTTGGGCTTTGTCTGTGGCTGATGGGAATCTATAGGGCTCATATTCTAGATATAGTAGCTAAGCGGCTTGACACAACTGTGTCAACAGCAGCCTGATTCGACTTTGCTATCGCTCAAAACTTATAGGAGCTTAAGGGGGGCTTGCCGCCGTCTCCCTGCGCTTCTAACTACGTTGAAGCTACGGGAGATAAAAAGCTCAGCTTGTCGCCCGAAGCCTTGGCGTAGGGGGGGGGAGGGTAAGTAGAGGATTTCTTCTTTTTTGAAGAAGGAAGACCTAATTTACCCTTCTTTAACCCATTTTTGATAATAAAAGACCATTATAATCTGAGGTTTGTAAACCTTAGTTCAGATTATCAGGGGGGGAGGGGGGTGCTACCCAACGTGTCAGGCGCCTCCCTACGTTCCTAACTACGCTATCTCCCTACCTTGAAACCGCGGGAGACCAGTAGCTTCGTTAGGCAAGAAAACTTCAGGCGTCGCTTTTACGAGCTACCTGTCTCCCGTAGCTTCAGCGTAGTGGAGATGCCTGACACGTCGGGAGGCAAGTAGCTCGGCCTGTCGCCCGACATGTTGGGCGTAGCTCATAGAGCGTAGCCTGAAGGGAGATGACTAGCCCTCTTTCCTCTTCATTTAAAAAAAAACGGTGAGAAGATTTTTTTAAATGAGCTTTCAAAAACTAAGAAAGCTGATTGGAATGTAAAAGAACAAAAATAAATTATGCATTTTGGCATATAAAAGTTGAAGCAAAAAGTCAAGCCTAAAATGCGAAAAAAGTGAAGATGATGTTCAAATAGGCTTAGATATAAGGAGAGCGGAGGCCCCTCGAGTCGAAAAAGATTTGGATTCAGCGACTATTTCAAAGCTGGTCCTTTGGATCAACCTCGTGGGAAGTTCTTGTATTATTATATTTTGTGCTCTGGGGTAATACGTAGGTCCGCAAGTGGTCTAGTGTTTCCTGCGTAACAAGTCCAAACCTCCGGTGTCGAAAGAGGTCTAGGTGCAAGCTTTTGATTTATTCAATATTAGGATTACATTATCATTAATATTGTTGTTAAATTTACTATTGACGGCGCAATAAATGCATTGTAATTACGTTTAGGCTTTAGGGTAAGCATTGCTTTTTTCATGGTGAAAACAGGTGTTTTATGACTCAGGGTTTTAAGACAAAAAAATAATTATTCAGCTATATAAATTATGCAAAACACTATCAATGGGCCGTTTAACAATAGCCCGCAAAATAGTCTCAACAATCCCGCCCTCAATGCAGGGTCTCGTCCTCCGGGGGCTTCAGGGATAGAACTTTCTTCGAGGGTGGAGCAAGTAGATGCGGCCTCCAATCCTTTTCCTGTAATGGTTCAGGATTTACTCTCTTTAAGTCCTAACCAACGTATTCGTACTATCCTGAATATGGCAGCTACGCCGCAGCTGGATGATTATTTTTGCGGCTTGGCACAGAATACGCAGCTGGATGGGAAATCTCGCATAATAGCTGCGATAAAAATAAAATATCCTGAAAAAAGGGATGAAGTTTTAAGTGAGTTAGCAAAAAATCAGAAACTAGAAGGGGAGCTTCGCTTGAAGGCTGCAGACAGGATGGTGGATTCTATGAAAAAGCATGCGGTGTTTACTGAATTAGCAGGAGATAAAAGCTTAAGTAAGCTAGTTCGGCTAGAAGCTAGTTCGCTTATAGACTGCCATAGTGTACACCCTTCGGCAATGCATCCAGAGCTAATATTAGATTCAGAAAAAAATCGGGAAAACCAAGAAGCACTTCTGATGACATTTGTTAAGAACCCAAACTTGCCTGCCCAGACTCGTATAAGCGCTGCAGCAAGCCTTCCTCAAGGACAAACACGAGAAAAAAAATTATTAGCATTTGCTCAAAATTGGGACTTGCCTGCGAAGTCTCGCCTGAGTGCTGCCCTATGCCTTCTTCCAGGAGTGACAAGAGAAAAAATTTTAGGGGAGTTAGCTACAAATAAGAACTTACCTGCGCAGATTCGCTTTAACGCTGCAGAAGTGCTTGCTCCAGGGACAGATAGAGAAGACGTTTTACTGAAACTTGCTCAAGACCAGACTTTGGCTGTATCGGCTCGCATCAGCGCAGCAATAAAACTTTCTTCAGGGCAAATGAAAGAAGAGCGAGAAGAGCTTCTAGAAGCATTTGCTCAAGACAATAACTTACTGGCAGGAGATCGTGTAAGTGCGGCGGCTAGCCTTACCTTAAGAGATACAAAAACATTTCATTTACTGACACTCGCTAACGATACGAACTTAGGCACATCAGCTTGCTTAGACGCTGCGGATAAGCTTCCACCAGGACAGATTCGAGAAAACACTTTACAGGCATTTGCTAAAAACACGAATTTGGATGCAGAGGAACGCGTAGATGCTGCGGATAAACTTGAACCAGGGCCCATGCGAGAAAACATTTTACTCACACTCGCTCAAGACCAGAATTTGGAGTCATCGTATCGTGTAGATGCTGCGGGTAAGCTTAAAACAGGACCTATACGAGAAGACACTTTACTC
>JACCDN011216585.1_pt1 | contig 10786 bp, 13 predicted proteins | sample 7441691 | NCBI WGS metagenome assembly JACCDN01 (sample SAMN15323439, study PRJNA562643) | freshwater metagenome | isolation source: river surface water | place: USA:Blue River Watershed | collected 2017-08-16
CCCAGCCAGCCCACCAATACTGACCAACCCAGCCAGCCCACCAATACTGACCAACCCAGCCAGCCCACCAATACTGACCAACCCGCAAAGACTTCAGGAAATGGTGGCGGAACTCCTTTTGGAATAAACTCGTCCGCGCAGTCCGCTCCCATGACTCCAGCCGACAAGACCTTTAGAACCATCGCAATTTCGGTCGGGTCAGTGATCTTGCTTGCAATTATCCTGATTCTTATTTTTCTGTAATGAATAAATGTACAAGGCCATTGCTCATTTGACAGACAAGGAAGGATCTTCCAGAGGGGCGGTTTTCTTTAGCAACCTTTACGGTGGAGGAGTTCAGGTTGAATTCGATCTTTTTGGGTTTGAACCCCGCTCGATTCACGCCATTCATATTCACGAGTTTGGAGACCTTTCAAACGGTTGCGCATCTCTGGGCGGCCACTACAATCCAACTCGCGCAAAGCACGGAAAACACAAAGGAGACCTGATTAAAAATTTCCAAACAGATATGGCTGGCTCCTTTTTCTACAGGTACGTCGATGCTCTTGACATCTCCGATTTGTTTGGCCGCTCAGTTGTCATTCACGAGCTTCCGGACGATCTCGGAGGCGCGCGATACGACGGCTTGTCGACTCGGGACTTGAAATTTCTATCAAAAGAGAGGGGATACAAACTTGGGCCTAGGCGTGCGATGATCGCGGAACTAAATAGCCAGTCCAACATAACAGGAAATGCGGGCCGACGAATCGCTTGTGGAATAATAGGCCGGAGAGAAAATGCCTGAGCGTTTCAATTGAGAAGGAAAAAAGCGCGCGCAATCACAATTGAAACATATAAACATCCTCCACCATTTTTCCTCTTCTGGGAAAGATGAATATGAACAGCGAATCTTCGTAGTACTTTCTAGTGCCCTCCATTTTTGACGCGATGCTCGCCAGACCGAAGCGCACATCATCGACGTCGATAAGACGAGAGCAACGAATAATTCCGAAAGCGGCCAAGTTTCTTTCAAAAACGGCTGCAATGTCTTCCCATCTTTGCTTTTTCTCTTCGCCAAAGAGATCGACGAACAAGAGGTCTGCCTTGAATTCATCAAAGTGTTTGAAGTAATCCTTCTGTGCAACCTGAAACGAGTTGACGCGCGCGGAGGCGTTCCCTCCTAGAATAAAATCCGCCGCAGCTGCTGTTTCAAAAAGCAGTTCAATCTTTCTTTTGTCTGACTCAACTACGAGGACTTCTTCACAAGCAAGGGTTAGAGGAATAACAAAGTCGTTCGCGCCCGCCGAAACTGCTTTCATCTTCGATAAAGGTTCCTTGAAGTAGCGCATCGCCACCAAATTCATTTCGCTCTCTAATTCCTTTAAAAGTTTTTGAGAGAACATCTTCTCTTTTGGAGAAGTCTTCTTTTGCTGCTTTGGAAAGACTTTCGCCGGAGTGATGCGAATAGGAGAATGAGGCCTTGGAGGTGAGGCATTCCTTTTTGGCAAAGTCTCGACGATCCGCGCGCCCGTTGGCATTCTCAGCCTCTCGCGGTCGAACAGAGCGTCGCATTTATCAGAGGCGGCATTCATTCCCTTTATTAAGTTTGCAATGTGTGCCTTGTAAGGAGCAAAATCTTTGATTGATATTTCGCCGAACTTTTCGCTAACGAGCTGTCTAATTGTCTTGATGCTGACGTTGGAATGTTTTCCGTCGATTATTTCTTTGTTGATAAACTTTAGTATTCTTTCGTCGAGGAGCTTCTTTTTCTTTGGTTCGAAAAAACCTCCCATATTTTTTGGAGAAATAGCTTTAGAGTACTTTGTAATTTTCCGGACAGCCTTTTTCTTTGGTGACGACTTCTTTGGTGGAGACTTTCTTGGCGACTTCTTCGGCGACTTCTTTGGCGACGACTTCTTTGGTGGAGACTTTCTTGGCGACTTCTTTGGCGGCGACTTCTTTGGCGAAGCGCGAATGCACTTTCCTTCTCCTCTATGAATTCCACAGGTATCTTCGAGCTGCTTTCTCTTTCGAGGGCAGGCTTCTCCTTTATTTTTTCCTGTCTTGATTAAACAGCCACACTTCATTTATTAATGGACATATTTGAAAAATATCATTCAAGAAAGGACAGGACTACAAGTTGATTTGCAAAAAGGTTTATATCATCTTCTTTGCTTCTCGGAACTTTGCTTCTTTTCAACTCTGAAATGTTCAGATAAAGATTAAAGAGTAGGTTGTGGCGGTAGAAGTAGTCGAAGACTTTATCCATTAGTATAAAGTTATAAAAATCCATATAGCATTCCCATTTCTTTTGCCATTCTTTTTCAATACTAATTTTTTTTATTAGAATAAGCAGTTCGATTTGAACAATAAGATCCGAGAAGTTGTGAGAAGTGTCGGGCGCGACAAAGACCAGAAGAGAGTCATCGGACGGAAAGGAACAGAATTCTTTTTCGAGTGCGTTCAATGAACTTTCGATTTTTCGAAAGGCTTCGGGTGGCAGGCTTTCTTTCTTGAGTTCGATGGCCACTCGGATTTCTCTTAGTTTCTCCATTTCTAAGTTCCTGCAAAATCTTAAACGAAAAAATGACTCTTAAGAAGACTTGCTTGTTTTATAGTACAAGATGTCTTCTGTGAGCGAATTGACCAAAAAAAAGAAGGATGAGCTTGTTGCCATGTGCAAAGAAAGAGGACTGCCGTTTTCGGGGTCAAAACCCGACCTTGCCGCGCGCTTACTTGGGCAGAACCCTCCACCCTCTGCAGCAAAGAAAAAGCGGCAAAAAAAAAATACAGAAGAGAGGAACTTCGACTGCTTCGAAGTTGTGAGCAAAAACTACATTCACGCCCAAAAAAACTCGTTCGGCAACTACGAGCACCTTCCGACGAGGCTCTGCTTCGATCCGAAAACAAACTACGTTATCGGGAAGCAGGAGGGGGAAAAGCTTGTCAAGCTGACAATTGAAGATGCAGAGTTCTGCGAAGAGAGGAGGCTGTTGTTCAACAAAGATATTGTCGACCGCACGTTTTTGAAGAAAGAAGAGGACATTGAGACGGTGATTGAAACTATAATCAAGCAACAAGAAGATAGCGTCGAGTATGACGAGGAAGACGAGGAAGAACAAGACTAAATAAAATCTTTGAATTTTCGGTACACTGAACACTTTCCTGTTCCAAAGCCCTTTTTAAGGCATTCATACTTGGTTCCAGCGCGTAAATACCCCCTCGGGAGAGTCGATGCAGATCCGCAATAAACGCGCGGTCGCTCCTGGGGGAGATCGCTTGAGCACCCTTGCTCGAGCCAACGCAATAGCTCTTCCCGTACGAGTCCATAAGTTCGGCCGCCAATCACAATTCTTCTGCCCGTGAGAGGATTAATTGTAGTTTCCTTGTGTTCCATTTATTTCAGTTAAAGATTTGAGCGCACTCAAAATGTTCATCCCGCTGTTTCTTTCATTTCTTTCACTGTCTGGAGCGTTCCTCTCCGGAAATGTAAAGCGAAACGACTTGCTCTCATTTCCTATCAAAATCGACGGCCAAACCGTGCAAACTTACTTGACGCTCGACGCAAACTGGAGGTGGATCCACTACAAATCGAACTACGATAATTGCTTTGACGGCGGCTGGGTATCGAAGTACTGCCCCGACGAAGCCACTTGCTCGTCTAACTGTGCTGTCGAAGGAGTGCCAATTGAAGACTGGAAGGCGCCCTACGGAGTGTCGGTCTCGGGTAGCTCTGCGCGCCTTAATTATGTGACTCAAGGGCCTTATTCAACAAACGTCGGATCGAGGTTGTATCTTGTTGCCGAGGACAAAAAGAGCTATCAGGGTTTCGACATGAGAGGAAAGGAGATTTCCTTCACAGTCGACGCTTCAAACCTGCCGTGTGGCCTCAACGGCGCGATTTACTTTGTCGAAATGCCGCTCACAAACAGCTACTCGGCAAGCTTGGATTCCTCTTTTGGCATAAACTACGGAGATGCACAGTGCCCCCACGACATCAAATACATTGCGGGAAAAGCAAACTTCGGCTCAGCGGGCGCGTGTTCTAACGAGTACGACATTTGGGAAGCAAACAGCAAATCCATGTCTCTTGCTCTCCATCCCTGCAGCTCCGGAAAGGGAGTCTTCAAGTGCACGAGTTCCGAGTCCTGCGGCGACGGATCAGATAGGATGAAGGGCGTCTGCGACAAAAACGGCGCAGACTACAATCCAAATCGACACGGGCTAAAAACTTTTTACGGAAATAATGCTAGCTTCACTGTGAATAGCGCCAAGCCGATTCGGGTGATAACACAATTTCATACCGGTTCCGATGGCAAAATCTCCAAGATTCAAAGATTCTACGAACAAAACGGCGTCCGCATCAAAGGAGCTGAATTGACAGAAAGCAGCATCGCGGCAACTCACTCGGCGTTTGGTGAGCAGAACAGGTTCGCAGAGCTCGGCGGCTTCGGAGAAATGAGTGCTTCTTTTTCCCGCAAGCATGTCCTCGTTCTGTCCGTGTGGGACGACTCGGCAGTGAATATGAGGTGGCTAGACTCGGTTTATCCAGCTGGTTCTTCCAAAGCGTCCGATTACCGCGGCCCATGTTCAGCACAGAACACAAGTCCAGATTACCTCAGAAAGACCTTTCCAACCGCATATGTGATTTACAGCGATTTTCAAATTAACTCTCTGTCTCCGGGTCCTTCGCCTGCGCCAACCCCAACCCCCGCGCCTTCACCGGTCCCAACTCCAACTCCCGCGCCTGCCCCTGTTCCTTCGCCCCCTAGCCAAAACTGCGCGTCAGCATTTGGGCAGTGCGGAGGAAAAAGTTGGACCGGTCCAACCTGCTGCAAGCCGATTTCTTGCGTAAGGCAGAGCGACTTCTACTCTCAGTGTATCTAAAAGGACATGATTTTGAATATGAGACGTACCGACCTCTTATATTCATGTTCAAAAAATAGACATAACCCCCTGAAGACAGAATTATCTCCCATAAGAAAGCATTTCCGGCAAAAACAAAATTATTCACTCATTGTAATAAATGTCGTACCAGCCTTATAACAGCATTCCAGTGACGCCAATCAGCATGCTCGACAGAAATGTTCCAATATTTGAAGAAAAGGAGGAAGAGTTTGTCGAGGGATTTTCCGCGCCAAAGATGTTCAAGAATGAAAGAATGCCTGTGAGAAGCATGTACCAGCAGGACTCCCAACAGCCACCCTCAACACCAACCCCTCCCCCTCCTCCTCCTCCTCCACCCGCTCCGGATTCGTCGCGCGAAGTCCTGTGCGAATTGCGAAACATCAAGTATCTGCTTGCCATAATAGCCCTTCTTATGTTTTTGCTTCTTTTATTCAGACGCTAATAAAAATGGGAATAATGGCGAGCATATTTTATTCGGTCAAGTCTCTCTTTAGAGACTCTGGAGCAGTTGATGTCGATATTAAAAGGGAGGTGACGTCGCATCACAACAAAAAGAAGTACAGCTTCATCTGCGGTTGCGGAAACAATCAAGTGCTCAACGAAATAAGAGATTGTGAAGAGGAAAAGGAGCGCAAATACAAACTCTTCGACGAAGTAATTGAAGAACTGAAGCAAATGTCAAATAGAGACGACACGCAAAGTAATCGACAGGCAGAGGACGCTGATGTTGATTAGTAAAATAGACTTAAGTCTCAATTATATAAAAATAAAAAGCTTTCGTGCCCGAGCGGTCAAAGGTGGAGGGAGAATGTCCCTTTGTGGTCTGAAGATCACGCGCAGGTTCGAATCCTGCCGGAAGAGAGTTTAAATATTAGAACCTTTTTCTCATATTTATTCTGCCTTCTTACGAAACCGCGCGCGCGCTGATGACTTTGGAAAAAATAAAAAATAATCCGTGGAAATAAATGAGTTTTCGAATACAGAAGGACGGAGATTTTGATTTCATCTCTTTCAACAAAGTCGGAGAACAGGGTCAGGGTACAACTGTTCCTCTCGGAAGCGAGACGGGAGACTACCTCTACTGGGATGCAACGCAGCTTGCATATGTTGTCGGAAGAAGCGAAGTTAGTGTCGGAGCATTTGCTGGCCAAACCGGCACCAGAACTTTAAGTGTCGCCGTTGGAAATTTGGCCGGAAATAACTCACAGAGACCAAGCTCAGTAGCTGTTGGTAGTTCCGCCGGCCAAACCTTCCAAGGAACCCTCGCCGTCGCTCTGGGAGCACTTGCTGGGCGCGCAACTCAAGGAAACGCTGCCGTCGCCGTCGGAAGCTCTGCCGGTTTGACTTCGCAGGGTTCCGGTGCAGTAGCAGTCGGACTTTCTGCAGGTTCTGCGACCCAGGGAGTCAACGCAGCCTCAGTTGGGGGATCCGCCGGTCTTTCCTCACAAGGATCCGGCGCAATTGCGGTTGGTCATTTTGCGGGAGCGGCAACTCAGGGAGTTAATGCTATTTCAGTCGGAGTCACGGCTGGCCTTACCGCCCAGGGATCCGGTGCGGTTGCAGTCGGTCACCTTGCCGGATCAGCAACCCAGGGAGTCAATGCCATTTCAGTCGGGGGATCCGCCGGACTAACCGCTCAGGGATCTGGCGCGGTTGCAGTTGGACTTTCTGCAGGTTCTGCGACCCAGGGAGTTAATGCCATTTCAGTCGGGGGGTCCGCCGGAATTACCGCTCAGGGATCCGGCGCAATTGCGGTCGGAGCATCAGCTGGAGCATCAACTCAGGGAGTCAACGCAGTTTCAGTTGGAGGGTCTGCCGGCCTTACCGCCCAGGGATCCGGCGCAATTGCGGTCGGAGTTTCTGCAGGATCCGGAACTCAGGGTCTGAATGCGATCGCTATTGGTGTTTCAGCCGGAAGCGTCAGCCAGGGAACTTCCGCGATTGCAATCGGAGCTTTCGCTGCACAGACCAGTCAGACCGCCGGATCGATTTGCATTAACGCATCCGGTTCCGCCCTGGCAGTCGCAACCGCTGGATTTTATGCAAGACCAGTGAGAACTGCTGCTTTGGGAATAGGTGTAAACACAGTAAGTTTCGACACTACGAATTTTGAGTTTATCTGCAATACTACCAAAACATTCATCATTGACCACCCTCTTGACGAAGAGAAGTACCTTGTGCACGGATGCGTCGAAGGTCCAGAATCTGGGGTTTATTACAGAGGAAAGGCTCATATCCATGAAGGCGCGGGTGAAGTTGTGGTCGAACTTCCGGAGTACGTGCGCGCTTTTGCCGACTTTACTGTTCACGTCTCCAAGGTTGTGAAAGAAAAGAAGGATTTGTCGCTTTGCGGTGCCAGCCAAGTCGCCGACGGAAAGTTCTCTGTTTTTGGAGAAGACGGAGAGTACCACTACCTTGTGTTCGGCAAAAGGGAAGACCTTGTTGTCGAGCCTCTCAAGTCAGACAAGGCCGTGAAACGATGCGGGCCATACACTTGGTTTGAATAAGTCTATTTTCATTGTTATTCTTTTTCTCAATGGAAATAATTCAAGAGAACTACGCTGTGTCGGAAAATGACTATGACACGAAGATGCTACTTTTACTCTTTAAAGATGAAGAATTTGTCAAGCGAACAAGAGAAACACCTTCGCCGGGAGCTTTATGCTCTCCAAAATTTTGGAGTGTGCTACGACACATCAACAACTGGTGCCGGAAAAACAATCGTGAGCCTGAAACTTGTCAAAGAACTGAGAGTATCTGCAGTGGTCGTCGGGCCTCCAACTTTGCGCGAGAATTGGGCGCGCGAGGCGGGTGAAGAGGGCGTGCAAATTCGGTTTGTAAGTTTTGCGATGATGCTGAAATTGAAGGATTTACACCACGAAGAAGAGATGATTATTGTGGACGAAAGTCATGCGCTCAAAAACGCGTCTCAAACAACAAAGAACTTTCTTGACAGCCGGCAATCGCAGTTTAAGTACGTTCTTTTTTTGAGTGCGACTCCGTTTGACCACCCACGTCAAGCTGATATTTTCAAGAGATTGATTGGGAAGAGCGTCGACGTCGGAGAGGTAATGAGCAGCATCAAGTTCTCGCACAATTCCGCGGTGCACAGCTTTCTCTGCTTTGTCGAGCAAAGCGAGGAAGATTCAAAATTGTACGCCAAAGGCAAGTTCTTAATAGGAAACGCAAACAGAACGCTAGATGCGGGCGAGGAAAAAAACAATTTCAATCCGGTCGCGTTCAACGCCGGAATGAAGAAGATCCACGACTCTCTTCTCGCGCCATTGGTCTCTTTAATCAAAGAGTCAAGCAAGCGGTGCAAGATAATTGTATGCATAAAGTTCGAAGACCACTTTGAAGCGGTTAAGTCCCATTTTCAAAACGAAAATGTTTTAGTTCTAAATGGATCGACGTCGATGGCGAGCAGGGATCGGCTCATCTCCAAATTTCAGCGACCGGACTGGGAGTATCGCATCCTGCTTTTATCTGCAGCAGTTGGAGGAATCGGGATCGATTTGGACGATCAGGACGGAAAGTTTCCGCGCAGGATTTTCGCGCTCCCTCTTTTCATGTCAGAGTATATTCAGCTTGTCGGAAGAGTTCAGAGAAGAAACACAAAGAGCGACGCAAAAGTGTTCGTAGTGCAGCCAAGAAGGAAAAAGACTTATTTTAGGTCTCAAATGGAAGTAAAGGGAAAAGTATTGGAATCATTTGGAAGAAAACTCGAGTTCAAGAAGAAGTGGAGCCACGCGGATGACTGCGACGCGCCCAAGTTTGCGTCGTGCTTGCGGAAAAAGTTCGGAAGAGATATCGGCGGAATTATCACACATATGAGCTGTTCTTGCTCTTCTCTTTTCAAATAAAACCATAATTGGCCTTTTCAACAAAAAATGATTGTCGGAAGATAGAATTCTTACACATACATACACACGCGCAAATGTCCTGGATCCAAGAGTTTCTAACTGAAGAAAGCGAAGCCGCCTTTCCCCATATCATGGCATCGTTGAAATCAAAAATGGGTGCGTCAAGTTTGTTTGAACCCCAACTTATGAAGAGAGTGTTTGAATACACTCTTTTCAATGAAGGAGAACATTCAGTTTTTGAAGCCGCGCGAAAAGGACATTTGCGAGTTATCAAGTACTTGATGGAGGGATTTAATGTGAACTCATTCGGCGAGTTTCCGATTTGCTGGGCAAGCGAACATGGCCATCTTCACATTGTCAAGTACCTTGTCGAGAAGGGAATATCACAAAGCTTCAAAGAAAGAGCGCTCCCTTGGGCTTGTAAGCTTGGGCGGCTCGACATTGTCAAGTTCCTTGTTGAAGAAAATAATTTAGATGTTAATGTGGACGATGGGATATCAATTGAAGCGGCCTGCGAAATGGGACATTTAGAAGTCGTTAAGTTTCTGGTACAGAGAGGAGCAAGTCCGAATGGAGCCTCGGGAGACGGTATTCTAGTTTGGCTCGCGGCACGCGAAGGGCATATGAAAACGCTCAAATTTCTGGTCGAAGAAGCTAATGCCGATTTGAGGCGACAGGGTACGGCATCTCTTTGGCACGCTTGTAAGAAGGGAAAAGCAGAAATTGCAGAGTATTTTCTGAGTAAAGGAATTGACGTTCATTCCGGAGACGACGCGGCGATTTGCTGGGCGTCTTATGGGGGTCATTTGGAAATCGTGAAGATGCTGGTTGCAAGAGGAGCGTCCGTCCGCGCACAGGGTAGTTACCCGGCTAGGATTGCAAAAGAGAGAAATCATACCGAAACATTTCAATATTTGCTCGAGAATGGAGCACGCTATTATTAATAAAACTAATTTTTACTTCACACACTAAACAAAAATTGCAATACATTTGTACTCTTCAATTTCGCTAATTCTCATTGTTGTATTAAAATGGTAGATGTTGGTTAAATTTTTCCACAAATTGTCGACAGAATAGTCGCGGTCAACAAGTACGAACATGAAGCGAACTTCTTTGTTGCTAAAAATAAAGGGAATAAACCACTCAAGCTCAATTGCCTTGATTTGTGGGGCAGGCCCCGCCGCAATTCCTATGTATGCAGGGTAGTTTTGTATTTTGTGAATAATGCTCCAGAATGCGTGTCCGGTTTTGACGATACTAAAGCGAACGCGCTCTTCTTTCTTCATTGCAGAAACGAGTTCGGCCGAATCGGACAAATTCACGATATTGACGACATCTGCCGCGCCACTTTCTTCACGAAGCACAAAGGCAACTTCTCTAACAAATTCGGTGATAACGTTAGCAGGAGGAAGGGGCGCGCGGGCGTCTCTAACAAAAGCAGTGACGGGCATAAAGGCGCGCAGATAGTCTCGTGTATCCTTGTCCTTTACAAGCATTAAAGTTAGCTGTCTGTTTGTCCCGCAGTCGATATCTTTTCTGTTTGTGCGCTCCAAGTTCTTTATTAGCGCGTCTCTTGTTTTTTCAACTCCAAGTATTTTTACTCTTGGATTTTTAGAAAGAGGAGGAGACTTTTGTTTGAACTGCGGAAAGGGAGAGTACTTGTACCTGCGTTCTTTTTCCGATGGTGGAGGAGAAGGAGAGAACATCTTTTCTTCTTTCCAGGCGCTTCCGATTTGCGATGGAGTTAGAATATCTTCAGCATAGATCGGAGAAGGAGTCAGAGTTCTCACTTTAATAGGGGGTTGACGGGGAGACTGTTTCTTGGGAGACTGTTTCTTGGGCGACTGTTTCTTTGGAATTTGCGGGCGAGGAGACTGTTTCTTGGGCGACTGTTTCTTTGGAATTTGCGGGCGAGGTGATTGTTTCTTTGGCGATTGTTTCTTGGGCGACTGTTTCTTTGGAATTTGCGGGCGAGGTGATTGTTTCTTTGGCGATTGTTTCTTGGGCGACTGTTTCTTTGGAATTTGCGGGCGAGG
>JACCDN010551590.1_pt1 | contig 10779 bp, 11 predicted proteins | sample 7441691 | NCBI WGS metagenome assembly JACCDN01 (sample SAMN15323439, study PRJNA562643) | freshwater metagenome | isolation source: river surface water | place: USA:Blue River Watershed | collected 2017-08-16
ATCGACGCGGGGTCTTTGATGCCAGCGATTTGACGGTTGCGCCAATCTTCCAAAGCCTTCGGTGCTGTGGTGTAGTGGCCGTGAACGTCGATGATGAGAGACATAGATACCCCTTACAAAATGAATTTAAAAATTAAGACCAGTCCATGCCCTGCTTGCGCTTGATGGGTTCCACATCAGGCGAAGCCAGGAATTTCAAAAACGATTGCACTGCCGCCACGCGGGCCGCGTCTTGCGCAATGACCTGTGGCACGCCGGCAGAAAACGTGGTGATGAAGGCCACATCCGCCGGCAAGGTGCCCAACACGTCGATGCCGGGCAAGGCAATGAGTTCGCTCAACTGCTGAAAACCCAAGGCCGCTTGGCCACTGGCCACCAAGGCGCCCACGGGCGTGCCCGGTGGGGGCACCACGATGCGGGCTTTCACCACATCGGCAATGCCCCAACGTTCGAACAATTTTTCCAAATACACACCACTCGGTCCAGTGGAGTAGCTCAGTGTGGGGCTGGCCAGCACGGCAGCTTTGACGGCGGCCTCGTTGCTCAAATCGGGATGCGCAGCGCCGGCTGGCACGGCCACGGCCACGGGGGAACGGACCCAGTCGCTGCGACTGCCGTTTTGAACCGCACCGGCGGCGATCAAACGGTCGATCGCATCGGAGGCCAACAACACCACATCGACAACTTCGCCGGCTTGCACGCGTTTGGCGGCGTCCACACCGCCGACCGATTCGATCTGCACCGACACACCGGTGTGGGTTTGATAAACCATCGCCAACTCGCCCAACAACGACTTGGTCGCCATGGACGAAATACCGCGAAGCACGAGAGGTGAAGCATGGGTTTGCATGCGGTGGATTCTAGAGATTTACCCCCGAAACAGCCCTCAAATGGCAGACTAGCTGCTATAACGTTTTTAAATAACGGACAATTGGTTATTCAAAAGTAAAGGATGGCATGGACCTCAAACAAATCGAATCATTTGTACGTGTCGCCGAGCTCGGCAGCTTCACCAAAGCAGCGCAGGCCTTGGACATTCCGCAACCCCTGCTGAGCCGCCATGTACGTCAGCTCGAAGTGGAGTTGCATCAAAACCTGTTGATACGCAATGGCCGGGGTGTGACCGTGACCGAGGCCGGCTTGGTGATGCTCGAGCACGGGCGTGGGATCTTGCACCAAGTGGCTGTGGCCCAAGAGGAGTTGGGCTCGGTGCGCGGCGCCTTGGCTGGCCGTGTCTCGGTGGGTTTGCCACCCAGCCTTTCCAAACTCATCACCGTGCCCTTGACCATGGCGTTTCGACAGGCCTTGCCGCATGCCCAGCTGTCGCTGACAGAGGGCTTCTCCGTGTTGATGGTGGAGAGCTTGCGCGCAGGGCGGTTGGACATGGCCGTGCTCTACAACCCCGCACCCTCGCCCGATTTGGAAATGAAGTTGTTGCACCAAGATACCTTGGTCTTGATTGCCGGCAAGAAAAGCAAACCGCTCCCGGATCAACCGCCATTGAAAACCGTCGTGCCCCTCAGCGACTTGGCGAAGTTGCCACTGATCGTGCCAAGCCGTCCGAATGCGTTTCGCTTGTTGATTGACACCGAAATGCTGCGCCTCAGTTGCAAGCCCCACATCGTGCTGGAGATCGATGGCTTGAATGCGATTTTGGAATTGGTGAAGGAAGGCATGGGCTATGCCGTGCTGCCTGCTTACACCTTGGGCAACTTTGCCAAGCTGGAGGACTTCACCACCCACCGCATCGAGAAGCCCAAACTCATGAGCCAGTTGATGTTGGTGTGGTCGGCGCGCCGGCCGATGACATCCACCCACAAAGCTGCCATGCAGTTGACCCAAGACGTGGTGGCCAATGCGCTGCAGGGCAATGCTTAGAAACAAAAAAGGTTCCTTGCGGAACCTTTGAATGCGGGCTGCGAAGCAGCAATTGACTTGGCAAAAAATGGTGGGCGATGCAAGTTTCGAACTTGCGACCCCCACAGTGTGAATACTATGGCATTTCACCATATTCCCCATTTAAATCAACAACTTACGCAATTCAAAATTCCCAAAAGTAGTATACTTGTAGTATACCAATATAACTATATAAAACTACTTTTAAAGCAAAATTTAGAACTTGTAGAACAGCAAGTGTCAAGACTCTTTACGCTTGCACGTTTTGAACACTCAACCAAACCAATTAATTCAACGCCCTAGAATTCAAAACCCATAAGCCCCAATTTTGCTGATGGATTTGAATGTTGATTAGAAAAAACCATCAGTTGATCTGGTGCACTCCCAACTGGTGCTTTGCCCTAGTTCTGACCATCGCTCCGTGCATCAGTCCAGCTCACACTGGTGTTGCAGAAATTGAAGTTGTAGGCAACTACGATAACTCTGTGAGTAGCAGTGACTCCGCCTCTCAAGGAGTCATCAACTCTCAAATCATAGAAAACCGCCCTCTCCTACGCCCAGGTGAAATGCTTGAATATGTTCCGGGCATGGTTGTCACCCAACACTCAGGCGACGGCAAAGCCAACCAATATTTTTTGCGTGGTTTCAATCTCGATCATGGCAGTGACTTCGCAACCAGCATCAATGGCATGCCGATCAACATGCCAACCAATGCACACGGTCAAGGCTACAGCGATTTGAACTTTTTAATCCCTGAGCTTGTGCAGCGAATCGATTACCGAAAAGGACCTTACTACGCACAAGATGGAGATTTCTCCTCTGCTGGTTCCGCTGACTTTCACTATAAGACCAAGCTAGACAAAGACTTTACGCAATTCACACTGGGTCAGCGCGGCTATCAACGCTTTGTAGGAGCAGCTTCGTATGAACTTTCCAACGGCATGAACTATGTTGTGGGTCTAGAGCGAATGAACAACGACGGCCCTTGGTCAACGCCTGAGGGACTTAGAAGAACGAACGGCATTTTCATGCTCAGCGATGGAAGCAAAGCCAACGGTTGGACCGCGAGTCTTATGAGCTATCAAGCTCGCTGGACGTCTACAGATCAAGTACCCCAATCGTTGATCAACTCAGGCTTAAACAATGGACAACCCTTTGGGCGATTTGACAGTCTAGATTCATCCGACGGAGGAAAGACTGACCGTTCAAGCCTATCTCTGGATTGGAGACAGTCACAGGGAAACGTTTCCGACAAAGTGATGGTCTACGCCATCAACTATGACCTCACTCTGTTTTCAAACTTTACTTATTTCACCAATGATCCCGTCAATGGTGATCAGTTCATGCAAAAGGAGCATCGCAATGTCTATGGCATCAAAAGTTCACGTCAATGGATGATTGATGGCGACGTTGCATGGATCAACACGCTAGGACTTCAAAGCAGAAGCGATTTAATAAATGTTGATCTAGCCAACACACAATCACGCTCAGTCAGTTCATGGATTCGACAAGATAAAGTGAGGCAAAATTTGACTGGGATTTTTAGTAACTCACAGGCAAACTGGACGCCATGGCTTAGAACTAACTTTGGATTGCGATATGACCAATACAGCACGCATGTTGAGAGTGTTTTGCAAAACCAAAATTCTGGAACAGCTACTGCAGGCCTGTGGTCTCCAAAATTCAGCATGGTCCTTGGTCCATGGCAAAAGACGGAATACTTCTTCAACGCTGGAAAAGGATTTCACAGTAACGATGCTCGAGGGACAACAGCAAAGGTTGATCCCATTGACTCAACTAAAACTATTGCAAGTGTTCCCAGCCTAGTTGCGTCCAAAGGCTACGAAGTCGGCATAAAAACTGAGGCCATTCAAGGCCTGCAGTCATCCCTCTCGCTATGGCGATTGGATTTCGATGCTGAATTGGTCTACGTAGGTGATGCAGGCGGAACTGAATCAGGAAGATCTAGCCGCAGAACGGGTGTCGAATGGAATAACCGCTGGATGCCAAGTTCTAAGTTAGTCATAGATGCCGACCTTACTTGGACAAAACCACGGTACAGCACTGATGATGGAACTGGCGTGTTCATTCCGAACGCTGTTGAGAAGGTCGCCGTGTTAGCAGCCACGTTGAAAGAGATTGGCAATTGGAACTTAACTGGACAGCTCAAATACATCGGTCCTGCAGCACTCGTGGAGGATAACCATTTGCGCTCAAATGCCAGTTCAATTGTCAATGTCAAAGCACGTAGAAATTTTGAAAACAACCAAGCGGTTTATCTGGATGTGTTCAACGTCTTTGATCGAAAGTTCAATGACATCTCATACGCCGCAATCGACCCATTGCGAACAGTCCGCAATGGCCCATTATTCTTCGACCAAGCACTGGTTCATCCTGGAGAACCTCGATCGGTTCGCGTGACCTACGCAATTAAATATTAGGGTCTGCATCTCAGCTTGATGTCTCCTTAACCGATAGACATATGGCAGGAATGTTTGCTCACGTAGCGTGAGCATATGAAGTTTTGTAACCCAATTCAATCAGCTTTAGCGAGATGCATCAGACAAGAGGATGCAGCTTTCGATAGACGAAAAAAATGCTTCCAAGGGAAGCATATGTAGATCTCTTAAAAAGTAAATCCTGAAAAAAACCTAAGTAGTTGATATCTTTAAGGATTGGCAAAAATGGTGGGCGATGCAAGTTTCGAACTTGCGACCCCCACAGTGTGAATGTGGTGCTCTACCCCTGAGCTAATCGCCCATCTTTACCGTCTTTTCCATCTCTGGAAAGACCGAGATTATGCCACAGAATTTGCGGCATTTCTCCAAACTGTTTTGCCTTGGCTGGACTTGTCCAGTTGACCCAACACTTCTTCATGCTGCGCCTCTTCTTGTTCAGAGGCAGCAATCACCGGCAATTGAAAACGGCTCAGGTCCACCTGCTCTGCCGCACCTGCATGATCATCTCCGCTGTCCACCTCCATCAGCAACGCATCTTGGCCACGCGTCATGTTGATGTAGACGTCGGCCAACAACTCGGCATCCAACAAAGCGCCGTGCAATTTGCGGCCCGAGTTGTCGACTTCTAAGCGATCACACAAGGCGTCGAGCGAGTTGCGTTTGCCCGGAAACATCTCTTTGGCCATGGCCATGCTGTCGGTGATGCTGTCGACATACGTGGTGAACTTGGGCCGGCCTTGCAGCGCCAACTCTTTGTTCAAAAAGCCCACGTCAAAGGGCGCGTTGTGGATGATGATTTCGGCGCCCGCCACGTATTCCAACAGTTGGTCCATGACCTCTGCAAATTTGGGCTTGTCGCTCAAAAATTCGGTGGTCAAGCCGTGCACGCGCAGGGCTTCTTCGTGGCTGTCGCGCTCAGGGTTCAGGTAGACATGCAGGTTGTTGCCGGTGAGCTTGCGGTTGAGCAACTCCACGCAACCGATTTCCACGATGCGATCGCCATCATCGGGCGAGAGGCCCGTGGTTTCAGTGTCTAGAAAAATCTGGCGCATGTCAGTGAGTTTCTTTGGCGTGGGTGATGGTGTATTTGGGGATCTCCACCACCAAGTTTTGCTGCGCCACGATGGCTTGGCAGCTCAGGCGTGAATTGGGTTCCAAGCCCCAGGCGCGGTCGAGCAAATCGTCTTCGTTTTCATCTGCCGCATTGAGTGAGTTGAACCCCTCGCGCACGATGACGTGGCAAGTGGTGCACGCACAGCTCATGTCGCACGCGTGCTCGATGTTGATGTGGTTTTCCAACAGCACTTCGCAAATGGTGCTGCCTGCTGCAGCTTGCAGTTCGGTGCCTTGGGGGCAGAGTTCGGCGTGGGGCAAGATTTTGATGACTGGCATTAGAGGCTCTCAATATTTTGTCCGGCCAAGGCATGTTGAATGCCTCGGTTCATGCGTTGTGCGGCAAAGGCTTCGGTGCCTTTGGCCAAGGCTTCGGTGGTGGCTTCGATGGCGGCTGCGTCTTCCAGCTTTTTGGCTTCCAGCGTGGCGGCCATCAATGCATCAATGCGTGTGCGATCTTCAGCAGACAGCAAATCGCCGTCGGCTTGCAAGGCACTGTGCGTAGCCAACCACATACGGTCTGCGTCGACGCGCGCTTCGACCAACGCACGCGCTTTGATGTCTTGCTCTGCCGTCTTGAAGCTGTCTTGCAACATGGCGGCAATTTGGTCGTCTGACAAACCATACGAGGGCTTCACGGTAATTTGTGCAGTGACACCGCTCATTTGCTCCAACGCACTCACACTCACCATGCCATCGGCATCCACCGTGAAGGTCACGCGAATGCGCGCAGCCCCCGCGGCCATGGGCGGGATGCCACGCAACTCGAAACGCGCCAAGCTGCGGCAGTCGGCCACCAAGTCGCGCTCGCCTTGCACCACATGCAAAGCCAACGCGGTTTGGCCGTCTTGGTAGGTGGTGAAATCTTGCGCCATCGCCGTGGGAATGGTCTGGTTGCGCGGCACGATGCGCTCCACCAAGCCCCCCATGGTTTCAATGCCCAAGGACAGGGGAATCACATCCAACAACAGCAACTCGCCATCGGGGTTGTTGCCCGCCAATTGATTGGCTTGAATGGCGGCACCCAGGGCCACCACTTCGTCGGGGTTCAAGTTGTTCAGGGGTTTGCAACCCAATAGGTCGGCCACTGCCTGCTGCACTTGGGGCATGCGGGTCGAGCCACCGACCATGACCACACCTTGAATCTCGTCTTTGCTGAGCTTGGCATCGCGCAGGGCTTTGCGCACTGCAGACAAGGTGCGCTGGGTCAACGCGGCTGTGGCGGCATCAAACTCTGCACGGGTCACGGTGTGGCTGACAGCGCCACCCGACAACACAACCTCAAACTGCGCCGTAGCTCCAGACGACAGCGCCTCTTTGCATGCACGCGCCGCCACCAACACATTGGCTTTATCGGCCGGCGTGGCGATGGCGCAACCCGTTTGGGCTTGCACCCAGTCGGCTAAGGCACGGTCGTAGTCGTCGCCGCCCAAGGCGGAATCACCGCCGGTGGCCAGCACTTCAAACACGCCGCGCGTCAATCGAAGGATAGAGATATCAAAGGTGCCGCCGCCCAAGTCGTACACGGCGTACACACCTTCTCTGGCTTGGTCCAAACCATAAGCAATTGCAGCTGCGGTGGGTTCATTGATGAGACGCAGCACATGGATGCCTGCGAGCTGTGCGGCATCTTTAGTGGCTTGACGCTGGGCATCGTCAAAATAAGCCGGCACGGTGATGACCGCGCCATACAGATCGTCGTTGAAGGTGTCTTCGGCACGAAAACGCAAGGTGGCCAAAATCTCGGCACTCACTTCAACCGGCGACTTTTCCCCCACGCGGGTTTGAATCGCCAACATGCCGGGCTTGTCGACAAAGACATAGGGCAGCTTGTCGCGGTTGGCGATGTCGGCCACGCCACGCCCCATGAAACGTTTGACGGAGACCAGCGTGTTTTGCGGATCCTCGGCTTGCGACGCCAACGCAGCACGGCCAATTTGACGACCGTCGTTGTCTAAGTAACGCACGGCCGAGGGCAAGATCACATGACCGTCGGCATCGGGCAAACATTCGGCCACGCCATTGCGCATGGACGCCACCAAGGAGTGGGTGGTGCCCAAGTCAATGCCCACTGCGATGCGCCGCTGATGCGGATCGGGGGCCTGACCGGGTTCGGAAATTTGTAACAACGCCATGGTGTGTATTGTCTCAGTCGATTCGGGCTTCGATGTCGTGCATGAACTTCTCAATGAACATCAACGCCCTCACCTGCTGCGCCGCGGCTGGTAAGTCATGCGCGGTGTCGATCAGGTGGGCACATTGCTGCAATGCGACCTTGTGGGCCCGCTGCACATCGTCATACAAGGCTTCGAGGGCGGCCACATCGGCCGCGTCGTCCATGGCCTCACGCCATTCCATTTGCTGCATCAAAAATTCAGCGGGCATGGCGGTGTTGTTTTCGGCTTGGATGGGCGCACCACCCAGTTCGCAGAGGTAGGCGGCGCGGCGCATCGGGTCTTTCAGGCGTTGGTAGGCCTCGTTGATGCGCACCGACCACTGCATGGCCACGCGTTGCGCGGCGGTGCCTTGGGCAGCAAATTTATCGGGGTGGGCTTCGCGTTGCAGGTCTTTCCATCGCGCATCAAGTTGGGCGCGATCTTGTGCAAACTGCAACGGCAAATCAAAGAGTTCAAAGTCGCTGACCGCGAGCTGCGCCGACAACGGCTTGGCCGGTTCGCTCACGTTACCCTCGACTTAGATACGGAACGATTCACCGCATCCGCAGCGGTCGCGTTCGTTCGGATTGAGGAACTTGAAACCTTCGTTCAGGCCTTCGCGCACAAAGTCGAGTTGTGTGCCGTCGATGTAGGCCAAGCTCTTGGGGTCGATCAACACCTTGACGCCGTGGTCTTCAAAGATCACGTCTTCGGGCTCTTGCTCGTCCACGTATTCCAGCTTGTACGCCAAGCCGGAACAACCCGTGGTTTTGACGCCCAGACGCACGCCCACGCCCTTGCCGCGCTTGGCCAGGTAGCGGGTCACGTGTCGTGCCGCAGCTTCAGTCAGTGTGACAGCCATGATGTTCTTCTTTGCTTAAGCAGCGGTGTGTTTCTTTTTGTAGTCATCCACGGCGGCCTTGATGGCGTCTTCGGCCAAGATGGAGCAGTGAATTTTCACGGGTGGCAGTGCCAGCTCTTCAGCGATTTCGCTGTTCTTCAAGGCGGCTGCTTCGTCCAAGGTTTTGCCCTTGACCCATTCGGTCACCAGAGAGGACGAAGCAATGGCTGAGCCACAGCCATAGGTTTTGAAACGTGCATCTTCGATCACGCCGGTGGTGGGGTTGACCTTGATTTGCAACTTCATCACGTCGCCGCAAGCAGGCGCGCCGACCATGCCGGTGCCCACCGAGTCGTCACCCTTGTCAAACGAGCCCACGTTGCGGGGGTTTTCGTAGTGGTCGATTACTTTTTCAGAATAAGCCATGGTGAATTTCCTTGATTAGTGGGCGGCCCACTGGATGGTGGAAAGGTCGATGCCTTCTTTGTACATGTCCCACAACGGGCTGAGCTCACGCAGCTTGGCCACGTTGAGGCGGATGGTTTCGATCGCGTAGTCGATTTCTTCTTCGGTCGAGAAACGACCAATCGTCATACGCAAACTGCTGTGCGCCAACTCGTCGCTGCGACCCAAGGCGCGCAACACGTAGCTAGGCTCCAAGCTGGCCGAGGTGCAGGCAGAACCCGACGACACCGCCAAGCCTTTGATACCCATGATGAGCGACTCACCTTCCACATAGTTGAAACTGATGTTCAGGTTGTGGGGCACGCGGTGTTCGAGGTTACCGTTGATGAAGACTTGCTCCATGTCGGTCAAGCCATCGAGCAAACGTTTTTGCAAGGCTTTGGCTTTGGCCAAGTCTTGCGCCATTTCGAGCTTGGCAATACGGAACGCTTCGCCCATGCCAACGCATTGGTGGGTCGGCAAGGTGCCGCTGCGCATGCCGCGCTCGTGGCCACCACCATGCATTTGGGCTTCCAAACGCACGCGGGGTTTGCGACGCACATACAAAGCGCCAATGCCCTTGGGACCATAAGTTTTGTGCGAGGCCAGGCTCATCAAATCGACCGGCAACGTGGCCAAGTTGATTTCCACTTTACCCGTCGCTTGCGCGGCATCCACGTGGAAGATGATGCCCTTCTCACGGCACATCGCACCGATGCCAGCGATGTCTTGGATCACGCCGATTTCGTTGTTCACAAACATGACGCTGATCAAAATCGTGTCAGGTCGAATGGCTGCTTTGAGCACGTCCATGTTCAACATGCCGTCGTCTTGCACGTCGAGGTACGTCACCTCAAAACCTTGACGCTCCAAATCGCGCATGGTGTCGAGCACGGCTTTGTGCTCGGTCTTCACAGTGATCAGGTGTTTGCCTTTCGATTTGTAGAAATGCGCAGCACCTTTGATGGCGAGGTTGTTCGACTCGGTAGCCCCCGAAGTCCACACGATTTCGCGGGGGTCTGCACCGATGAGCTCTGCCACGTTTTCACGGGCTTTCTCGACGGCGGCTTCGGCTTCCCAGCCCCACGCATGACTGCGCGATGCGGGATTACCAAAGTGCTCGCGCAACCAGGGGATCATGGCGTCCACCACACGTGGGTCACACGGGTTGGTGGCGCCGTAATCGAGATAAATGGGGAAATGAGGGGTCATGTCCATGATGGATTTCCAGAGTGAGCGTTGACGCTGATTAGCTTTTAGCCAAGGTGTTACCCAAGGCGAAGACCGAGTTAGGCGCGTTCACGCGAATCGGTTTGACCACAGGCATCGGCGAAATCGCGCGCTTGAGCATGGGCTTGTTTTCGATTTCCACGCCCTTGGCGAGTTGGTCGTCGACCAGCTTTTGCAAGGTCACCGAGTCCAAGAACTCGACCATGCGTTGATTCAGCGAAGACCACAGCTCGTGCGTCATGCAACGGCCGGTTTCGCCCAAGCAGTTTTCTTTGCCACCGCAGTGGGTGGCATCGATTGGCTCGTCCACCGACAGGATGATGTCGGCCACAGTGATGTCGTTGGCTTTGCGGCCCAACGAATACCCACCGCCAGGTCCACGGGTGGATTCGACCAAGTCATGGCGACGCAATTTACCGAACAACTGCTCGAGATACGACAAGGAAATTTGTTGGCGCTGGCTGATCGCGGCCAGCGTCACGGGGCCGCTGTTTTGGCGCAGGGCCAAGTCAATCATGGCGGTGACCGCAAAACGGCCTTTGGTGGTGAGACGCATGGCAAGCTCCTTCTGGTTGGGCTTTGTCGACTAATTAGGTCAAGTATAGCCCAATCCCCACGAATTTGCTCGGGTACTCTGTCG
>JACCDN011178158.1_pt1 | contig 10779 bp, 10 predicted proteins | sample 7441691 | NCBI WGS metagenome assembly JACCDN01 (sample SAMN15323439, study PRJNA562643) | freshwater metagenome | isolation source: river surface water | place: USA:Blue River Watershed | collected 2017-08-16
ACAGATCGACCAGTTCTTCCGCCCCGATGGCACCCTCATCAGCATTCCCGTAAAGCGCCACAAGAAGCTCGCAGTCCTGCGCCACATCTCCTCCGAGCTCTCCCCCGATACCAAGTACCCCGAGAAGCAACTCAATGAGATCATCGCCAGGCACCACTCAGACACTGCCGCATTACGCAGGTACATGATCGAGTACGGGATATTGGAGAGGGATGGAGAGAGCGTTTATTGGGTGAAATAAACCGAACCAAAGATGTCATCAAAGAAGTCGTTAAAATCTTTATCACCTAGAGCATTCACTTGGATGGAACCAGCTCGAAGGTCAAGCTCTTTCATGAGAGCTCGGAATCTGTCTCGATCGAAATTAAGCACCCCCTCCACGCGACTTCTAGTGTGAAGAATAGAAATGATCTTGCTTGCCACACGGTTGGATGCAGTTGTGCGGGGCCTTCCAAGGAAACTGTTCAAGAGTTCGCTATTTGAATAAAGGACGTCCAGAGAATCCTTAAGTGAAATGCCTTCTAGCCCTGCAGCAAAAGAAGAAACGTACCAAAGTCGAGCAACCGAATGATCTCTCCATTTGGCTCTGCTTGATGGTGCAAACCAATGGTTTAGAATCTTTTTGTTGTCCACATCATCCCCACCCCAGCGCAAAACTGAATATTCAAGTGCTTCGCGAAAAGCCAGTGTCACCCAAAACCTTTCGTCTGTTGCGTTGGCCCGAGATAAGTTTGGAATTAAATTTTGGATTAATTCTGAATTTTCCCTATCTTTATTTCCAGTCCAAGAATCATTCTCTGGAGACAAAAGCTTGAAATTTTTAGGTAATTGATGATCTGCATTGATCATGCTAAGTGAATATCGAGAGACAAGCTCTTCTAGGGGTTCTAGAACAAATTTGTCTTCTAGTCGAACAATGTTTCGGAGTTGCTCGAGGCTTTGGGTTGATAAGACTCTCATTTAAACCTCATTAGCAATCAATTTGTGTACACCGAGTTCACGAAGCAACTTTAGCGCTGCTTGATTTTGTGACGAAAAGTTGGATAGATCCTCTAGTTTGATGTCGTTGCTTTCGCATCTCGCAATCAAAGCTTGAGCCCAATTGAACTCTTCAGCGTCTTCGGTCTTATGTATCAAACTTAGAGCCTCAACAAAAGTGTCTTTGTAGATTGACAATGCAAGGTAAGGCTTTACGGCAGAATCGGATCGCATTATGTCCCATAAAGCATGAATGGATTCACCCATCAAAATCGTTATGAAGTCGGAATCTAAGTTCATCTCATAAACATCGGGGTCGAGGTCCTTCGAAAGTTGAACCCGTATGAGACTCTCTAGCCTAATCCGCTTAAATGAGAGGGGCAACAAGATTTTCTCGCCGATGGCCAGAATTGACCCCGGCGAAACATTGAATTTCAAGTCACCATATTCTGCATTCACTCCGACAGGGCAGTAATTTTTAATTGACTTGGTTGCAATTATAGCTGCCTGAACTTCCAAGACACCAAGTAGTTGGCCGGATTTAAATTCGATTGATCCTTCTTCGCTTACAAGCGGAGAAAGTATTCTGGTGATTGTTTCTTTTGAATAGAGATCGAGAAATACCGTGGCTGATCCATCTGCAAGTTGTGCTCGAATACCAGGCGACGTGAGCTCTATTTTATAGTCAATACAGAGATATTCATCATTCTTATCTTGATGAAGTCTTGGTTTTAACTCCACTGAGAATGTAGACCCATCTATAAAGTCACGTGTCGATTCACGAAGTACGGGATGGAAAAAGGTTTTTGATGGATTAGACAATATTTGCCACCAATTGAATCGCATACTTTTCTGCACCAGGCTCTAACTCGACCTCGATGCTCACGCGACTTCCCTTCTTCTTACAGTAAAAGGTACGTTTGGATTTCCAAACTGGATCGCTGGCGGTCTTAAACTTCAACAGTTCGGATTCTAATTCGCCAACTTTTCCTATTGATAATGAAAATGCTCCTGCGTGGTCGAGATTGAAGTAAAACTTTGAGGTTTTACCTTCAGTGTGAACTATTCGGGCATCACCAAGTGAGAGCTCAAATTTCTTACCATTTGAACCTGGAGTTCCACCGAAATCTACGGCCGACATTCCACCAGGCACTTCAGTCAATCCAGCACCTGGCGTTGGCTGAGGTGCTTGATCATCTGACCCACCTTGACCTGAGTCTGCCCCAACATTCGATGGACGTAGTGGCTTAGACTTTCTGACCGGATCAAGTGTCAGCTTATTTGAAATCTCGGCATATCCGTCATTCACTGTTGTCGATTCAGCACCCGAGAAAAATTCATCCAAGTCGTTAATAAACTCTTCTTCGCTGGCATCCATTGCCGCGTGTTCCAGAATCAGTTGTCGCACCTCTTTTACGAATGCTTTGTAAGAGATCTCTGCCTCATAGCGTTCAACTAAATCAGGTATTCGATCAAACTCAAATTTAGTGTGAGATGGATCCTCAATAGATCTAAGAATCCGTGAACCAGATTCTCCTTGAACGCATAAAAATAAGTCGAATGGTTTTGTACCCGGGAATTTTAAAAGATTTTGGGGTGTCTCTGTTATCAGCATTCCATTTTGCCGTGCAATACCTACACCACGCCATGAGACATCCTCGCCGGTCCGCATGTACCAGCTGATACGACCGAAAGGTTTGGATATTAAGACTCCGGTTTTTTCGGGAGTATAAAATTGAATAGTTTTCGCACACTCGAGCGCGGCCATCTTTTCTTCATAACCTTCTGGCATCGCGGTGACTAAATCCTTAATCAGGCTTTCAAACTGAGACACTAAATTCTGCGCGTTCAGAGATTCTTTACCGTTGAAATCAACTTCCAAATTATTATTCTTAATCGCAAGATAGAAGTTATGAATAATTGAGATTTGCATTTCTTGCCAGAAACTATCCACCACAGAACCAAGATCGGGGAAAGGCACAACAATAGTTGTGCCGGTGCCCTTTCCTGCAGAATCCCTTAAACTCTTAATCCAAGTTGGAATATTTGAATTGAGGATAGGGTCACACTTTTCTGAATTACTGAAGTATCCAGTTCCTTGGGACATAATGGAGTTTTTCATCCGAATGGACTGCAAAATACTTTTTCCCTGAAATCTGGATTCTAGTTTTCCCATTACCGAAATTTGTGAATAATAGAAAACAGTTCGCAGAGAGCTTGCCGCAAATGGGGCCTTCGAACCGTGGCCAAATGAACCAAGTGCGCCATCCGTGGCTTTTTGACTCAATCCTGAACCTTTAATCAACGCATACCATTTATCACCCTTGAACTTTGGATCGGTGTCGTCGTAATCTCCCTCTAGGCCACAGGTATTGAAATCACTTATAGTGAATACAGGAATGGTCTTTGCGCTATTTATTGTATTGACTGCGTGTTCAAAGAACTTAACTGAGGAGTGCGTTTTTGATTGTTGTGAAAGCGCCGTTTCACGGGCACCTTGAAGAAATGGAACAAGTTCATTAATTCCAACCGCATCAATCTTTTGAATATCATTCAGAGAAAAACTAACTCGAACTGGTTTGTCCTTATCGAGTCTTGCATCCATTGAATTTTGGATAGTTTCCCGAACAACACTAAACAGTTTAGTACCATTAAAAGTATCAATCGATGCGTTATTGAATCCATCAACCTCGCCACCGTTATTGGATGGAAATATCCACTTCACTTACTAACTCCCATTTCTTCTAGGAAGTCTTCATATGCGCCGATAGCTTCAAACTGGATCTCATAACCTTTACGTTCAGAATCTTTAAATTTTGAAACCCGGACAGAATCATATCCTGCCGTCTCTAAATCTTCATAGGTGAAAGGTTTCCTGGATGGTGCCTTGTTATACATCGAAGTGGAGAAATTAGGATCTATGACTTTAAAAATCCATTTACAAAGCTCATCGTTGGGATTAGTCATTAATGCCTTGTAACCAGCCTGGCAAAGGCGCGCAGTGGCTGCTTCCTTTGTGTTTGGTAGATAAAGTTTAAAATTCTTCCCAATTGGAAAAAATCCTGCACTGCATTTATGAATATCAATTGGAACAGGGATATATGCCTCGCCAAATTTCCGTTGTCGACCAGCGGCATTCCATTGGTTAAGTCCAGACTTTGCTGGCACCTGTTTGACCCCACCTTTGGTTGAATAGAGTGGGAGGACAACGTAATCGATACCAGGAACTTGATGAGGCTCATCGAAGAGTCCAGTAATTTTCATATCGCTAGTAACAGCAGCCCCAAGGACATTCTCAAAGAGATGACTAAATACATCTTCAGTAATCTTGATTGGAATTGGCTTCCAATTCGATCCATCTTTAATCTCAAATCTCTTGAGTAGTACATTTTTTGCTCGTGAATACCTATAGTAATTAAGGCCATCATGAAAATGAATATTGCTTGTTTTAGTTCCAAACTGTGAGATTGTCTTCCCACCGGGCGATAACGGCTTGATCTTTTCAATTGAAATAACTGGGTATGGTTCCTCATGAACGACGGCTTCACCTTCACGTCGAATCAGGCAGTGGTACAGGGATTTATCTGGATCTGCATTAAAGGAGGCAGATTCAAGAAGTATCCGTCGATTACGTTCCTTAGCTATAGTCAGAACAAGTTCTTTATCTTTCATCTTTCCAAGTAGGCCTTTACCGGCAAGAGCAGTAAATTCTTGAACCTTCTCATAACTATAGGAGCTCTTTTTCTTGATGGTAAAAGTCTTGACCCCGACAGCAATTCCATTATTTTCGCCTACCAATGCGTCGAACACTGCATCTTGTCGTGAAATATTCTTACCCTTTGTGGCCCGGACAAAGAGATTTTCAACGAAACGGTAATGGAAGAAAGGCAGATCGCTCTCACTAAAGAGCCGCGAAAGTCCGCCGACGGCAACGAGTGCTTCCCTATAGAAATCTTCATCAAAGGTAAATTCGCGCTTGGCCACCGCCACAATTTAGCTCCCATGGCACCATATTGCTAGCCTTTTGTTGAGAAAATGAGACACCTTAAGATCTTTGCCTAATTTGTCAGTTGAGGACTGTAAGCTGCCCACATGCAAAATTCACCTTTATCATTGGCAGGCCTTTTTGCTGGTGTCGGCGGTATTGAACTTGGCTTTAAGCAGGCGGGTTTTACGCCATTGCTCGCGAATGAGATTGATAAACATGCGGGAGTCACCTATTCACTTAATCATGCTCACCCTTTAATTCTTCGAGACATCCATGAACTTCAGACTAAAGAGATTCCACAAATTGATGTGCTCGCTGGTGGATTTCCCTGCCAAGCGTTTTCAGTTGCAGGCTATCGAAAAGGCTTTAAAGATCCCCGTGGAAACGTTTTTTGGGAGATAGTCCGGATTTTAGATGAGAAAAAACCTTCAATTGTCTTTCTCGAAAATGTAAAGAATTTGACTGGACATGATGGGGGGAAGACATTTAAGGTCATAGTTGAAGCTCTAGAGAGTCTGGGTTATAACGTCTCCTACAAGGTGATGAATGCTGCGCAATATTCAAAGATTCCACAAAATCGTGAGCGAATCTACATCGTAGGTTTTCTTAAAAAGAAAGATCATTCAAGATTTGAGTTTCCAAAAGAGCTAAATGCGACCCTTAATCTTGCAGACTTCATTGACTTCGATTCCAGAGTCGATGACAAATTCTATTACAACGATAAATACATGACCAAGGAACTAATCAAGAGTATTACAAAGCAAGACACCGTTTACCAATGGCGCCGACATTACGTGCGAGAGAACAAAAGTGGCCTATGCCCTACTCTTACGGCCAACATGGGAACAGGTGGTCACAATGTCCCACTCGTTCTCACAAGACACGGAATTAGAAAACTCACGCCAAGAGAGTGCTTTAACTTGATGGGATTCCCTAAAACCTTTAAATTGCCCACCGGGCTCGCGAACAGTCAGCTTTATAAGCAGGCCGGCAATGCGGTAGTCGTGCCTGTAATTAAGCGGATTGCTGTCCAAATTATGAAGGCAATCGATTAGAACTATTTCTTTTATCCCGATAAGTAGTTAAAGTTTAGGCATGACTTCAAAAATGCCCACCTCGTCTGAGCTTTCCGACTCTCTCCTGAAGGTACTTGCTCAGCACCCTAACGGCCTAACAGTCAACGACATAGACCAAGCTGTGATCCAAGATCTTGGAATAAGTCTTGAACTTGCAAATCAAATCAGATCTGGAAACAGGACTGAGATTAAGTATCGACTTGCTTGGTGCCGCACAAAGGCCAAGAAGCAAGGACTCATTGAGCGTAAGTCACCAAATACTTGGAAAATCAAATAAAATCCACTTCGAGAACAACTCTCACTCAACCCAAGTATGAATAAGTTAAAGTTAGGTCAGGTTTATCGATACTCAAGTTCTAATTCACCTGAAATTGAGAGCATAGATGGCTTGCCGAATTTGTTGTTTTATACCAAAACATTTGGTGAGAATAAAACTCTACTTGAGGCTGGGATAAATCAAATTGGAGCCGTAAATTCAGTTTCTGGTAAACGTACTCCAGCTATTTTAATTACAAGCAGTACCCATAAACATGGAAGTAAAGAGACGCCTTGGCAAGATATCTTCGACATTGATAACGGGTTTATTAGGTACTTCGGTGACACGAAATCAGACATGAATCCAACTTTATCTGCGGGAAATAAGCGTTTGCTTGAACAATTTGATTTTCACAAGTCAGACCTACACGAATTGAGAATGAAGGCAGTGCCACTTTTGTTTTTTCGGAGTGTGAAAGTTGGTGATCGAGTGAAAGGTAACCGAATTTTTCAAGGACTAGGCTTGTTACGAAGTGCTGAACTTGTTACTCAACATCAAAAGAATATTGGGTACTTCACAAACTTTGTATATGAGTTCGATATCCTCGATCTAAAAAATGAATACCAATACTTTTCTTGGGATTGGATTTCCGCAAGAAGAGATCCGACCGTCTCTGATGAGATATCGCTAAAATTAGCTCCCAAAGCCTGGCAAGATTGGGTCTTACAGGGCAATGGGATTCGCGAAAGGGTAACGCGGAGAGTTTTAAAGCGCACTACCGTACCTAAATCGGAGCAATTACCATTGGAGGGTTCTAGAGAGGATCGTTGTCTCGAACATATTTTTAATCATTATGTGGATAAAAAACATCACTTTGAATTGCTTGCCTCAAAAGTGGTTGCAAGTATTTTGAATAATTCAGGAGCTAGATATCATGAAGGTTGGATAACACAAGGTTCCGGAGACGGTGGCATCGATTTTGTTGGACGAATTGATTTGGGTAGTGGATTAGCAAAAGTAGAAGTGGTTGTACTTGGCCAAGCCAAGTGCGAAAACTACAAAACACCTACTAATGGTGTACACCTTGCCCGTACCGTCGCGCGACTAAAACGTGGTTGGATTGGAGCTTACGTGACTACATCTTTCTTTTCTGAAGGCTCACAGCGTGAAATTTCAGAAGACAGATACCCATTAATCACTGTTAGTGGTTTGGATCTTGCTAGAGAGACACTAAAACTTGTTGAGGAAAGTGGTGCGAGAGATGTACTTGATTACCTCAAAACCCTTGATGTTGAATATCCGCAGGTAATTGGCTTGAAAAAACCAGAGGATGTCTTGAGCGAATAGTCATTTTTCTGATAAATATTTTATTTATAAAATTGATTCACAGCATCTAGTAATACTGAATCAAAGATAACCAAGTCATTTTTTACTGCCTCTACCGCAATTCTGTATTCCGAAACACTAAGTTCTGAAGCTACTTCTTCAATTGAGAGTTCGGATTCCCAAAGTTTCAGAAGGTTTTCCAACTTCTCGTCATCCCAGCCATCCCCGGAGAAGCTTATTCCAGTTAACTTATGAGAAGTTACGCCCAGGCTTGCATGCAAGAACCACTTACCCATTCGAGATTGAAGCGCCGATACAGTGCGCCCACTCCTGGCTGCTATTTGAGTGAAAGACTTTCCAAAAATACAATCTCTGACCAACTCAAGATCTTCCTCTTGGCTCCACCGTTGGCCCTTGCGTGGCGAATCAATGGCTTCGTCTTCAGTTTCTGCATATAGATTCTCTTCCTCAGTTTCTCCATCTGAAAATTCCTCTTGATTTAGAAAATCTCGAGGTGCAATCAGGGCCCATTCACTCATATCTAGTTTAGAAATTGCTCTGGTTACTGAAACATAAGCCAGTCTTAAGTCTTCGACATCCATATCTGTTGGGTGCAAATAGTCTCCAGCAAGTTTTACAGTATCCCATTCCCGACCTTTTGCTTTATGCGCAGTCGAAATTAGAACGTCAGACTCTGATTCATGAACAACTTGTTTTAGTGCATCAATCAGTGCAGTAACTCCAAATCGATCAACTAGTTCAATCATTGTTTTAATCTCGTGCGTCTCTTCTGGATATCTTGCTACATAAGTCTTGACTTCTGCCCAAGAATTGAATGGGGCAAGTTCATAGTGAGAAGTTTTCTTACCCTTTTGTAACTGACCACAGGCTTCTGCAAATTCGATAAGTTCTTGAGTACGACCGAGAATCGCAACTTTTCTTCTTTTTCCTAACTCGTTCATTACTTGCTGAATAACTCCAGCATTTGTTCTGCAGAGAATTGCCTTGGGGAAAGCTATTTGTTCGACCGAAGATTCAATTTTGGAAAATCCCTGTACTTCGACAGGTGCATCAAGAAATCCTAAAATGTCGTTGGCCTCTGCAGCGATCGCGTCCCCAAATCGAAAGCTTTGAGTCAACCATAGACTTTGGTCAACTTTGACCTTACTTAAGGCGTTTTCAGCTCCGCGCCATTCATAGATTGCTTGGAATTGGTCGCCGCAATAAATCCTTTGAGCATGATGTTGGGCTTCAATTATTGAAAGCATTACTGGGTCAGCATCTTGCGCCTCATCAAAAAGTATAAAGTCACTCTTTATCTTTGGAGAACTCAACTGCCATATTTTAAGATAATAGTCATGATCAAATTTTAGGAATCCTTCATGTTCTTGAATATCATCCCAAGCCTTGAGCGCATAGGGCATTATCTCCTTTTGAAAATTTGCCACTTGCTTTTTATCAAAAGATGCCAGGAAAGGGATCTCGATGTGTTCCCTATTGATCTCTTCATCTACGCTCTTGCAAAAGTTGCCAACGCTAGAAATCACCAGATTTGCAACCTGCGCTTCATCTAGAACATGTGTTTCCTTGCCAACCCGATATCTAATCTTTTCTACACCCAGCCATTCACCAACTTGTTTTAAAGTGATTCGAGAATGGCTACTCATCCTATTTTTAAAGTGGATTCCGACCTGACCATACGCAAGTGAATGCGCAGTTCGGCATCGAACATTAGAAGGGAATTTAGTTACAGCCTCATCAACAATCGACTTATTAAAAGCAATATAAGTGCCCTGCTTTTCGTGAAGGGCTTCGGCTAGGAGCTTTAAAGTTGTCGTTTTCCCAGTACCTGCAAGTGCTTGAACTACTAGGTCCTTACCTGTTTTAGCTGCTGCAACAACCTTGAGTTGCTCGTCTGTCGGTCGAAACTTCATAACTCTCGGTATGAATATTGATTCTGGACACGTTTTTTGGTCGAGTCGCTACCTACATTAATTGAGTAGTTGCTTTTCTCAAGAGAGGACAACAATTTTTGTGAACAATTTTCATTCCCTGAGAGAATGAAGCCCACAACTCCATCTAAATTTCCAAGGGTATTTGCAATTTGATCAAGATATTCAGCATCCTTAACGTGAAGATCTAATACAGATGCTTCTGAAGTATGGGGAAAATCTACTCCGTTTATGAATATGTTGAGTTCTTTAGAGATCGCATTCATCAATTTCCCATAGTCTTTGGTTCTCAGATCTTCAGACTCCCAGAATTTTTGAAGTAAAAGGAGATCTTGGTATTCAGATTCATCGATTTCTGCTGGATTTGAGAGTTCTAATCGACGAGAAAACAACCAGAGTAAAACATACCCAAGGCGAAGAGCTTCATTTGTTCGACCCACCGCCACTTGGTTGCCTTCAGGGTTCAATTTGTTTTTTGCATAGTCACCCAGTTCATCCAATTAAAATTCCTCCATAATCTCTACCATCTCCATGAGATCCCACCGAGAGTTGTTTGCTCTGCCCCAGGGAAAGTCTTTTCCATCTTGGGTACCTATGTCCAGCATTTGAAGGTAGAACTTACCCTCATGTTGAGTCAGGCTAGAAAGTGTGATCTGTACAGATGCTGTAACACGCTCGCCCTCAGCGCAATTGGGGTGACATTGATTCTCCGAAAAGATGCCCGCACCTGTCGCGCCCTTTTGACTCCAGGTGCGCCAAAGAATCTTTTCTAGGTAGATTCCCCCATCTGCACATGTCAGTGTGATGCTTTCGGGCTTGTATATGGCTGTTTCACAATCCCAAGTCAAAATCTGTTCAGGGGTGAGGGCTGAGGTTTTCTGGCCTGAAAACAGACTCACTGCAAGTGCGGCGGATAGGAACACCGCACCTGCAATGATGGCAACTTTGGATTTACTCACCGTTTATGGTCTCTTCCAGGGTCTTAATTCGGCGACGAATCTCGCCGGCTTCAGCTACTCGACCCTTTGTGGTCAAGATATTTGCAATCTCTTTCTCAAGATCGATTGTCAGTTCCCAATCAGTGTTCATCGCATTTGCGTTGAGTGACAACGCATGTCGTAAAAGATCTTCTGCTTCATCAAGTTCTGCAAGTAAGACCTTGGCGCATCCCAGGCGATACTTTGCCCAGGTTTCTAAACAGCT
>JACCDN010044580.1_pt1 | contig 10777 bp, 7 predicted proteins | sample 7441691 | NCBI WGS metagenome assembly JACCDN01 (sample SAMN15323439, study PRJNA562643) | freshwater metagenome | isolation source: river surface water | place: USA:Blue River Watershed | collected 2017-08-16
AAGAAGGGGAAGAAGTAATGGTCGCAGCTGATCTTCTTGTTGCCCAGAATGTTGGCTTCTATCTCATTGCAGCCATCATGGTGTTCGGCGCGTTCCGCGTCGTCACAACTAAGAACGTTGTGCACGCAGCGTTGTGGCTTGTTGTTGTCCTTGCAGGTGCAGCCGCGCAGTACGTATTGCTCGCCGCCGAGTTTGTGGCCATTACGCAAGTGCTGGTGTACATCGGCGCAGTCATGGTGTTGTTCTTGTTCGGCACCATGTTGACCCGCGCAAAAATTGGTACCGACTCAGAGTTGAACAACAAGAACTGGTTCATGGGAATCCCTGTGTCGGTTCTGTTGCTTGCAACAATGGTCATTGCATTGAACGATGGTTTCGGAGACGAACATCTTCCGCACGATGCAGCAGTTACCACCACTCAGCAAGTATCCGACCAAATCTTTGGGCCTTACTTGTTGCCATTCTGGGCACTGTCATTTGTGCTTCTCGCCGCAACAATCGGAGCCATTGTGCTCGCGAGGAGGGACTAAGCCATGTTGGTCAATCAGTTCCTCATCCTTGGTGCAGTGTTGTTCTGCATCGGCGTCTATGGCGTTATTGCGCGTAAGAACGCCGTCCTGGTCTTGATGTCCATTGAACTCATCCTCAACTCCGTCAACATCAACTTGTTGGCGTTCTCGTTGCGCAACGGTTCCACCGATGGTCATACATTCGCCCTCTACGTCATTGCAATTGCAGCTGCGGAAGTTGGCGTTGGTTTGGCAATGGTTCTCCTTATGTATCGCAACCGTCGTTCCGTTGGTCTCGACGAACTCTCAGAGATGAAGGGCTGATCACATGTTCGTTCAAGCCACGGAAACTGCAGAAGTAGTCCTCAGCTCGGGCTGGTTCTTAGAGCACGCCTACATCATTCCGCTGATCCCTGCTTTTGCATTCCTTCTCATCATCTTCTTTGGCAAGCGCATGCCAATGAAGGGTTCAGAGTTCGGTATTGCATCCATGTTGGCCGCACTGGTCTTCTCTGGTGGCGCTGCCTACCAGTGGATTCAACGCGTCAACAGCGCCGGCGAAGAAGCATTCATTGAACCCGTCATCAAGTCATGGACATGGTGGCAAAACGGTGGTTTCTCGTTTGGAATCGGACAACACATTGATGGTTTGTCACTCACCATCTTGGTAGTTGTTGCATTCATCTCCACTCTTGTTCAGATTTACTCCACCGAGTATCTGCACGGCGATCGTCGCTACACCCACTTCTTTGCATCGCTCACGTTGTTCTCAGCGGGCATGCTGAACATGGTTGTTGCAGAAAACATGATTCAGCTCATCTTGGGTTGGGAAATCATGGGTCTGTGCTCATTCATGTTGATTGGTCACTGGTGGGAAGACGGTGCAAACAGTCGCGCCGCACTGAAGGCTTTCTTCACAACGCGTACCGGCGACATTGGTCTTTTGGTTGGTACGTCAGTTCTGTTCTTTGCTGCAAACGATTGGACCCAAAAGGAACTCGGATTGTCTGGCTTCAGCATCCGTGGTTTGTCTGCATGGGCACTGTCGGGAACACCAGGTCAAACTGCAATCACTGTTGGTGCAGTCGCACTGTTCATTGCATGTATTGGTAAGTCGGGTCAGTTCCCACTGCACACGTGGTTGCCAGACGCAATGGCTGGCCCAACACCTGTGAGTTCGTTGCTTCACTCGTCCACCATGGTTGTGGCAGGTGTTTTCCTTGTTGCTCGTTTGTACCCAGTGTTCTTCGAAGGAATGAACATCTACGGATCAAATGTGAACTTCATTGTGGTCATTGGTGGCATCACCATCGTGATTGCCGCGGCACTCGCATTCGTTCAAACAGACATCAAGAAGGTGTTGGCGTACTCCACTGTGTCGCAGTTGGGTTACATGATGATGGGTCTTGGCGCCGGCGCTTGGTTGCCTGCTGTCTTCCACATCTTCACCCACGCATTCTTTAAGGCTTGTTTGTTCTTGGCTGCTGGTTCAATCAGCCATAGCGCATCGCATCACTCGTTCGACATGAAGAAAGACATGGGTGGTCTTCGTAAGTTCATGCCCATCACCTTCTCAACATGGATCATCTCCACGCTTGCGTTGTGTGGCGTGTTCCCATTCTCGGGCTTCTTCTCTAAAGACGAAATCATCGACAACGTTGGATACGGCGGTTACGACTTCTTCATGATTGTCGGCTTGGTCGGTGCATTCTTAACTGCTGCATACATGACGCGCGCAACGTACCTCACCTTCTTTGGCGAGCCTCGCGGTGCTGCTGCTGGTGAACATCACGATGAGGGTCATGGTCACGACGATCACGATGCACATGCACATGATGCTCACGGCCATGACGCCCATGATTCACATGACTCACACGGCCACGACGATCACGCATCGCATGGTCCACATGAATCCGGACCACTCATCACAATTCCACTCATCATCCTCGCCACCTTGGCAATTGGTTCTGGCTTGTTGAACGCCACTCCATTTGGTGAGAAGTGGGAGAACATGAAGAAGTGGGTGGAGCCACGCGCCGTTGTTGTCAACGTGCATGGCATCGCAGAACCCGCAGGATCTCATGGCGAGTCAAAGATTGCGGCCGACTCAGCTGAAGAAGACACTCATAATTCAGAGACAGCAGCTACCGAAGAGTCTGCAGACCACGGTCACCATGACTCACCATGTGGTTCTGAAACTCCAGAAGGTGGCGTGTGCTACGCACCACAACTCAACCACGCAAAGTTCAAGTGGGCCAAGGGTGCAATGTCTGTAGGAATTGTGTTCGCAGGAATGATCCTTAGCTGGCTGTTGTGTGTTCAGTTGTACACCCGCAAGAACAAAGCCCTTGTTGGTCTCACGCAGCGCAACAAAGTTCTTGGTGCTGGTTACGCATTCCTTGCTAACAAGTACTACCTCGATCATCTCTACGAGCGAATCATTGTTCGCTCAATCGCTCATCCAATTGCGCGTGGTGCGTATTGGGTGAATCAGAACGTCCTCGACGGCATTGTGAACGGAGCCGGTATCGGCTCCCGCAAGATTGCCGGTTGGGTGTACCGCAACGTTGACCAGAAAGTGGTCGACGGAGCGGTGAACGGAGCAGGCAACGCAGCACAAGGTGCAGGCGGTGCATTGCAACCCGTTCAGTCCGGAAAAGTCAACCAGTACGGTGCATTGTTGTTCGGCGCTGCCGCCATCGGTGCTCTTGTACTCGTCATCATCAATACCTGAGGGAGCAACTCGGCATGGAAGTCCTAAGCGACCACAACTGGGTGCTGACAGTCGGCACATTTTTGCCACTCGTCGGCGTCCTTATCATGCTCTTCATTCCGAAGACAGATGAGGTGTTATCGAAGTCGGTAGCAATTGCTACTGCTGCGGCAACACTCGCAGTCGGTGTGTTCACGTTGATTCAGTTCAACTACGACCACGCAGACAAGATGCAGTTTGCTGCCGATGCCGAGTGGATCTCGGTTATCAAGTCGTCGTACCTCATTGGTATCGATGGCATCAGCTTGCCGTTGTATTTCCTCTCCATGGTCATCACCTTGCTTGTGATGATTTACAGCTGGAACCATGTGCCATCACCAGGTAACCCGAAGGCTTTCTTCATCCTGATGTTGGTTCTACAAACAGGTATGGCCGGAACATTTATTGCTCGCGACCTTGTCTTGTTCTTCGTGTTCTTCGAACTCGTGTTGTTGCCGATGTACTTCATGATTGGTGTGTGGGGCGGCGAGAACCGTCAGTATGCATCACTGAAGTTCTTCCTCTACACAATGTTCGGCTCGGCCCTTATGTTGGTGGCGTTCCTTGCACTGTTCTTCAAGACTGGTGCTGAAAGTTTCTCCATTCCGTACCTCATTGAGGAAGGCGCAAAGATTTCTAAGAACACTCAGGTGTGGATCTTTGCTGGAATGTTCATTGGTTTCGCGGTCAAAGTTCCAATGTTCCCATTCCACACATGGTTGCCAGATGCGCACACGCAGGCACCAACACAAGGTTCGGTCATCTTGGCTGCCATCTTGTTGAAGTTGGGAACTTACGGTTTCGTACGAATTGCAATTCCAATTCTTCCTGCTGCAGCAAAAGAGTGGGCGCCATGGATCGGTCTTCTCGCAGTCATCGGAATCATCTACGGCGCACTCGGATGTCTCGCACAGACAGACATGAAGCGTCTGATTGCGTTCTCGTCTGTTGCTCACATGGGATACGTGATGTTGGGTATTTCCACGCTCACCGATTTCGGTATGAACGCAGCAATGTTCGGAATGGTGGCTCACGGCCTCATCACCGGAATGTTGTTCTTCATTGCGGGTTCCGTGAAAGAGCGTTATCACACTCTCGAAATCAAGCGCCTCTCAGGCATGTTGGTGCAGATGCCAAAGCTTGGTTGGATTCTTGGTTTCAGCGCCATGGCGTCACTTGGTTTGCCAGGACTTGCAGGCTTCTGGGGTGAATTCCCCGCCATCTTGTCGGCGTATCAACCAGCCGAAGGTTTGCCGGTGGAAACATTCCGCACCTACATGGTGATTGCGGCAATCGGAACCGTCTTTGCGGCTGCTTACTTGTTGTGGCTCTACCAGCGCACAGCTTTCGGTGAGCCAACTGCTGAATTCGCAGCAGGTCACGGACATGACGAAGACATTCACGACGTCAACAAGTTCGAGTGGATTGCATGGACACCATTGCTGATTGCAATCGTGGTGTTCGGTGTCTACCCACAATTGATGTTCAAGGTTCTCGACCCCGCCGTTGGCGTCACACTCAAGGCTTTCGGAGGCTGATCCAGTGTTAAGCACTCTTGCCGCTGAATGGTCAACGCCAGTCGTTGACTATCACGCACTCGCACCCGAGATCATCCTCGCGGGCGGCATTGTGCTGCTCTTGATGCTTGACCTCTTTGTGTCCGAAGCAAAGAAGTGGATGCTCACTCCTATTGCATCGTTCACCGCACTTGGCGCATTCATCCCTGTGCTCACCCTTGCTCTCAGTGACGAGGGAACTCGTTCCATGTTCGATGGCCGCTACATGGTGGACGATTTCAGCTTGGTCATGAAGGGCTTGTTCTTACTTGCTGGTTACGTTGTCATCCTTCTCACAGCAGATCATCTGCGTGAAGGGGATTACTACCAAGGCGAATATTGGTTCTTGTTGCTATCCAGCCTTCTTGGCATGGTCATGATGGCTTCAAGTCGCGATCTCATCTCAATATTTGTTGCACTCGAGTTCTTGTCCATTCCGGCTTACATGATGGCGGCATGGCGCAAACGAGACTTAAAGAGCAACGAAGCAGGCATTAAGTACTACCTGCTTGGTGTGTTTGCATCAGCAATCATGCTGTACGGAATGTCGTTGTTGTACGGCATCACTAACAGCACCTTGCTTGTAGACATTGGCAAGTACCTCAGTGAAGACGTCACTGCAATTCGTGCAATGGCCGTCCTGTTCGTGATTATCGGCTTTGCATTCAAGGTGTCGGCCGTTCCGTTCCACACCTGGGCGCCAGACGTGTACCAAGGTGCACCAACACCAGTTACTGCGTTCTTGTCGGTGGCATCTAAGGCGGCAGGTTTCGTTGCATTGGTCACCGTGGTGTACGTGGGCTTCCCCGGATCATTCGATGTGTGGCAGCCAGTGTTCTGGATTCTGTCTGCACTCACCATGACTCTTGGAAACGTCATGGCACTGAAACAAACCAACATTGTTCGTATGTTGGCCTACTCGTCAGTCGCACAAGGTGGATTCATCTTGATGCCACTTGCAGTGGCAGGTATTGACGGTGTTGCTAACTCCGCTCTTCGTGCAGTGGTCACCTATCTCTTGGTGTATGCAGCTACCAACCTTGGTATTTTCGCAGTCATCATGGTGGTGTCTCGCAAGACACGTAGCGGTGAGATTTCATCGTTTGGTGGTTTGTTCTCGTATGCACCTGGCGTTGCAGCATTGATGACAATCTTCCTTGCGTCACTTGCAGGAATTCCACCACTTGGTGGTTGGTTCGGTAAGTTCGCTGCATTCCAGTCTTTGGTATCTGCAGGAACTAACTGGGCATATGCATTGGCAGTGATTGGTGGTATCAACTCCGTTGTTGCATTCGGCTACTACGGAAACATCATGCGTGAAATGTGGATGAAGCCAGTACCAGATGGCGATACTTCTCCTGTGAAGGTTCACTCCTCACTTGGTGTAGCTCTCGCAATTACCGGTCTTGCAACTTTGATTCTCGGAACATTCCCCGGACTTGTCATTCACTTCGGTGACATTGCAGGTCTCGCTGGTGCCTTCGGCTACTAATTCACTTCGTCGCGCCGTTGAGGACGCGGGAGGGTCACTTCCGTTTTCCGACTTCATGTCCATTGCGTTGTATGGAGAAGACGGGTTCTATTCGCGTTTGGGCCGTGCTGGGCGACGTGGTGATTTCATCACCTCTCCAGAAGTTGGTCCGTTATTTGGGGCAGTTCTCGCACAAGCAATTGATGACGTGTGGAAACGGTGTGGCGAACCCGACAACTTCACAATTGTTGAAGTAGGTGCTGGCCCAGGAACGCTGGCGCGGTCAATTCTGGCGGCCGAGCCTCGCTGCTTGAAGAGTGGCACATACATTGCCGTTGAGGTCAGTGAGACTCAACGACAATCGCATCCAGATGGTGTTGTTTCCGTCAGCAACATGCCAGATCGCGTTGACAATGGTGTGATCATTGCGAACGAGTTGTTGGACAATCTTCCGTTCGACCTGTGGGTCTACGACAACGGATGGCGTCAGGCTCACGTCATAGACACACCACAAGGTTTCTCTGAAGTATTGCGAAACGCAGATGTTCCATCGGTGCTGCCCTCGAGAGTAAAGCACGGATCGCGGGCGCCGATTCATACACATGCTGCTCTTTGGTTACAGAAGGCGTTGCAAACACTTACCCACGGATCCATTTTGTGTATTGACTACTGCACACCCACCACGGCTGAAGTTGCATCAATGCCGTGGCGTGAATGGTTACGTACATATACCCAACATCAACGGGGGAGTCATTATCTTCGCGATGTCGGTGATCAAGACATCACAACTCAAGTGTGTATTGACCAGCTTGTACGTGTGAATGAACCCGACTCCGTGCGCAGTCAGTCACAGTTTCTTCAACTGTGGGGAATTACCGAGATGGTGGAAGAAGGTAAACGGGCGTGGGAAGAATCGGCATCTGCCCCCACGTTGGCTGCTATCAAAATGCGAAGCCGTATCAGTGAATCTGAAGCACTTCTCGATATGTCTGGGCTTGGTGCATTCACCGTGTTGGAGTGGAAACTCTAAGCAACTTTGTCGGGACGGCTGGTGAGATAAGCCCCCGCAATCACAATGCACATTCCTATGACTGCGAGAAGGGTGACTGATTCGTCCCGAAATAGCAAACCGAGAATGGTGGCAACAATGGGTGTGAAGAAAACACCAATGACGCCGCGCACTGCACCTGCGCGCACCATCAGCATTCCGTACATTACGTAGGCAAAGCCAGTACCGAACGACCCAAGAACGATAAGTGCGAAGAGGGCCGACCAGGAGAAGCTGCTGTCAAAGAAAGCCGGAACCCCCAGAGGCAATGAGAACAGCAACGCAAACATTTCTTGCCATAACAACACCGTGAGCGTTCCGTATTTCACCTGCATCTCACGAGACAAGATGCTGGTGAATGCGTAACAGCAAGTTGCAGCCAAAAGAAACAACACGCCATGCACCGATGCGCCTTTGTCGTCGCCCACACTTCCGAACGAAATGAATGCGATCCCAACAAAGCCAATAAGAACCGCAATAATCCGACGTTTCGATGGCATGGTGCGCGTCAGAATTGCTGCGGCCACAACCGTGGTGACCGGAATTGAACCGTTAATCATGCCGGTCACCGAAGACGACACAGATTGTTCAGCAAGGGGATACAGAAAGAACGGAATGGTCATTGCAACAAGACCAAGCAGTGCAACGCGCCCCATGTCTTCGCGAGCAATTCTCTTGCGTGCCGCGGGGAAGCAGGCCAACGCCACAATTCCGAAGAACAGTCGGGCAATGGGTACAACTCCCGTTGCTACATGGTCAATAGCGATGGCGATGAAAAGGAACGAGGCGCCCCAGGTAATGGCCACAGCACTCGTCATGCCCCATTCGGCGGGGCCGAAATGGTGCTGGGTGTCTTTGCCGTAGTGGGTTCGCGTCACGGTCATACAGTCTTGTCGGTTGCCCTCCCTTGTGAACGGTTCATTTCACTAGTGTTCATGTCGTCACCTTGGGGGTACACAATGGCTGAAAATCACGAGACAATCGATGCCCTTCAGTGGGAGAAGCGCACGTTTCCACCATCTGAAGCATTTAAGAAATCGTCGCTTGTGGTGGGAACACACTTGTACGACGAAGCGAATGAAGATTACGAAGCATTCTGGGCGCGCCAAGCAGATGAATTGGTGACATGGGCGAAGCCGTGGGACACCATTTGTGAATGGAATCTGCCATTCAGCAAGTGGTTTGTTGGAGGTCAGCTAAACGTCTCGTATAACTGTCTCGATCGTCATGTTTTGGCTGGCAAAGGAGACAAGGTCGCAATTCATTTTGAGGGCGAGCCCGGAGATTCGCGAACCGTCACGTACGCACAACTTTTAGACGAAGTGCAGAAGTTTGCGAATGTGCTGAAGAGCCTTGGCGTAAAGAAAGGCGACCGCGTCAACATCTATTTGCCGATGATTGTTGAAGCGGCTGTCGCAATGTTGGCGTGTGCACGAATTGGCGCAGCGCATTCGGTTGTGTTTGGAGGGTTCTCGTCTCAAGCGCTCGCAGACCGCATCAACGATGCCGAGGCAAAAGTTCTCATCACCGCAGATGGCGGATGGCGACGTGGCGAAGTCTTTGCGTTGAAGCCACAGGCCGATGAAGCAGTTGCAAGTACACCAACAATTGAGCACGTAGTTGTTGTGCAACGTGGAAACAATCCGGTGGACATGAAGGCAGGACGTGATCATTGGTATCACGAACTAATGGCAACAGCATCGAATGATTGCCCAGCAGAGCCAATGGATTCAGAACAACTGCTGTTCTTGCTGTACACCTCTGGTACCACAGGCAAGCCAAAGGGAATCATGCACACCACCGGTGGCTATCTCACGCACGTCACGTTCACGCACAAGTATGTGTTCGATTTGAATCCAGACAAAGACATCTATTGGTGTACCGCCGACGTTGGCTGGATTACCGGACATAGCTACATCGTGTATGGGCCATTGTCGAACGGTGCAACACAAGTCATCTACGAAGGCGTTCCTAATTTTCCTGGCAATGACCGAATGTGGAACATCATCAACAAATACAAGGTGACCATTTTCTATACAGCACCCACTGCAATTCGTACGTATATGAAATGGGGAGTGGAAGAACCTGCAAAGCACGACCTGTCGTCACTACGACTCTTGGGAAGTGTTGGAGAGCCAATTAACCCAGAAGCCTGGATGTGGTACCACGAGAACATTGGTCGCGGAAACTGCCCCATTGTGGATACGTGGTGGCAAACAGAAACCGGCGGCATCATGATTTCGCCACTACCTGGTGCAACCACAACGAAGCCAGGTTCTGCAACATTCCCGCTTCCTGGAATTGGAGCTGAACTTCTTGATGACGATGGGAAACCAGTCGCTCGTGGCGGTGGTTATCTCACATTGACTCATCCGTGGCCGGGCATGTTGCGTGGTATTTGGAAAGACCCAGATCGTTACAAAGATGCCTATTGGAGCCGCTTTGAGGGTCGTTACTTCGCTGGTGACGGCGCGAAGCTTGATGACGATGGCTACCTGTGGTTGTTGGGTCGAGTCGACGATGTCATGAATGTGTCCGGACATCGCATTTCAACAACTGAAGTGGAAAGTGCATTGGTGTCGCATCCGGCTGTTGCCGAAGCTGCGGTTGTTGGAGCAAATGATGCAACAACAGGTCAGGCAATCATTGCCTACGTCACGCTTGTCGGTGGCAGTGAAGTTGATGAACAGGTGTTGCGCAATCACGTAGCCTCAGAAATTGGTGCTATTGCGAAGCCGAAGACCATTTACTTCACGCCAGATCTTCCAAAGACTCGAAGTGGCAAGATTATGCGTCGACTACTTCGTGATGTTGCTGAGGGAAGAAATCTTGGCGACACCACAACGCTTGCAGACGCGAATGTGGTGAATGAATTGCAGAAGCGAGCAGCTGAAGCGCCATCGGAAGATTGATGTTTCGTCGGAGTCTCGTAATTTCTCTAGCGGCTATCGCACTAGTTGCGTGTGGCTCAGAAAGTTCATCAACTTCTGAAGAAACCATTGCTCCAGTTGGCAAATGTTCGCCAACGGCTATCAACCCAACTCTGGGCATGGCTGCAATTAATCGTGACTATCGAGTGGTGGTGTGGAATGACCCATCATCCAAATCTCCAGTCACTCTGGAACAGATTGGTGATGACCCGTTGAGCGACAACACAGGTGCTGATCTCACTGTTGTTGAAACTGTTGCCGTGTCGCCCACAACCTGTGAAGTATTTATTGGTGCGTGTTGTGAACCAGTAAGTGGAATCACGTATTACGACAAGCAAGATGATGGTGAATGGGAGACTTTGGTCGGTCATCTTCCCGTCGTAAGTCCAGATGGAGAACTGTTGGCGCGAGTGGCATACGAAGAGCTGCTGATTTCGCCAGCCAGTGAACCGGAAACTGTCAACGTCACCATCGGATTACCAAAAGCTGATGTCGCAACTATTTATCGAGC
>JACCDN010878976.1_pt1 | contig 10774 bp, 6 predicted proteins | sample 7441691 | NCBI WGS metagenome assembly JACCDN01 (sample SAMN15323439, study PRJNA562643) | freshwater metagenome | isolation source: river surface water | place: USA:Blue River Watershed | collected 2017-08-16
GAAATTTTGGCTTTGGGTATGTCGCGATCTTGAGAGTGGGGTCCTGCCATATTACAAAGTTCTGCGTTTTTTGCAACAATGGTAGGGGTGATTGAAGAAAATGGGGTTGATGTGCTATGTTTTGTAGTTTTTGATCATGGGTTTTGTAAAAGTTGCATTGGAAGATTGGCTGGATTTTGCATTTCCTAGGCTATGTGCGTGTTGTTCAGACAATTTGTTGAGGACTGAAATGGAAATATGTTGGAGTTGTTATGCAAACTTGCCATTTTCTGTTCATGGTTATGGGATGGAGAATCCGGTGGCAAAATCGCTGTGGGGCAGAACACCGTTGGTTGGGGGTTATTTTTTGTTGAATTACAAGGCGAAGTCTGAAGCGTCGAAGATGATGAAGGCATTAAAATATGACGGTGGCGTGATGATGGCTGAAAAATTGGGCGAATTGATGGGGGAAGAATTGCTCAAAGACCCTAATTACAGGCCATTTTCACACTTGGTTCCGGTACCGATGCATCCCAAAAAGGAGAAGAAAAGGGGCTATAATCCAGCGTATTTGATTGCTTTGGGCATGTCGAAATCGCTGAAAGTTCCAGTGAATGAAAAGGTACTTATTAAGTCGAAAATGACGGCAACACAAACCAAAAAAAATCGGTTGGATCGATGGTATCAAACGAGTCATTCCTTTGAATTTGTTGGGTGTGACGATCATTGGGACCATGTGGCATTGGTAGATGATGTAGTGACTACCGGGGCCACAGCCGAGAGGTGTTTGAGGAGCATGTACGTGAATGGTGTGGTGAGTGCTTCTTTGGTGAGCTTGGCTTACACGGTTTGATGCAATTTTTGATTGGCGTAAAAAAACCGTAAATTTGTTAAAAACTGAATAAAATGAAGAAAATATTACTGCTTTTGGGTGTTGTAATGATGGGTCAGGCGATGGCTCAGGTTACATCAACACAAATTGGACCTATTTTGGTGCCCAAGTATGCGGCGGCAACCAAGGCATCCACGGGTGACACAACACGTACTCCCATTATTTTTAGAATTCGAATCAATGGATTAAAGCCCAATGAGAAGTACAAATACATTACCAAAGGCTCTGATACCACTGATTTAAAAACTCGTTCACTGTCTACAGCTGGTGCAGGAAATATGATTACCTACAACAGCAACGGAACGTTTAAATATATCTCTAGTCAGTCATTGAGCACTGCTGGAAAAAACGATACGTTCGAGACCAACATGATGGGTGAATATGAGGGTTGGTTTGGTTTGATCAATACCTCAAATGCTCGTTTCGCTGCTGGCAAAACCATTTATCCTTTATTTTTGGCTTTGGGTTTAACCACCAACGATACTTTGATAGGCTATTGTGCAGATGGAATTACGTTTATGGACTATGGTACGGCTTCTTCAAATGCTACTTTGGTTTGGGGTAGTTCTCAAGCAGTGGGAAAGACATTTGTGGCTTTGTTTGATGTAACCAATTCAGCGGGTACGCGTCCGTTATCTATAGGTATGGTTGAGAACTCAGTGGTGAGTTCAGGATGGAAATCACTCACACCCACAGCGGTGAAAAACAAGGTGATTGGCGTATCGGGTATGTGGTCTGCTTTTATTCCGAATAATTTGTCTGGTGGTTTGAAGCGCATTGAGAATTTGAGTTTAGGTACAGGGTTTTTGGTTTATGCGAACAACGACGCTGATGGCGTTTGGGGTCCATCAAAAAAGTCAACAGTAAACGCATCTGGTGGTGCAGGTAGTCACATTTATTTGGACAATGATGATGCCGCGCTGGTTCCAACCAAGGTTGAATTTTGGACAAGAACTTCTTCAACCAAGGAGGATATTGGAAAATACAATGTTTATGTAACAAGAAAATTCAGCGATGAAAAAGATCAAACAGTAAGATTTTACGTGGCTGGTGGAACGGCGGTAAAAGGCGCTGGCAATGACTATACACTGACTGAGAGAACAATCACATTTAAAGGGTCAGGTGCTGCTATCTCAGATACAACTGTAATTACCATAAACGACGACAACTCAGCTGAAGGTCCTGAGACCATTGTATTGGGTGTGGATCAGCCAAGCAATTGTGTAATTGGTACCGAAAAAGCGCATACCGTAACTGTTGCTGATAACGATATTGCGAACATTGAAATTCCAAAAACATTGATCGTTGTAAAAGAAAATGCTGGTAAGATCGGGGTTGCATTGAAAATGGATAAGCCTGTTTCGGTTGCTTCAAAAATGACGTTGTTGGTGAAAACGAAAGGGGATAGTACTTATATTCCTTCAGAGTTCCAATTGGGAAAATCGGGTAACGACTCAACCTTCAATTTGGGGTCTACTACCAAAGGTGATTCTATCATGATTTTCGCCAAAGTATTTGATGATTTTAACATTGATCCAAACGATACGGTGACTTTGTTACTGCGTCAGGTTACTGGCAATGCTTACATGAAGGATTCTATCATTACTTTGGTGATGACAGATAATGATGGTCCTGCAACCATTGAGTTTATTGATAGCAAGTTAACCATCACGGAAAACATTGGCAATTTGGCGGTGAAGATTCGTGTTGCATCGCGCTCTGATGCAGATGCGGATTTTACCTTGCGTTGCTATACTGCATTGAGTACTGCTACTGAGGGTGTTGATTTCAAATTCAACCCAACTTCAAAAATCATCAATATAACTTCTAGCACATTAGATACCATTGTGGTGAATGTGCCTTTCTATGATGACAAGAATTTCGAGTTGACAAAGAAGGTATATTTTGGTTTAGGTAATTTGTCTAATTCAAAAATCACAAAAGGTAAGGATACTTTGATTGTGACATTGTTGAATGATGATTTGCCAATTTACAATATTGGTACCATCAACAAACAAAGCAATGCAAATAAAACTGCTGATAGTTTGAACGTACGATGCAGGGTGTTTGGAACTGTTCATGGTGTAAACATGCGTGTAGCTGGAATGAATTTCACAATCATGGATGGTACTGGAGGAATGGGTGTGTTTACCAATCCTAAAACATTCGGTTACACGGTTACTGAGGGTGATAGTATCATGATTCAAGGTTCAGTAAATCAATTTCAAGGGTTGGTTCAATTAGACAAATTGGATACAATTATTAAGATTGCCACTGCGCAACCATTGAAAAAGGCCAAGGTTGTAAGCGGTGTGGATGAAAGTACAGAATCTGTTTTGGTTCAAATGCGCAGAGTTAAAATGGTGGATCCAGCAGAATGGCCATCTGCCGCATTGGCTGCAAACGGATTTAAAAACGTACGCGTTATGAATACTTCAGGTAGGGTTGATACATTGAACATTGATGCGGAAACAGATATCGATGGTTCAACGGCTCCTGTGGGTTATTTTGATGTAACAGGTATTGGCGGACAGTTTGACAATAGTTCACCTTATTTGAGCAGATATGTTTTGTCGCCACGTTCAATTAACGATTTCAAGGCCTCTACATTGCCAACGGTAAACTTCTCTAAGAGCAAAGATTCAATTTTTGAGCCTGCGGATTCATTCCGTATGGATTTCAGTGTGATTCCTGCCGATGAGAATTTTTCTTTTGACGTAGCAATTGCGGGCGGTACAGCAGTTTCTCCTACAGATTATGATTTTGCAACGCGCAAGATCAATGTATTGAAGAACGTAAGTAGTTTCTTCATCCGTGCCAATATATCAGACGATGGTGATCCTGATGGAGATAAGATATTGATTTTTGCCATTCGCAATGCCCAAGGTCCATGCTTTATTGGTAAAGACTCTTTGTTGACATTAAAGATCAAAGACAATGAGGCCAGTGTGGTGAAAGGGTTTGCGGCTGCCTCAATCAAGATGTATCCAAACCCAAGTACTGGAACCGTACAAATCAACAGTATAGAGGACATGAAAATGGTGAGAGTGTACACCATGGGAGGTCAGTTGGTTCGTGAGGTAAGCATGAACAACATGATGAAATCCAATGCATTGACCATGGAGTTGAACGTGGGTGCAGGTTTGTATCGCGTACAGGTTGTTACCGTGGGTGGCGACATGTATAGTGATTTCTTGAGTATTCAGTAATCAATTTGATAAATATCAAACAAAAAAGGGGGGCATAGCCCCCCTTTTTTGTTGCGGTTGTATTGATTTCATTAATTTCGCCCAGATTTGAAAGCAGTATTAAAGTTTTTGCATTACGCGGGCAACCACAAGCGATTGATTTTCGCCAATTTCTTTTTCAATTTATTGTATGTGGTGTTTCAGCTGGTTACATTGATGATGATCATGCCAGTTTTGAGATTTTTGTTCTCAAAGGATTCAGCCAATGCGCAGGCACTTTCAAGTAAAAATTATGGTGTTGGACAGTGGTTTAGTGATCAATATCAGTCATTTATATCATGGTTTGGTGCTTTGGCAAAGGGTGAACCGTTTACGGCCTTGGCATATTTGTGCATTGCCTTGGTAATCATTACGGTAATGAAAAATGGCTTTCGTTTTTTGGCCATGAATTTTATGGTGCTGATCAGAAATCGTAGCATTCAGGAAATTAGGCAGGGTGTTTACCAGAAATGTTTGGATTTGCCCATTGCCTATTTCAATAATGAACGAAAGGGTGATTTGATGTCGCGAATGAGCAATGATATCAAGGAAATTGAGTTTGCATTGATGGTGTCTTTGGAGGCTTTGTATTTTCAGCCCTTGAACATCTTGTTGTTTTTGGTGGCATTGGTAGTACTGTCTGCCAAACTCACGCTCTACATATTGTTATTTTTACCCATTACTGCATTGATTATTGGGTTAATCGGTCGGTCTTTGAGAAAGCGCAGTGCTTTGAACCAGCAATTGTTGGGTAAAGTAATGAGTGCTTATGAGGAAACTTTGGGTGGAATTCGAATTATCAAGGCGTTCAACGCGAGCAGTTTTTTTGCCAAAAAGTATAATGAGCAAGATGAAATGTACACCAAAAACAATATTGGGGTGCAGCGTCGTTATGACTTGTCGTCGCCCATGAGCGAAACCATAGGTATCAGCGTTAGTGCGTTGTTGTTGTGGTTGGGGGGCAGTATGGTTTTTCGTCACGAATTGGATCCAGAATTTTTTCTCACCTACTTTGCGATTTTCTCACAGTTGATTCCTCCGTTTAAGGCGTTTTCTAATGCGTTGTACGCAGCCCAGAAAGGCATGGCAAGCCTTGAGAGGATTCAAGAGCTTGTGGAGGCGCCTGTAACCGTTGAAGACCCAATTGTATCGAAAGAACCCACGTTTGAAAAGGAATTGGGGTTGAATCATGTGGCATTTTCCTATTTGGATGGAAGTCCAGTAATCAAGGAGTTTGATTTGGTAATCAAAAAAGGAATGACGGTGGCATTGGTTGGACCATCTGGTGCGGGTAAAACCACCTTAACTGATTTGGTGGCGCGATTTTACGATGTAACGGAGGGTAGTATTACATTGGATGGCACAGATATCAGATCTTTCAAACAAGAGGATTTGCGCAAGTTGATTGGCATTGTGAATCAGGAGAGTATCTTGTTCAATGAAACAGTGAGAAACAACATTGCATTGGGTAGGCCCGAGATGACCTTGGACGAGGTGATTGCTGCGGCCAAAGCTGCCAATGCTCATGAGTTTATCATGGAGATGGAGAATGGTTACGAAACGGAGATTGGCGAGCGGGGTGGTAAGTTGAGTGGTGGACAGAAACAGCGTTTGGCCATTGCGCGTGCATTGTTGAAAGATCCAGAAATTTTGATTTTGGATGAGGCCACATCGGCTTTAGACAGCAAGAGCGAGAAGGCTGTTCAGCAGGCTCTAGAATTACTTATGAAGAGCAGAACAAGTATTATCATTGCTCACCGTTTATCAACGGTGATTCATGCGGATTTGATTGTTGTGATGGATAAAGGAAGAATGGTTGAATCTGGTACCCACAACGAATTGTTGGAGAAAAAAGGGATGTATTACAACCTCATTCAACTCCAACAACTGTTGGCAAATTGATATTTTAATCGGTAATTGAATCTTGTTGATCCGCGTCAGAATTCGTTGTATTCTGATTGGCATCATCACCCTTGATTTCTTCTTCTGAAGATGTGGATGTTACTTCACTTGCTAGGATCGCGGAGTTGTTATCCTCTGCAATGGCTGGGGTTTCAATGGTTCCAGTTGAATTGATTTCTGCCTCTACTACAGCGTCTTCGATGGGATCGAATGGTCTTCTTCCGATCAAGTTTTCTAGATCAGATTTGAATAGAATCTCTTTTTCCAAGAGTGCCTTGGCCACCAATTCTAACTCCGCTTTTTTCTCTGTGAGCAATGCTTCTGTAATGTCGTAGGCTTTTTGAATCAAAGCACGTACTTCTTCATCGATCAACTCAGCGGTTTTTTCTGAATAGGGACGTTGGTAACCGTATTCACCTTGTGGGTCATGGAAACTCACATGTCCTACTTTGCTATTCATACCGTAGATGGTAATCATGCTGTAAGCCAGTTTGGTGATGCGTTCTAAATCGTTTTGAGCACCGGTTGAGATTTTACCAAAGAAAATTGCTTCAGCGATTCTACCACCGAGGGTCATACACATGCTATCCATCAATTGCTCGGTGCGATATAAGTATTGCTCTTTGGGCAAGTATTGAGCATATCCCAACGCAGCAACACCGCGAGGTACAATGGATACTTTCAACAATGGATCTGCGTGTGGCAAGTACCATCCTGCGATGGCATGTCCCGCTTCATGATAAGCAACAATGGATTTTTCTTCTGGGCTGATGATTTTGTTTTTCTTTTCGAGACCACCAATTACACGGTCGATGGCGTCTTGAAAATCTTGCATATCAACAGCTTCTTTGTTGTGTCGTGCAGCGATCAAAGCCGCCTCATTACAAACATTGGCAATTTCAGCACCTGCAAATCCAGGTGTTTGTGCAGCCAATTTATGAGCATCTACATCGGTAGAAAGCTTGGTCAATGGTTGTAAGTGTACTTTGAAGATTTCTTCCCTACCGTTTAAATCTGGACGGTCAACGGTGATTTGTCTATCGAAACGTCCTGGACGCATCAAAGCACTATCGAGGATATCAGGTCTGTTGGTTGCGGCCATGATGATGACACCGCTATCGGTACCAAAACCATCCATTTCTGCCAACAATTGATTCAATGTATTTTCTCTTTCATCGTTGGATCCTTGCATGAGGTTTTTGCCACGTGCTCGTCCGATCGCATCAATTTCATCGATGAAAATAATGCAAGGTGCTTTTTCTTTGGCTTGTTTGAAAAGATCTCTCACTCTGCTCGCACCAACGCCTACAAACATTTCAACAAAATCGGAACCAGAAAGCGAGAAAAATGGAACACCTGCTTCACCGGCAACGGCTTTGGCCAAAAGGGTTTTACCAGTACCTGGAGGGCCAACCAACAAAACACCTTTGGGTATTTTACCACCGAGATTGGTGTATTTTTTGGGATTTTGCAGGAAATCAACGATTTCCATCACTTCAAGTTTCGCTTCTTCCAATCCTGCAACGTCTTTGAACGTTTTGTTCACCTTGGTGTCTTTGTCGAACAACTGTGCTTTGGATCTGCCAATGTTGAAGATGCTCGCTCCACCGCCAGCGCCACCACCACCGCCCATTTTGCGGAACATCAAATTGTAGAAAATGAGGAATATGCCGATGAAGAAAATCCATTGGAACAATTCACCGAAAACATCACTTTGGGATTCATAATGAATCACCAGCGATTGCGGGTCTAAGTTTTTTTCTTTCAGCGTTTGCTTTAGGTCCTGAATTTCGTTGTTTAGGTATCCTTTCTCGATTTCAAAACTGAAGTTGGGCTCTGTGCCGCCCAAGTAATCTTGGCGTTTGCGAACACCTTTATAACGTTTTTGCTGTACAGCTTCTTGGGTGAGGTAGATTTCGACCAAACGATCGTTGACAACCACCATTTTTTTTACATCCCCTTGGATGATCATTTCACGGGTTTCTTTCCAATTGGTACTTTGTCCTGTGTTTTTTGGTAAGAACAACATCGCCATCAAAATGAGGAATAGGGCGCCATAAATCCAATAAGGGTTGAAACGGAATCCCCCGGGTTTTTTGTTTTCGGGGTTGGGTCGGTTATTTTCCATGTTGTTCTAGTGTAATCAAAGGTTAAGCCAATTATTTTATAAAATTCAAAACTACGATTTTAGGTACTCAATTGCTATGAATTGCGCCGATTCGTCATATTTATTGGATGGAACTGCTAATTTGTCGGATTGCCATTCTGTTAATTGGCAGTTGTTTTAACGTTGCGGATTAGGCAATTGAACACATCAAATGGGATTTGGTTTTGTTTGCACTCATTATTGGGAGTGACAATTTCTTTTTGGGTGGAATGTATTGAGGAAATGGCAATCTTAGAATTGTTATTGAGAGAAATTATCGATGAAAGCATTCATATTTTCTAACAATTTTCTATTTAAATCGCATAAATACGTTTAAAACCATGTTAATATTGTAGTAGAATTTATGGGCAATCCAAAGCAATTATTATTTCAGTATAAATGGGTAGTTACAAGTGTAGTAATACTTGGTATTGCATTGATAGTATATCTGTTAGATGATACTGGAGAGGATTACTATAGGGATGAAATTGAATCAACTGTTGAGGTAGATTCTGTGATTTCTATGTTAGACAAATTGCCATCTGGTAAATACGAGTCAGTTGGATACGATAAAGTGGCAATTTTCTACGAGAATCAGAGAGAATCTTATGAGAAGTTGTTAATGTATATTAACGATAGAGTGAGTAGAGACAATACCGAATATGGCATAGCCAGTAGTTTTGTAGGAAGGGGTTTGGTGTCGTTGAAGAAGGGTGAAATGGATTCGGTGATTTTTTTCATCCAAGAAGCGGAGAAAATCATGCCGATGTCGAACAATCGCTGTAGTTACTTCGAATTGATTGCGATGTATCATTTTACCAGGGGTGATTTAAAGATGTCGAAGAATTATTTGAACAAGGGTTTGGAGGAAGCCATTCGACATAGGGATCAGGTGAAGCGGAGATTTTTTCTCAATAAATTGGGTTCGATTTGTTTTAATGAGGCGTTGTATGGTGCGGCATCGAAGTATTTTTTAGAGGTGTACTCTACGTATCCATCGGGGAAGGGCGTTCCCGCTGAGCTGATAGGTAATATCATATCGGTTAAAATGGTAGAGGGAAATTATCAGGAGGCAGAAACATTTTGGAAGAAGAATGAGGAATTGTTGGCCTCTGCGAGGGATAAGTATTCGAGGCAATTGATCGCAATCAATCGCATGGAATTGAGTATGCATTTGGAGCGATGGGACGAGGGGGCGGACCTCATGAAATCAATGCCTGATTCTTTGATTTTGAATAATTTAAGAATTGTTTATTTGGCGAATCAGTTGACCTTGGTGAAAGAAAAGAATCCTGACGCCTTGTCACGCATATTGGGCAGGAAGATGGAATGGGTTTCGGAGGATTATTTTGGTGCAGTTACAAGATTGAAACCCTTTTTATTGGAAGCCATTCGTTTGGATGAGACTTTTGTGTTGGCGGATAGTTTGATGTCGTGGAAAGACGCTGTGGCTGAGCAATTCGAGGACAATCCACTCGCATTGGCCAATCACCATGAATTGTTGTCGGCGATCTTCAGACAGAAGGATGAAATGAAAGAGGCTTATGAGGCTTTACAGGTTTCGAACGAGTATAAAGACAGATATCATTTGTTGGACGATTCTGTGAAGCGGGCAGATTTTACCGCCAAAAAAGATTTTGAGAGCATGAAGACCAAGCAATTTGCTTTTGAAAAGGAGTTGTTGCAGCAGAAGAAAATCAATGGTTATTTGGCTGGGACCTATGGTTCGGTGGTGTTAACCTTGTTGTTGTTGGTGTTGTTTTTGTGGGCACGTCAAACTGCGAAGAAAAAGGAATTGGATTGGGCACAGATGCAATTGCATGTTCAGGTGGAAGAAAAGGAGTTTTTACAGAAGGAAAAAGAGCTGAATGCCAGAATCATTGGCATGAGTGAATTGGTGATGGAAAAGAGTTTGGAATTGAGTAAGAAATTGAAGCAGTTGAATACCAACAATTCCCCGGAGATTGAAACGCTTCGCAAAGAATTGGAGGCGTTGGGACGGGTTGAGACTACGTCTAGGCCACAGATTGCGGATTCAAAATTGAAAGAACAAGGCGATATCTTCGAACATTACCCCCAACTGAAGGCCATGAATTTGACCGAAAAGAGAATTTTTATTTTGAGTGTGGATGGCTATAAATCGAAGGATATCGCTGCGATTGTTGGCGTAACTCCGCAATACATCCACAATGTTCGCTCAAAAATCAGGAAGGTATTGGGCGTAGATAATGGGGTGAACTGGGAATCGTTTAAAGACAAACGCGGACAAGTATAATTAGGGTTTGAAGTTCAAACAGGCTTCACCGAGTGCATGAATGTCTTGGTAGCTATTGTAAAGGGGCGCAGGAGCCATGCGAATCACATTGGGCTCTCTCCAGTCGGCGATGATGTTGTTGTTGAACAGGTGGTCGAAAAGGGCTTTCCCGTTTTGATTGGTAAGAATGCTGAGTTGTGCGCCACGTTCATCTGGGTTGCTGGGTGTGATGATTTCGAATTGTAGGTGTTGATTTTGTGATTTCACATCCAACAAAACGAATTCTAAGTAGCTCGTAAGCGATTGGCTTTTTTTGCGCAGGTTGGCCATTTTCGCTTCGTGAAAAATCTCAAGGCTGGCTAAGTGCACGGCCA
>JACCDN010908565.1_pt1 | contig 10774 bp, 12 predicted proteins | sample 7441691 | NCBI WGS metagenome assembly JACCDN01 (sample SAMN15323439, study PRJNA562643) | freshwater metagenome | isolation source: river surface water | place: USA:Blue River Watershed | collected 2017-08-16
CCAATTAATTCGGCAACCACGGCATTGGTAATGAAAATCCCTGCTAGGATTACAAATACGGTATCTTTCTTAGATTTGAACATAAGCGATGGGATTAGTTTCTCAAATTTAGCATTTTATTTTGGAATTTTCGATACAAAAAAATCCCATTCGGTTAGGAATGGGATTGAATAGGAATTCACCCCAAACTCTGTTTGTTCCATAACTCAAAGTATTTTTCTTTTTGGTTCAATAGTTCTTGATGATTTCCTGATTCTACAATTATTCCATTTTCCATAACCAAAATTTGGTCAGCGTTGGCAATTGTACTCAATCTATGAGCAATTATGATTACCGTTTTTCCTTTGGCTTTAAAATCATCAATTACATTCTTCACGATGGTTTCGGAGTGAGTATCTAAAGACGATGTCGCCTCATCCATTAATAAGATTTCAGGATTTTTGTATAAGGCTCTTGCAATGGAAATTCGTTGTTTTTGCCCTCCTGATAACATCGCTCCATTTTCTCCTATTTGGGTTTCAAATCCATTGGGTAATTTCTCCACAAACTCAGTAATTCCTAATTGTTTGGATAAATCTAATACCAATTGAATGTTAGGGAATGAATCTCCAAGGGCAATATTTTCTATAATATTCCCTGTGAACAGATTGAGTTGTTGAGGGATAACCCCAACACAATTTCTAAGACTTTGGTAATGGATAAATTGCAAATCATAATCTCCAATGTAAATCTTACCTTTTTTGATAGGATATAGGTTTTGTAAGAGTGAAATTAGAGTTGTTTTTCCACTTCCGCTTTCACCTACGATGGCGGTAGTTTCATTCTTTTTAAAAACGGCATTAAAATCTTTGAAAACCTCTGTTCGTGAGCCATATCTAAAACTTACATTTTCAAAAACAATGTCTCCTAGATTCTCTTTTTGTAGTTCAATTTTGTTTTCTGTTTCTTCTTGTTCCAAATCCATTATTTCAAAGAGTCTGTCGACTGCAATAAGAGCGTTCTGAGCTGTTTTATTCATTCCTATAAGTGAAGCCACAGGAGAAGTAAAATAACCGATTAGAGCATAGAAAGAAAACAATTCGCCAGGGGTTATATCTCGGTCAATTACATATCCCGAACCTATCCACATTAAAACCACCGTAAAAATGGACGCCAAGAACTGTGTAGAAGTACCAGCAAAGACCGAATTCATACCTGATTTGTAGGTGGTAAATAATAGTTTTACAAATCGATTCTCCGTTTTAAGATTAGAAAATTCTTCTATTCCAAATTCCTTTACCGTTCTAATGTGTGTTACACTCTCTACCAACTGCGTTTCTAATTCAGCTGAATTCTCCATAATCTTGCGTTCTACTTTCTTGTTGAATTTGTTGAGCAAGAAATAGATTAATCCGTAAAATGGAATCACTAATAGAATGACTAAGGCTAGTTTCCAATAGTAGGTAAACATCAACGTAAAGGAGAAGATAACAATAAAAACATTCACTATCATATCAATGGCTACTTCATTGATAAAAGAACGTATTTTGACCGCATCATTAATCCTTGAAGTTATCTCTCCAATTTGCATCGTATCAAAAAAACGTTGGGGAAGATGAAGTAAATGTTTGTAGTAACCTAAAATCAATTTCGCATCAATCAATTGTCCCGTCTTCATCACGAAGATACTTTTCTTTGAACCGATATAGGCTTGCAGTAGAATGATACCAATCATTGAAATACTTAGTAAGTTCAATAATTTCTTATTTCCTTCGACCAAGACATAATCGGTTATCTTTTGAATGTAAATGGACATAGCGAGTCCCAAAACGGTAAACACAATTGCTCCTACTAAGGACTGAATTAAAATGGATTTATGTGGTTGTACTAAATTCCAAAAACGACGACTTGGAGATACCTTATCGTTATGAGGTGTTAGGTCATCATTGGGAGCAAAAAGTATTAACACTCCTGACCAAATTTTTTGAAATTCTTCAAAGGTGTAGGTCTCCATTTTACCAAAGGCAGGATTCATTACTTCTATCTTGTCTTTTGTTACAGAATAGATAACCACGTAATGGTGTAATTGTTGTTTTACTACTACGTGGGCTATGGCAGGAAGTGGGATTTTATCAATAGCGTCTAAACCACCTTTAACCCCTTTGGCAGTGAAACCCATTTTTTCAGCTCCTTCTATAACTCCTAAGACGTTTGTACCTCGTTTATCAGTATTGGCTAATTGACGTACACGGGCTATCGGGAGATTAACCTTGTAATGATTGCCAATAGATACCAAACAAGCCGCACCACAATCTTTAATATCATGTTGTTTTATTTTTATTGACGCCATGTATTGTATTATTTGATTTTGGGATTCAACCAATCGTCCATTTTATCAAAGAGTAAGTCAAAGAGACTTCGTCTTGTTAAGATATATCGGGTGGTTAGGGTCATTCCTTTGGAGACTTTGGTTTTGTAACCTGATTTGAGTTGTAATTGCGTAGTGTTTAAAACCGAACGTACTTTAAAAAAGGCTTGTTCTCCTTGAATGGTAATGTTATGGTCAATGTCGATGACTTTACCTTCCAATAGTCCCCATTGGTTGTAATTGAAAGCATCGATTTGAAACTTTACTTTTTGGTTTTTATGAATGAGTCCTATGTCACTCGGAGAGACACTACTTTCCACAATTAACTTATCGGTGGCTGAAATAGTGGCAATGGGTTGTGAAGCATTCAAAAAAGAACCTACTTGTATTCCTGAGAAGTTCTCGATGGTTCCTGAAATGGGAGCAGTAATCACATAGTTTTTAGATTCTACATTGATTTTATTGAGTGTTCCTTTGAGATTCTTCAATTGATTTTCCAAATCTCTTTTTTGGTTTTGCCACACACTTTTTTGACTTTTGATTAAACTTGACAACGATTGCTCAGAGTAGGTATAATCAAAACTATATTTTTCAAACTCGGCTCTTGCGATGATTCCTTTGTCAAAGAGTTGTTTGTTACGGTCATACACAATTTTAGCCTGTGCGATTTTACTTTCTAATTCATTTTTTTTACTGTTGTACGAGTTCCATTCTTGTTGCAGTTCAGGGGTGGTTAGTACAGCGTTTGAACTCGTTACAATACGAGACAAATCACTAATTCTGTTCTGTAAATCACTTGATAGTGATTCAGTGGTATATTTCTCTGTGTTGAGACTTTCTTGGGTGAGTTGGACTAAGGTGTCTCCTTTTTGCACCAAGCGGTTGTTTTTTAGATGAACATAAACTACTTTTCCATTAACCAAACTGGTTAAAGGTACGTTATCCGTAGTACTACGAATGATACCACGACTTTGACTACTAATGTCAATCTTGACAAGGGGCAATGAACTTATGAAAACTAATAGTGACAACACTACAACCAAGTAAATGGAGATACTCTTAGTTTTGTTTTTATGGGTAAAATTTTCGAGGTTATGGATGGGATCTTGACTGAAGGTCATTTATTACTATTTTTTTGGGTAAACTATTTAGACGTTGCTATTATCAAACCAAAATTGACTCTGAAATCTTTGCCTAAAGAGGGAGAAGCAGGAATGAACCCTTTAGTTTTATAATTTAATCCTAGATTAAAGAAAATATTACTTTTCTTAACTTCTAATATATTATATGCTATTTCTGTTTTTATCCCTATGCCAAAATCCGAATCAGATGTAGTAAAACTTTGGTTTTTTGGTTGTTGCCAAGCCTCTATGGAACTATTAAGTAAGAAATTTTCATTTATCACAAAATTATGCAGATTAATTCCTGAAGCCCAAAAAGTATTATTTTTGTTGAAATATTGCCTTATAAAAGGATTTATTTTCCATTTTTTATTGATATTTAAGTAAGCATTTTGTTCTATAAAATCTCCAAAAGGAGCTAAGCAATAATTGAGTGAAAAATTGAAATCAATGTTTTCTGATAATTTATAACTACTTTTTCTCCATAAATTTGGATTTGCATAATTGAATAAAGACATCAAACCAATTCTTTTGCCATAATTTTTTTCTTGGGTTGTTAAATCATCCCATTCTGTGTAACGCTTGAATTCCATATCTGGTCTATGTAAATGCCGTATCATTCCAAAAATATCGTGGCCTACAATATCTTTTTTTAATTCAGGAGTATCCGATTCTTTGATCCCCGTTTTATTATGAATTAATGTTGATAGATAATACATTGAAACCGATAATTTCCTTATAAAATAATCATTAGATAAAACATTGTATTCTTCTTCCTTAAAATTAAACAAAGCGTCTGACTTTTTGAGATAATCAAAATCCGATTCTAATCCTGCATTATGCAGTCTTATATAATTTGGAAAATTGGTGTCTCGCAAATCCTTTAACACTACGTCAGTTACACCTACAACTTTAGCTACTCCTTTTGAATCTATGATAGGTGCACTAATTGACCCTATATCTAAATTAGTAAGAACTGATCGATGGCCTTCTTCATGAGTTAGAGGCAATGCTAAAAGTCCTGAAATCAATAGCTGGGAAGAATTTGTGATTAATTTTTCTTTTTTTGTTAATTTTTCATAGTTAATTTGTCCAAATCCTATTCTATAACCGTTTAATACCAAATTATTGAATTGATTTATTGTAAATAAACTATTCGAACCGTCAGTTATATCTAAACAATAGTATTTTGTTTGAGAAAAACCGATATTTAGAAAAGTTAAGAAAATTAGCAATGTTTTTTTCATATAGTTTGTTGTTTTTAATAAACAATTCTCTGTTTTACCAGAGAATTGTTTGCTGATTGATTTAATGTTTCACAACATTATTAATGCTCATAACTATTGTGTTGTTGTTACCTCACCTCCAGATAAAATCCAGCCTATAAAAAGACCAAGCATAAACCAACCAAAAAAACCTCCTGAAGTATCTATTTTTTCAGATTCATTTAGTTCTACTAGATTTAATGTTTCTAATTTCATAATTTTAAGTTTTAATGAGTTGCGTTATACAAATTTACTCCTACAATAATTCCAACGACAAGACATAGTAACTCCAACAAGAAGCCACCTTCAATATCTTTCATTTCCTGAGCATTAAGCTCTACTAAATTTAAATTTTCTAAGTTCATAATTAAATTTTTTAAAACGTTAATAATTTGGTTAAATACAAAATTAGTTTCTCGAGAACTTCATTTTAATAATTCAAATTTATCTTACTTCCGTGCAAGTTCTAAGCACTAAATGAAATATTAATAAAATTTATATGGTTAATGTAACATAAAGAAGTTTATTAATCGAGTTGTTTAAATTTAATTGACAATTCAATCATTTTAAATTTCATAATATTTAATTTATTTAAATTAAATTCTTGTCTAAAAATAGAGTTCTCAATAATGAAATACTTAAAACTCATGATGTCTTTTTCTGATATTTTTAAAACATCAATATAGAATGAGTTGTCTATAAGATTTGATAAATCTGCTAATAATTTTATTTTTTTTTCGACTTCAATATTTTTTTTGAGGGTCTTTACATTTCCATTCAAACTATTTATTAGTAAGAAAATTGGCCCTGATGTTGATGAATAATACCTCCTTTCTTGTAAAGTATATTTTTTCGGCGCGCGCGATAAAATACCTAATTCTAAAGCATTAATTTTTGAATTGTTCCTTACAATAACATCTTTAAGTATAATTTTTTTAGAGACAGTATCTCTCAAATTGTCAATTGATGTTGAATTTTGAGAAAATAATTTTGAGGCAATAAAAAATAAAAAAACAAATTTCATATTATTTTATTTCTGTCATTTGCTGAATGGCTTTGGACAATGAGGTTGGATAAGGTTGAAATAGTTTGTTATCTATTTTTAACCAAAATGAATAATCATACCTACTGGGATATATAAATGAATAGTTATTATCAAAATTATTATCGTCAATATTCTCAAGGTATTCTTTTTCAAGTAAAAAAAACTCATGTGTTGCGTCTATTCTTGAAAAATTTTGTTGTTTATTTTTTCTTAAATTATATCCTCGGATTTCTTTAAAAAATATAAGATTGTTTAAGTCGAAATCAATTTTGTCACTTGAATCATAAATGGCCGAAATATTATATAAATCTAACTCCGATTCCATCCCTAATAATTTCATTTTTTTTGAATCTTCTTTTGAATTAATTGAAAGTTGAAGTTCAATATTGTCATTATTTGTGTTTAAATATCCTTTTGTTTTATTATCAAATATGATGCTCTTAAATTTATCAGATTCTTTATTTAAAGTATATTTATTTAAAATGTTTTTTTGTATCAGCAAATCATTAAATAAGGGAACTCCAACGACAGAAAAGTGGTATAATCCACTTAATTGTTTTAAATTTTTATCTTCAAAAGATCTATTGTACAATACTTTTGATTTTATTTTTCCTGTTTTTAGTGATACATAGTAACTTACAATTCCATCATTGAAATAATGCGGTTTATTTTCGTTCATCTGCACACTTCTAAAATAACCTTTTAACTTTAAATATTTTATATTTTTCTTCTTAGTTATTAGAACTTCGTCTAATTCAATTGCAGTTCGTTTTAAAAAAAAAACTTTTGATTTGAAATAATCTCTAATAGAAACCTCTTTGCTTTCAAAAAAAGGATGATTAAAAGTTATAAACTGTGTATTAGAGGAGTCTATTTTTCCTTCTAATTTTTCGCTTATTACACCATTCTTATTTGTTATGTCTATTAAATCTCCATTGTCAGAATATATTTCTACAAAAGGAACAGTAACATCTTTTCCAAGTTCACAAATTAATTTTTGAGAATACGAAAAAGAAAAAGATAATAAAACTATAATGAAGAGTCTATTTTTCATTCTCTGTAGTGTATAATAATTTCACATTAGGAAGGGAGTAAAAAATGCTCTATACTTTAATAATTTATAGAGCATTTGATTTATTTACACTACCATAGACTTATGCCAAAAAGCTCGAAGTGAGACTCTGTGTTGTTTGGAATTCCATCTAAAACACCAGTTAAGACGAATCTAAAAAAAGACCATCCCCCTTCTATTTTTCTTGATTCTTGAGCATTAAGCTCTACTAAATTTAAATTTTCTAAGTTCATAATTAAATTTTTTAAAACGTTAATAATTTGGTTAAACACAAAATTAGTTTCTCGAGAACTTTTTTAATAATTCAAATTTATCTTACTTCCGTGCAAGTTCTAAGCACTATGAAATAAATTAAAATATTTTTTTAAATCTTCTAAAAAGTATAAATGATGCTGATAAACCACATCCAAACCAGCTCATAAAAATATCCCAATAGTCAAAATATAAATTATGAGAAAAAACAGGATAATACTCTTCTGCTGTAAGCCAAATCCCCGAAATCATTATTGAAAACAACAACCTGTTTCTATAGTGTTGTATATATTCATAAAATGCAATTGTACCAACTATACCAGCTGAAAAATTGGGTAAGGTGTTTAAGAGAAAATCTATTACATCTGGTGAATATTTTTTAAAAGTAGGCGATTGAGAATTATGAAATAGTAAATGATAACAATTAATATATTTCTTAAAGACTTTTTTAAAATACTTAAATCTTTCTTTGATAAATTATCTTTCATAAAATACATTAAACTTTATAGTATTAAGACAAAGCCCTCCTGAAATTTTTATAGACTCCGCGTCTGAAATTGCAACCAATGCATAACTAAATGAGAATTCAAATTCGGAAGTATAGTAAAAAGTCTCTTTCTTTTTACAATACTTAATTTTAGCGTTTAAGGTTTTGAAGAATTCTAACTCATTATACATTTGTCTACGACTTAAATCCAATTGTTTGGCAAATGTTTCTGGAGTTCCTGTTTTTTGAGAATTAATAAGGGAGTGTATTTTATTAATTCTATCTATGTGCTTTATGGATTTCATAATTGGGGCAGATTAAGATTTAGGAAATAAATTTAGGTGAGATAAAAATAGTAATTCTTTTTAAAATTGTTCTGTGCTAATCCTATTTTTTTTCTTGACCCACAATTCTCTTTTTCAGCACTTAATTTAGGTTACTTTCACTCGTATAAACACAAAAAAAATCCCATTCGGTTAGGAATGGGATTTATAGGGATAGATTAAAATCTCCTTAGATTATCCTAAAGCAGCTCTTTTGAATCCTGTAACAATTAAGTTAGCGTCAACTGATTTTACATAAGAAGCTACATTCATAGAACCGTCTTTGATATAATCTTGGTTTATTAACGTATTGTCTTTGTAAAAACGTTGGATTTTTCCTTTAGAGATGTTTTCCAACATCGCTTCTGGTTTACCTTCAGCTCTTAATTGCTCTTTTGCAATTTCGATTTCTTTTTCGATAACAGCAGCATCAACACCAGCTTCGTTCAAAGCAATTGGGTTCATGGCAGCAGCTTGCATCGCTACGTTTCTAGAAGCTTCTTCAGCTCCAGCAACATTAGCAGATAATGAAACTAAAGTAGCGATTTTGTTTCCAGCGTGGATGTAAGAACCAACGAATGGGCCTTCTAATCTTTCGAAAGAACCGATTTCGATTTTTTCTCCAATTACTCCTGTTTGCTCGATTAATTTTTCAGCTACAGTGATTCCGTGGAAGTCAGTTGCTAAGAAAGCCTCTTTAGAATCAAAATTCAAAGCTAAAGCAGCTAATTCTTGTGCTAGTTTCACGAAAGATTCGTTTTTACCAACGAAGTCAGTTTCACAGTTTAATGAGATAACAACACCCGATGTTTTAGCGTCGTTTACAACAGCGATAACAGCACCTTCTGTAGATTCTCTATCAGAACGGTTAGCCGCTACTTTTTGTCCTTTTTTACGTAAGTTTTCGATTGCTAAATCAAAATCTCCGTCAGCTTCAACCAAGGCTTTTTTACAGTCCATCATACCTGCACCTGTGATTGTTCTTAATTTATTTACGTCTGCAGCAGTAATTGTTGCCATAATTTTTTTAATTTAAAGAGTAAAAGATTGAAAAATTTAAGGACTTAACTATTAATTGTATCAATCAATAATTTGAAATCTTCAAATCTTTCAATCTTAAAATGGTTTGATTTATTCTTCAGTTGCTGGAGCTTCAGCAGCAGGAGCAGCTTCTACTTCTGCTTCAACAGCAGGAGCGGCAACTTCTTCAACTTCTTTTTCAGATCCTCTATCAGAAAGACCTTCAACAACAGCTGCAGTAACTAAAGTTAAAATTTTATCGATTGATTTAGAAGCATCATCATTTGCAGGGATTACGTAATCAACCTCTCTTGGGTCTGAATTCGTATCCACCATTGCGAAAACTGGAATGTTTAATTTTTGTGCTTCTTTTATTGCGATGTGTTCTGCTTTGATATCAACTACGAACAAGGCTGCAGGTAGTCTAGACATGTCAGCGATAGAACCTAAGTTTTTCTCTAATTTAGCACGAAGACGATCTACTTGCAAACGCTCTTTTTTAGAAAGAGTCATGAATGTTCCGTCTTTCTTCATTTTATCAATAGTAGCCATTTTTTTAACAGCTTTACGGATAGTTACGAAGTTAGTCAACATTCCACCTGGCCATCTTTCAGTGATGTAAGGCATGTTTGCTGCTTTAGCTTTTTCAGCTACGATATCTTTTGCTTGTTTTTTGGTAGCAACGAATAAGATTTTTCTACCTGATGCAGCGATTTTTTTCAAAGCTTCATTAGCTTCTTCAATTTTTGCTGCTGTTTTATATAGATTGATAATGTGGATTCCATTACGTTCCATATAAATGTAAGGAGCCATGTTTGGGTCCCATTTTCTAGTCATGTGTCCAAAGTGAACACCTGCTTCTAGTAATTCTTTTACTTCAACTTTGTTTGCCATTTTTTGTACTAGTTTACGTTCTGTTGATTAGCAATGTATAGATGGCGATTGCTCGGCTATATACATTTAGATGCTAAACTATTCCCTACCTCGGTAGGAGCAACAATAACTGTGTTTTTAAATTCAATAATAAATGAACGATGTCTTGTCCCATTTGAACAAGACAGGTAATATTAACGTTTAGAGAATTGGAATCTCTTACGAGCTTTCTTCTGACCGAATTTCTTACGTTCAACCATTCTAGGGTCTCTAGTTAATAAACCTTCTGGTTTCAAGATTGCTCTGTTTTCAGCATTTACTTCACACATTACACGTGCTAATGCCATTCTTACAGCTTCTGCTTGACCAGTTGAACCACCTCCGTATACATTTACTTTTACGTCAAAATTGTTAGCGTTCTCTGTCATAGACATTGGTTGTAACACTTTGTACTGTAAAGTAGCTGTAGGAAAGTAAGTTGCGAATTCTTTTTTGTTTACAGTGATTACTCCTGTTCCTTCCGAAACATAAACACGTGCAACAGCGGTTTTTCTTCTACCGATTTTGTGAATAACTCCCATTACTTAAGATCGTTTAGGTTAACAGTTTTAGGTTTTTGAGCGCCTTGTTTGTGCTCAGATCCTACAACAACATTTAAATTTCTAAAAAGTTCAGCTCCTAATTTGTTTTTAGGTAACATTCCTTTTACAGCTTTTTCTACTAATAAAGCTGGATTTTTTGATTGCAATACTTTTGCAGTCAAAGTTCTTTGTCCTCCAGGGTAACCAGTGTGACGGATGTATGTTTTTTCATCCAATTTGTTACCTGTAAGGTTGATTTTTTCTGCGTTAATAACGATTACGTTATCTCCACAGTCCACGTGCGGTGTATAACTTGGCTTGTATTTACCTCTCAAAATCATAGCGACTTTTGAAGCAAGACGACCTAAGTTATGACCATCAGCATCAA
>JACCDN010916259.1_pt1 | contig 10771 bp, 9 predicted proteins | sample 7441691 | NCBI WGS metagenome assembly JACCDN01 (sample SAMN15323439, study PRJNA562643) | freshwater metagenome | isolation source: river surface water | place: USA:Blue River Watershed | collected 2017-08-16
CTGATGATGGCCGGTCTGGATGGTATCCAGAACAAGATCCACCCAGGCGATCCAGCAGATAAGAATCTGTACGATCTGCCACCAGAAGAAGATGCATTGATCCCGACCGTGTGTGCCAGCCTGGACGAAGCGCTGGAAGCACTGAAGGCCGACCACGAGTTCCTGACTCGCGGTGGTGTCTTCTCGAAGGACTGGATTGATTCGTTTATCGAGTTGAAGATGGAAGAAGTCAACAAGGTACGTATGACAACGCACCCAGTTGAGTTCGAACTGTACTACTCGTGCTAATCGACTTCGAGTAATTTTGCAGAGCCACTCAAGGCGAACGCAAACAGAGAGGGACGGTTCGCCGTCCCTCTTTTGTTTTCAGCGGATGAAAACGGGCTAGACCATGAACGATAAACAGCCACTGATGACTCCTGTTAAATATGCCGGCCTTGAGCTCTTGTCTTCGGCCGCTGTGGTATTGGATCGGTCGCAGCATATTGTTTATCTGAATCCTGCGGCAGAAAATCTGCTGCGCATCAGTCAGCGTGCTGCGCTAGGGCGTGAGCTGTTTCAGGTCATCGGCGTGACCTCCGAGCTTGTCAGCGCGATCATGAAGTCGTTGAGTAATAAGTGGGGCTATAGCGGCCAGAATATCCAGATCGAACGCGGTGATGCAGTGCTCCATGTCGATGCCACGGTGACACCACTGGAAGACGATGATGGTGGGCTATTGATTGAACTGCGCCCGGTCGATGAACAGCTGCGGGCGCGTCGGGAAGAGCGGCTCATTGAGCTACAACTGCGTCATCGCGAACTCATGCGCAATCTGGCACACGAAATTAAAAACCCGCTGGGGGGTATTCGGGGCGCTGCCCAGCTGCTCGAGCACGAATTGCCCAACCCGGCGCTGCGTGAATACACGCAGGTCATTATTAAGGAAACTGATCGCCTGCAGGATTTGATGCAACGCTTGCTGCAGCCGCATCAGGGCATGCAGCCATCGCCGACCAATATTCACGAAATCCTAGAGCGCGTGCGTAGTCTTGTGCTTGCCGAGTTTCCTAAAACGCTCACCGTCCGTCGAGACTACGATACCAGTCTGCCAGAAATCACGGCGGATCGTGAGCAACTGATTCAGGCGGTGCTGAATATTGCACGCAACGCGGCGCAGGCCATGGCGGCCAGCCCGGGGCATGGTGGACAAATCACCCTGCGCACGCGGGCGGTTCGTCAGGTGACTTTGCTCAAGCATCGTTGGAAGCTGGCGATTGAAATTCAGGTCATCGATAACGGCCCCGGCATCCCGCGAACGATTCTGGACCGTATGTTCTATCCTCTGGTATCCGGTCGAGAAGGCGGTACCGGATTGGGGCTCACGATCGCTCAAAGCTTTATCCAGCAACATCAGGGTACGATTGAGTGTGAGAGCCGTCTTGGCCATACACAATTCATTATCCGTTTGCCGGTAATTTAAAGCGATAGAATGAAACGCATGCAATGTTTTAGAAAAAACCGGCACAGTAATTGCTCTGTATCTGGAGACGAAAATAGAGTTAGCTTGGGCGGGTCCCTGGCTGGCATCTCCTGGAGATAGAACACATGAAGTCCGTATGGATTGTTGATGATGACCAGTCTATTCGCTGGGTGCTTGAAAAAGCACTGGGTCGCGCAGGCATTTCTCAACGTAGTTTTGATCATGCCAATGATGTGATTAATGCCTTGGATGCAGGCGATCTGCCGCCGCAAGTGCTGATCTCGGATATCCGTATGCCGGGCCCTTCGGGTTTGGATCTTCTGGCGCGCATCAAGACACTCTTGCCTGAGCTGCCCGTCATCATCATGACGGCTTACTCTGATCTCGAAAGTGCGGTAGCGGCTTTTCAGGGCGGCGCCTTTGAATATCTGGCCAAACCATTTGATATCGATCAGGCCTTAGCGTTGATACAACGGGCGATGGCACAGTCTGCAAAACCAATGGCTGCATTAAGTGATGCAGAGAGTGGCGTGCCCGAAATTCAGGGCCATGCGCCCGCCATGCAGGAAGTGTTTCGAGCGATCGGCAGACTATCGAGTTCCAGCGCGACCGTTTTGATTACCGGTGAGTCTGGGTCGGGTAAGGAATTGGTTGCCCGGGCACTGCATCGTCACAGCCCGCGCGCCAACAAATCCTTCATTGCAATTAATACGGCGGCTATCCCTAAAGATCTACTTGAATCAGAATTATTTGGACACGAACGCGGTGCATTTACCGGCGCGGCGACACAGCGCCGAGGCCGCTTCGAAGAGGCGGATGGCGGCACCCTGTTCCTTGATGAAATCGGGGACATGCCTTCCGAACTGCAGACGCGTCTGTTACGGGTGTTATCGGATGGGCACTATTACCGCGTGGGTGGACATCAGTCGATCAAATCAAATGTTCGCGTGATCGCCGCGACGCATCAGAATCTTGAAGAGCGTGTGCGTCAGGGGCTGTTTCGGGAAGACTTGTTCCATCGTCTCAACGTGATTCGTTTGCGCTTGCCCTCGCTTAAAGAGCGTCGGGAAGATATTCCGGAACTGGCAGAGCACTTTCTAGCGCGCAGTGCTAAAGAACTGGGTGGCGAGCCAAAACAATTAACGCCTGCGGCGATGGCTTACCTGAGTTCATTGCCTTTTCCGGGCAATGTGCGTCAGCTAGAAAATCTATGCCACTGGCTCACAGTGATGGCGCCCGGTCAAACAGTTGACTTGAACGATTTGCCGCCAGAATTAAGAGAGGGGCCGGCTTTGGCAAAACAGCCGGACACAGAACCGGTCTTGGCAAGCCCGAAAGTCCTGTTGCCCTTGCTAAATGCCGGTAACTGGACCGCAGCGCTTGCTGAAGCGGTAGATAATCTTTTGGTCAACTCTGTTAGCGAAGCAGGGAATGACGAAGGGATTCACGAGCGGCTGATGGAAGCCTTCGAACGCACGTTGATTCAGCGCGCTTTGCGCCATACCGGCGGTCGACGCATCGAAGCGGCGCAGCTGTTGGGCATTGGGCGTAATACAATTACGCGCAAGATCCAGGAACTGAAGCTTGATGAAGAACCCGCCGCAAACCCAACCCACATTAAAGATCACACGATTTGATTTGTGTGATTCGACCAATCGTTTGCTGCTGGATGCGGCAGACGCCGGGGCGTCGCCGGGTTCGGTATTCGTTGCACGTGAGCAAATGGCTGGGCGTGGTCGACGTGGCCGTGAGTGGTTGGCGGCGCCAGGCGAAAGTCTGACATTTTCTCTGCTATGGACCTTTAAGCCAGACCCGGCACGGCTAACAGGTTTGCCGCTTGTGGTGGGTTTGTCTGTGGTTCGTGCGTTATCTGCGCTGTCGGTCGGGCAAGTGAGTGGCGTTAAATTAGGCCTCAAGTGGCCCAATGATCTGCTGCTTGCCCGTACAGACGATAGCTATGCCAAAGTGGGTGGCGTGCTTGTCGAGTCTGCGCTGCGTTCAGGTGCTCATGGCGTTAAAGAATTGGCTGTTGTCATAGGGATTGGTTTGAACTGTGGTGATAGCGCTGCAATCAAGCAGCAGGTGCGAGATCAGCCGGTAGGGTCGCTCTCTGAATTTTGGCTTGACCGTGTGTCATCAGAGCGCGTGTTGGATGCAGTGCTTGATCAATTGTTTGCCGATTTGTCCTTATTCGGGGAGCAAGGTTTTGCTGCGTTTTGTGGAGAATGGAATGCAGCCGATCTCTGGCAGAACCGCCTCGTGAGAATTTACGAACAAACCGATGTGTTGCAAGAAGGCATCTGTCGAGGCGTTGATGCCGATGGCGCACTTTGCATCGAAACGGCATCAGGCATGAACCGGATTGTTTCGGGTGATGTCAGCCTGCGCAAGGTATAGTCCTGAAATGCATCTACTACTGGATTTCGGCAACACACGTCTGAAGTGGGCAATCGCTTCGGGCGCGCTTTCAGAGGTTAGCCGGTTGTCGCAAAAAGGCGCAGTGTCTTATGAAGATGCGTCGATCTCTGCATGGGCACGAGCGTTGCAGTCGGTGTCAATTGATGAAATCTTGTTTGCCAGTGTTGTCGGGGATGAGCTAGAAGCGAAAGTGTTTATGCAGCTGTCTGCGCTGACTTCAATGCCGAAAAGGTTTCAGGTCACTGGCCGGGCGGGTGACCTGCACAACCTGTATGCAACACCACAAACGCTGGGCGTTGATCGGTGGGCAGCCGCCATTGGCGCATGGGGGCTGGTTAAGCAGCCTTGTCTTGTCGTGTCTGCCGGAACGGCGACGACCATTGATCTGATTGATACGTCTAGGTTGGGCGCAGCCTGTTATCGCGGTGGGTTAATCATGCCGGGGCTGGACTTAATGGCCCAATCGCTGCACCAACGTACCGCCCGCCTGCCTGCGGCAAAAGGATGTTACTGTGCGGCACCTGCGGTTGCGGATAACACGGATGACGCCATTGCCAGTGGTGCGATTGACGCAACCTGTGGGGCTATTGAGCGTATGGCGCAGCGTTTGGACGAAAATACACCGTGGTTAATCACAGGTGGAAATGCCGAGCAATTGCAAGCTGTGCTAGGGGCCAATGCTCGGGTCGTTGAAGCACTGACGCTTGAAGGACTAGCGATTCATTCGCTAAATCATCACTAACTACGTTGAGCCAACGCGATGGATCCCATTAATAACAAAAAAATGCCACCGAAAGCGCCAGGCAATTTTCGGGCTGTATTGAGTGAAGAGCTGCTCGCTTTCTGGTCGTTTTTGCTGAGCAACTGGTTGTATATTCTGCCCGGGCTGCTCTTGGTGCTTGCCTTCCTCTATATCGTCCGTCCGATGCCACCTAAATCACTGACTATTGCCACGGGGCAGTATCACTCTACGGCTGATGTTATTGGTCAACGCTATCAGGATTTTTTCCGTCAGCACGGCGTCGATTTAAAGTTGGTAGAGTCTAAAGGCGCAGAAGAGAACTTGACCTTGTTGGCAGAAGATAAGGTGGATGCGGCGTTTTCTCAGGGCGGTATGACGCTCCCCGAAGAAGCCCGTCATTTTCTTTCCTTAGGTTCAGTGGTTTATCAACCGCTTTGGTTGTTTCATTATCGGGCAGAAGGTGTTGATCAAGATCTCAATAAATTTTTGCAGGGCAAGCGGGTGTCGATCAACATCCCGGGAAGCAGCACACGCGCCTTGGTGCAACAGCTGTTGCATGCCCAGGGCGTCAATACAGATTCTGACAATTTTCTGGCAATGGGCACCAAAGATTCGGTTGCCGCATTTAAAGACCATAAGATTGATGCCATCTTTTTATTGGGGGCCATGGCCTCTAAGAATGTTCAGGAGATTGCTCAATATCCTGGCGTACAAATTTACAACTTCACCCTTGCTACGGCTTACGCCAAGCGATTCCAGTATCTGGATCCAGTTATTTTGCCGGCGGGAACCTTTAATTTGCATCCCATCGTGCCTAAACAAGATGTGCACATGATTGCAACAACTCTGGACATTCTCACAAAAGAGACGATGCATCCGGCCCTGCAGTTGCTGTTTATGGAAGCGACCGACGACTTTGAACGCAAACGGGTTTCCTATTTTTCACCAGGTAAATTTCCAACATACATGGATACGCGGATTCCAGAGAGTGACGTCGCACGACGTTTTTTCAAAGAGGGGTCCCCGTTTCTCTGGGGCTACGTGCCTTTCTGGGTAGCTAGCCTGTTTGATGAAGTCTGGTTTTATTTAATTGCCGTTGGCGCCATCGTTATTCCTGTAATTGGCTTCTGGCCGAGCTATCGCAAAACGCACGCTATGCTAAGTATGGAGTCTTGTTATAACGATCTTCGGTTGATGGAGACCGAGATTTCCATGTTCCGGCAGGGAGCTGGTGGTGTCAAAGCAGACATGTTGTTTCGCATTGATCAGCTTAAAGATAAAGTGCGTACGTTGTGGGTGCCTACGGGTAATCGTACTGCCTACTATGATTTGCGTGCGGCCATTAATATCGTGCGTGAAGATATCGTCGCAGAGCTTGCAACGCAAGATCAGGTCAAACGCTAATCAAGCCAGCTCAATGAGCGGCAGCGTGGCTATGCGGCTGCGCAACGCTTTTCGTGCGGCCTTGTGCTCGGGGTAAATGGATTCCACGACGGCCCAGAAACGTGGACTGTGATTCATTTCTTTCAAATGAGCCAGCTCATGCACAATCACATACTCTACCAGGTCGTGGGGCAGGTGAACGAGACGCCAGTTCAGACGGATATGGCCATGACTGGTGCAGCTACCCCAACGCGTTCGAGCCTGAGAGAGAGACAACGCGGAGATGCGCACATCCATACGCGGCGCCAACGCATTGATGCGTGACTCGAAGTAGGCGAGGGCTTCAAGTCGCAACCATTGCACAAGTGACTTATGGCTGCGTGCCGTATTGTTAGGGTCTGATGTATGCAGGAGCAGCGCATTTTCTAGGCGCTCGATCCGGGGGCTGCGCGCGGCGTGGTGTGCCGTCCGAACGGCGTAAGGCACGCCAAAAATCGGTAGCGGGGTATCGCCATGAATCGACCAGCAGCTGTTCAAACGCTCGGGGCGCCACTCGTCAAGTTTCTGAATCACCCAGTGTTCGTGCGTCAGGATGAGTGATTCTGTCTGGCGCAACGATAAGTTCATCGGACCAAGAACGCGTAGGCCGCGATGGTCAATCGTCATGCTCAGTCTGCGTCGGGGGGTACGCTTGATCGTGTAGGGAAGAATGCGGTCAGACAGGGTGATGCTGTGTTCCTGTTCGCTGGGCTTGGGTTCAGTGCCGAACAGCAGGAAGTTCACGCATGGCCTCTCGAATCCAGGTTTCTACTCGTTCGTTGAGTTCGATCTCCGTCAGGCCGGCCGGATCAATGGCGGGTCCGAAACGCACGGTAATGGTGCCGCATTTCTTGATGAATGCATTCCGCGGCCAGAGCTCACCAGCGTTGTGTGCAACAGGAATAACAGGCGCGCCGGTACGCACCGCCAGACGTGCGCCACCTAATTTGAACTTTCCCATTTTCCCAGGGGCCACACGCGTGCCTTCCGGAAAAATGATGATCGATAATCCTTGGCCGAGACGTTTTTGACCTTGAGTCACAATCTTTTCGAGTGCCGCCTTACCGGCACTACGATCAATCCAGATCATGCGCAGACCCCAAAGTGCCCAGCCGAAGAAAGGGATAGCCAGCAGTTCGCGTTTGAGAACAAAAATGGCGGGAGGTGTCCAGATCTGGAGCGCGATGGTTTCCCAAGCGGATTGGTGTTTAACGAGATAAATCGCGGGTGCTGCGCTAATGTTTTCTCGCCCCTCAATCTGGCAGCGTATGCCCAGAACGATATGGCACATGGTCATAAAGCCGTAGCGCCACATCTGGCAAATGGCATAACAGCTTTTGAAGCGAGTGGCTTCTGGTAAGACGTAGGTACACAAAACCAGCGTGCCGCAGAATACGGTCCAGCCAGCCAGGATGAGCGTAAAAAGCGCAGAGCGTAGTGCAGTCACGGCAACTACTTAGTCTTTTTTCGATGGCTTGCCGAGCAGCGCATCAACAGCGGCCGCTAGGTTGGCATGAATGGTTGTGCCCTCAGGCAAGCCACCTTCAGCCGCCGTCTTTTCACCTTTGCCCGTGCGTACCAGAAACGGTGTGCATCCTGCGGCACTACCTGCTTGAAGATCGCGTAGCGAATCTCCGATTGTAGGTACACCTCTCAGGTCGATGTTGTAGACCTTGGCAATACGTTCGAACATGCCGGGTTTTGGTTTCCGACAGTCACACTTTTCATCGGCCGTATGTGGGCAATAGAAAATGGCATCAACGCGGCCACCTACGGCAGCCAGACACTTATGCATCTTTTCGTGCATTGCATTGAGCGTATCCATGTCGAACAAGCCACGGCCGATACCGGATTGGTTCGTCGCGACCACAACACGGTAGCCTGATTGGTTCAGACGGGCTATCGCCTCGAGGCTACCCTCGATCGGCTTCCACTCTGCCGGCGACTTGATGTACAGCGCCGAGTCGACGTTGATGACGCCATCACGATCGAGAATAATCAGCTTCATGATCAGGGTCCGTTCAAACAGCCAAGCGAGCGATGTCCGCCACGGCGTTCATCTGGGCAGAGAGTGTCTTCAGCAAAGCCAGGCGGTTCTGGCGCACTTTAGGGTCTTCCGCCATTACCATCACATCTTCGAAGAAGGCATCAACGCTGGCGCGAACTTTCGCCAGCGCCATTAGGGCATCGGTATAGGCTTCGGCGCGCATGGCATCGTCAATCGTTGGTGCCAGAGCAGTGACCTGATCAAACAGGGCTTTTTCCGGCGGTTCTGTTAACAGCGAAGCAATTGGCGCGCCCAGCGCCTGAACATCGTCTACCTTCTTGAGCAGATTGCCGATACGTTTGTTGGCAGCGGCGAGGGCCAGCGCATCCGGCTGGGCCGAGAACTCGCGGACGGCAGCCAAGCGAGCCGGCACACGATCGATACGCGCCGGGTTGATAGCGAGGACGGCCTCCACGACATCCTGAGGCTCGCCCTGATCCTTGAGCAAGTTGCGCATGCGATCTGTAATGAAGCTCAGGAGTGCCGGTTCGAAATCAGCTTGTAACGTTCCCGCTGGGAAGGTGCCGGCTGACCATTGAATCAGTTGCGGCAACTCCAGCGGCAATTGGCGTTCCATCAGGAGGCGCAGTACGCCCAGTGCGGCGCGGCGCAGACCGAAGGGGTCTCGGTCGCCAGTTGGTTTTTCACCGATGCCGAAGAAAGCGACCAGCGTATCTAGCTTGTCGGCCAGCGCTACGGCACAACCCACGTTGTTGCTGGGCAGTTCATCACCTGCAAAGCGTGGGCGGTAGTGATCGGCAATCGTTTCAGCGACATCATTGGCTTCGCCGTCATGCTTGGCGTAATAGCGGCCCATGATGCCTTGCAGCTCCGGGAACTCGCCAACCATATCGGTCACGAGGTCGGCCTTGGCCAGCTCGGCAGCACGTGCCACGTGCGTGGTATCGGCGCCAATGGCATTGCCGATCTGCGTGGCCAGATTCTGGACGCGCAGCAGACGATCAAGCTGCGTGCCCAGTTTGTTGTGATAGACCACATTACCCAGCTTGGCGATACGCGAAGCAAGGGGTTCTTTGCGATCCTGCGTGAAGAAGAAACGGGCGTCAGAAAGACGTGGGCGCACCACACGCTGGTTGCCACCGATGATGTGCTTCGGGTCAGCTACTTGCATGTTCGAGACAATCAGGAACTGATTGCGCAACTTGCCAGAGCCATCCAGCAGCGGGAAGTATTTCTGATTCTGCTGCATGGTTAGAATCAGGCACTCTTGCGGCACTTCGAGGAATTCCGGCTCGAACTCACCCACGTAGACCACTGGCCATTCAACCAGTGCCGTGACTTCATCCAGGAGACCGTCAGCCTGATTGATCTGTGCGCCAAGCGCCTGTGCCTGAGTAGCCAGTTCACCAGCAATGGTGCCGCGGCGTTCGGCGTAGTCCGCGACCACCTTGCCTTCGTTGCGTAGAATTTCGGCATAAGCCGTTGCTTCGGGAATGTTGATCAATCCCTTGGAGAGGAAGCGATGCCCCAGCGTCTGTTGGCGAGACTGTAAGCCCAGCACTTCACCCGGTACGAGTTGATCGCCATGGAGCTGGATCAGGCCGTGCACCGGACGGACGAACTGCACGTCTGAATCGCCCCAGCGCATCATCTTCGGGATCGGTAGTTTCTTCAATGCATCAGCGACGATGCCGGAAAGCACGTTGCCGAGATGGGCGCCGGCCACTTGCATGGTGTAGAAGAACGTTTCGGACTTGCCGTCCAACCGCTTCGTAAACTTCGGTAGTTCGCTGGCCTTAATACCCTTTGCTTCGAGTTTCTTTAGCAAGGCAGGCGATGGATTGCCATCGGCACCCAGAGCAACGCTCACCGGCATCAGCTTCTCTTCAACTTCCTGATCCGGTGCAATCGAAAGCACGTCTGGAATCAACACAGCCAGACGGCGCGGTGTCGCAAACCACTGATACGACACATTGTCCGCAACCAGCTTTTTCTGTACCAGACCGGCGAAGACGCCCGCGGAGAACACTTCGCCAAAGCGGGCGAGCGCCTTAGGCGGTAATTCTTCGGTCAGTAGCTCAACGAGTAGTGGCGCATGTTTGGCCTGATTCATCACACGGCCTCCTTCTTGATCGGGGTGCCGCACATCGGGAAGCCCAGAGTTTCGCGGCTATCGTAATAGGCTTGCGCCACCTGGCGAGCCAGTGCACGAACCCGGCCGATATAGGCGGCGCGTTCGGTGACCGAAATGGCACCACGGGCATCCAGCATGTTGAAGTTGTGTGAACACTTCATCACCTGCTCGAAGGCCGGCAGCGGTAGACCAATCTCCATCAGACGCTTGGCTTCGGCTTCGTGATCCGAGAAATGGCGGAACAGCATGTCCACCTGCGCGTGTTCAAAGTTATAGGTGGATTGTTCCACTTCGTTCTGGTGGAACACATCACCGTAGGTCACGATGTTGTCGCCGTTCTTGGCCCAGACGAGGTCATAGACGTTTTCTACGCCCTGCAGATACATCGCGAGGCGTTCCAGACCATAAGTGATTTCGCCGAGCACGGGTTTACACGTGAGCGAACCGACTTCCTGGAAGTAAGTGAACTGCGTTACTTCCATGCCATCCAGCCAGACTTCCCAACCCAGACCCCAGGCACCCAGTGTGGGTGATTCCCAGTCGTCTTCCACAAAGCGGATATCGTGTTCTTCTGTATTGATGCCC
>JACCDN010743510.1_pt1 | contig 10770 bp, 4 predicted proteins | sample 7441691 | NCBI WGS metagenome assembly JACCDN01 (sample SAMN15323439, study PRJNA562643) | freshwater metagenome | isolation source: river surface water | place: USA:Blue River Watershed | collected 2017-08-16
CAAATAGAGAGTTTTTGCCATCACAAGCAGAGCTGTATGTGTTGTTTACAGTGTTAGCAACTCCGCCAGCGCCAACAGTAATAGAAATATCGCTAGACGAGGCGGGAATAGGATAACTAGCTTGATATACCAAACCTCCTGCGCCGCCACCTCCGCCGGTATCTCTACCGCCAGCCCCGCCACCAGCAACAACTAAAATTTTAGCAGTTTTGGCTTGAGGGCAATTTAGAGTTCCGTTTGATGTAAAGATGTGAACCACTTTACCGGCAATTAGTTCCGGCGCTCCGCTTCCTGTTGCGGTGCATGAAGCTATGCACCCACTCACAACACTACTAATTGTTCCTGAACTATTGCACGAATAAGTCACATTTCCGACAAATCCAGAAGCGTTGCAGCTTTGGCTGGTGGTTGCGGAAAATACTTTAGTGCCGTCAGTTATTCCCGTTGTGCCGTTTGGAATGGTGCATTGTTTTTTGCAGGTTCCGGCATCTAGAGCATAATTATTTGCAGTGTCGCAGCCGCAGGTTCCTGCAGTGACGGTGATTGTGCCAGCGGCGCTGCAGGTAAAGGTTAATTGATTTGCGGTGTTAAAGTTTGTGCCATTGCAGCTTTGAGTTAGCCCAGTTCCTTGTAGGGCGGTTGTTGAGGTGGTAATTCCTGTTTGGGCGTTGGAGCCGCTAAAGGTGCATTGTTTTTTGCAAGTTCCGGCATCGGCAACATAACCGTTTGCGGTATCGCAACTTGTGCAGGCGGTGGTTATTGTTGGAGTTCCGTCATTACATTGATAAGTGGCAGAAGTTGCGGCGTTATAGCCAGTTGCGTTGCAGGCGAGGGTTCCTGTTTGCAGATGATCTTTGGCGGCAGTTGTTGCGGCTGAGCCTGTAATTGCAGTGCCGGCGGCGCAGGTGTTGCCAGCTCTGGCATTGCCACTTCCGTCATCAACATATCCTGCGGCTGTGTCAATTGCTGTGCAGTTTGGATTGGTCGCGATGTTTACATATCCAGTAGCGCAAGCGTTGCAAGTTGCCCCAGTAAAGTGAGATGCGCATGGGCAAGTGGCGGGAGTTGAGGTTGCTGTTATGTTGCCATTGCTACAGCTGTAATTAATTGTCGTGCCGATATCATAGCCCGTTTGATTACAGGTGACGCTGCCGTTTGCGCCGTTCGCAGTGTTGATTGTCGTGCTTGATCCGGCAAATGTATTGTTGGTGCAGGCGATAGAAGAGGCGCAAGATCCGCTGCTAGAAAAAGTTCCGCTTGTGCAGCTATAGTTAATTGTTCCTGTGTAGCCAGAATCGCAAGTAAAAGAATCAGATCCAGGAGGAACCGAGGTTGGAGTTGCGGCAAGTCCGGTGATTGTTCCGGTGTCGCATGGCGACAAAGATAAATCGCAGCCGTCATCAGTGACTGCGGCCGAGGTGCAATTTTGTGCGGTTTTGCTCAGGTTTTTAATTTTCCATTTTTTTTGTAAATATTGTTCTGTTTCTCGTCTTTCTTCGTTTTTTAAGGCGCGGTTAAAAATAATTATCTCGCCAATTTCTCCGGTGTAGCCTTTGCCTATTCTAAGGTTGGCAATGTTGGAGAGGGGCGTGGTGTCGCTGCTTTCGCCAGCTAAATAACCGTTAACATAGGTTTTTTTCCCCTGCGTAGGGTCAGATGTAAAAACAAATAATCTCGGATTTTGCCAAGAAGAATAGCCGCCAACTGATGATTCATATTCGTTTGAGCTTCCTTGCGACTGAATGATCTGCGTTCCAGATTTGTAGCCTAATTTGATTTTTTGATTGTCTGCGGTTGAAGAGCCGTCGTCTTCTAAAAAATAATTCGTGCCGTCAGCTTGTCTTTTTTCTAAAACAATAATGGTGTAAGCGCTGTTATTTAAAGCATCTCCGCTGATTCTTAGATAAGAATCATCCGCACCAAAAAACCTAACTGCATGAATGTTGTTAATCGTGTTAGAATATTGCGGAACTTTTGTTGGGTCACTGCCAGCCACAACCACCGCGCTATTATTGGGATTTGTGCCAGAAATTTTAATGTCGCTCCAACCAGTTAGAGTAGAGCCGCTGTTTGACTCGTTTGGATCAAAACTGTTATCCAAGCTAGACTCCAACCAAATTACCGAGCCGGGAATGCTGTTAATAGGGGCTGAAAGAGTAAGAGACTGAGCTGAAGCCATCCTAGCTTTTGCGATCATGCTTTTAGCGCCAAATACACCAGCAACCAAGAGGCCAATTATTAATATTACTGCAGAAGCTTCTATTAGGGTAAAGGCCGACTTAGATTTTGCGGGAGTTAAAAATTTTAAGAATTTAGAGATTGAGCATTTAGACATTTTAATCTTGGTCGGTTTGATTAATTTTTTTGCTGACGCATTGAAGTCAATTCCTCAAGAAAAATCTAGCTCAAGACCTTGAGCCAGTAAAAATATTGCTGTTAGATTTGAGGGAAAAAACCTATGAAGTTGATTTCCTTTATTCAAGAAAAAATTCCTTCACAAGACGAGGCTTACAATATCAAGGCTAACCAACAATTTTATTCAATTTGGACTTTGCCCAAATTCTAAAGCGGTCAATGTAGCTAAACACTGCCGGCACGACCACTAATGTTAGCAATGTTGAAGAAACCAAGCCACCAATAATTGCAACGCCCATCGCCGTTCTTTGAGAAGAGGATTCGTTCAACCCAATTGCAACTGGAAGAGTTCCAAAAATTAAAGCGAAAGATGTCATTAAAATTGGGCGCAATCTCACCTTTCCAGCTTCAATCAAAGCATCGCGTCTTGATTTTCCCTGCTCAATCAACTGATTGGTAAAATCAATAAGTAAAATCGAGTTTTTTCCCGAAACGCCAATCAATAAAAACACGCCAAGCATGGTAAAAATATTTACTGATTCTCCGGCAATAAAAAGACCAAAGGACACGCCACACAACGCCAAAGGCAAGGCTAGTAAAATTGTAAATGGAGTGACAAAAGATTCGTAAAGACTGGTCAAAATCAGATAAATAAAAAGCACCGCAATCATCAAGGCAAAGCCCATTGAATTTTGCATGTCTTGCATATTTTCCGAGTCTCCCGTGAAGGTATAGCGTATGTCTGAGGGAAGCTTTAATTCACCGCTTTCTAACATGGGGATTACATCAGCCATCACGTCTCCAAGCCCAACATCTTTACCAAGATTTGCGCTAATTTGAATGTAGCGACCATGATCTTGACGCGTTATTGTTGCCGCCTCTTGCCCTTCTGAGTTTTCTGCGACGTCGGATAATTTGATTAATCTTTGGTTAACATTTGGCACGTAAAGCTTTGAGAAATTTTCTTTTAAGTTTCGCTGCTCTGGCTTTAGACGTACGCGAATGTCGTACTCCATTCCGCCTTCTCGGAATTTGGTTGGAACGTATCCCTCAACGTAACCACGCAATTCGTTGCCCACCATTTGGCCATTTACACCATACATTTTTGCCGCCTCATCTGTTACTTTAACGCGAAATTCAGCGCGCGTTGTTTTGTTACTAATATCCACATCTTTTAACCTCGGATCTTGCTGCAATTTTTCATAAACCTGCTCCGCGTGTTTTTCTAAAAGCTGCTGATTGGTGGCAATTAAAGTAAGGCTAAATGGCTGACCTCGACCACCAGAAATGCTTGGATCATAATCTTTTACAACCGGGTGCGCAAAAGAGAATTCTTTCACCTGTTCGCGCAATTTTTCTTTAAATTCTGCGGTCGTAAGATTGCGATCTTTTTTTAAGCGAATGTAAAAACTCGATTTATTTGACTGCGAAGATCCGCTGCCGACCGAAAATGCCACAAGCTCAACTTCTGAGTTTTTGCGAATCACTTCGTCAATTTTTGTCGCCACATCATTTGTGGCGCTAAGATTATAATCGGCAGGAAGTTCTAGCGAAACCGTGAGTTCGCCATTGTTATTTTCAGCAATAAATGTTTTCGGAACGAAGCGGAAAGTAATCATGCTTAAAACCATAATTACCAAGGTTATAAGCAGAATTTTCTTTGGATTTTCAATTGAGAAAATCAAAATTTTTTCATATTTCTTCTCGAGCTTATGTTGAAATTTTTCGAATTTACGCAGTAATTTTTTAATGAAAGAATCACCTTTTTCTTCTGAAAGCTTTTTGATTTTACTTCCTGATAAATAAGCGCAAAGCATTGGTATTATTGAGATTGAGACCAGTAAGCTAATCATCATTGCAAAAGCAATTGTTAAGCCAAATTGTTTTAAATATTGCCCAACAACTCCATTCATAAAAGAAACTGGTGTAAATACAGCAATCACCACCAAAGTAATTGCTACAACCGCCATAATAATTTCGCGCGTCGCCTCTGAAGATGCTTGTTTTGCCTCCATTCCACCTTCAATTTTGCGGTAAATATTTTCTACAACCACAATCGCGTCATCAACTAACAAGCCAACTGAGAGGCTTAATGCCAGAAGAGAAATTACGTTAATCGAAAAATTCGCAATATACATAATGATGAATGCGCCAATCAGCGAAATTGGCAATACAATCGCCGTGATCAAGGTTGCGCGCATATTTCCTAAGAAGAAAAAAACCGTCAAAACCGTCAAAATTATGGCGATAATAATCGTTTCATAAACATCAAATACGTTGTTTCTGATGTATTTACTGGCGTTTTTTATTTCCTTAATTTCTGGCGCTCCTTTCATGCGAGCTAAGTCGCCTTCCATCTTTTTAAGCTGGGCGTTCACGCCATCAACAACTGCAATAATATTTGAATCCGACTGACGATAAATATCGATAAATAAAGATTTTTTTCCGTTAGAAAAAACACGAGAAGTTTCATCTTTTAAGCCATCCTCAACATCACCTAAATCAGAAATTCTAGTCGGAACTTCGTTAGAATAAAAATTCACAATAATATCTTCTATTTCCTTGATTTCATTGAATTCACTCGCGCTTCTAAAAACCAATTCCTTGTCAGAAATGTCGTTTTTTCCAATTGGCACATTTTGTCCAGAAATCGCTAACTGGTTTTTAACTTGCGATAAAGAAACTTCGCGCAATTTCAAAGTTTTTTGATCCAGCAAAACGTGAATCTCTCTTTTGCGAGCGCCTAAAATTTCTGTCATCCCCACGTTGCTTGCTTGCTCTATTCTTGGGCTAATAAATTGATCTGCTAAATCAAATAATTCTGCTTCCGATAAATCGGCGTTAACTGAAATGGTCATTATGGGTTGATCTGAGGGATCAAGCCTGCGAATTACTGAGTCTTTAGCATCCTCAGGTAATTTTGGCTTAACTTGATTTAGCTTGTCGCGAACTTGTTGCTCGGCATATTTCATATCAGTTCCCTGATTGAAATTTATAATAACATGACTGGTGTCTTTCATGCTGCGCGAGTTTACGCGTTTAATTCCAGAAATGGTGCTTACTTCATCTTCAATTGGCTTTGTAACTAATTCTTCAATTTCAGAAGGAGCTGCTCCGCTATAAGTTGTAGATACAAAAATTGTTGGAATGTCGATATTTGGAAAAAGATCGACGCTCATCTTGTCAAAACATATGAAGCCAGCGGTAATAATAACCGCCATGATGCTAGTGATAAAAGCAGGGCGCTTTATTGAAATGTCGGTAATGTTCATTTTGGATTTAAATTTTAGTTTCTAATCAACTTAGTCGTAGAGTTTCTTCTGAGAAATTAGAGCCAACATTTTGTAAGCTAGCTGTATTGTCATTAGCTGAGAATTTAGATAATCTTGTTCAAAAAGCAGAATTTGGTAAGTGGTTGTGCGCCCTTGTTTTAAAAGCCTGCGCTCATTTTCTAATTTAAGTTTTTGGGCCAATTCAATTTTCTGAGTTAGTGCCAAATTCTCTTTTGAGATTTCTAAATTTTGCACCAGAATTTTCCATTCAGTTTCCTGATCAAAAGCTTTTTGACGATAGCTGTTTCTTGCGGCTGCTGCGCTTTGGCGCGCACCAGATTTAATGTCGGAAGTGGTATAAAAATTAATTGGCACAGAAAGCTTGAGACCAAGCATAGCATAACGCCCAGTGCGTTCTGGAATTGCAGAAACGGCATCATTTATTCCGCTCGTGACCTGATTTTGTGAATATGCTCCATAAATACTTAAGTCTGGCTTAGCGCCTTCTTCATCAATTTTGGCATTAGCAACAGCCAAATTCATGCTCGCTTGCGAAGCTTTAACATCAAAGCGATCGGCGGCTTTAATTTTTGGCACTAGAAAATTTTTCAACTTATTAAAATCAAATGAGGATAATTTTTCTAAAACCTTGGCAGAGTCAATGTAGCGCTGCCTGTTAAAATCTCGCGCCGCCAACTTTTCATCATTTTCAGCTTGCTTTAGAGAAAGCTTTCGTAATTCAAGTAAGGCCTTTGCCTGCAAAACATCGCCTTTTTCACCCAAATTCATTTTCTCTTTTTTGCCCACGTAATTAAAAATTTGTTCAGCGCTTTTTAACGCGCTTTTCTGAATCTCAACCGCTCTTCGCATTGCAACCAAATTCCAATAGCCTTGCTCCGCGGCAATCAAAGCATTTACCGAAATTGATTTTGCTGTTAGTTTTTGATATTCGTTAGTGTAAAATATCGCGTCTTTCGAAGCTCTAGTTGAAGAGCCAAAACGGTTTTTCCAAATTGGCAAAGAAACTTCGATTACCGGACTTCCTTGATAATTTGATGTCGCCAAAGATGGGTTTTTCAAAGACGACGTATCTAAGCCTTTGTAAGTTACGTGATTAAGAGAATAATAAAGCTTGGTACTTAATCCAAAATCAGCAGTTTGTGAAATTCCAACCTGATTATTGCGATTGTAAACTGAAGTGTAGCGAAATATTTGCAGAGCCTGATTTTGCTCGGTAAAACTATTTTGAGTGGTGGCAAAAAAGTTAAAGGCTGTAATTAATTTTGCTTTTGCTTTGAGTTTTTCAAAAGCCTCCGCATTTTCATTTGAAGAAATGTAAGACAAATTCTGACCTTGAACTTGCGAGATATAATCTTCGATGGAAAGGGTTTGAGAATTTTGAGCAAATGACTGACCACAAAAAATTGTCAGTAAACTCAAGAAAAAAATAAGTTTATTTTTTAGCATTTAAAAAGTTTTTAGATTCAACAAAACCAAGGCGTGATTAATATTTTTACAAACAAAATTGAAAAGCTTTTTTTGGGTACGAAGTTGCCTAAAAAAATTGCTATTGCCGTTTCTGGTGGAGCTGACTCTCTGGCACTAACTTTACTGTTAAAAGAATTTTGTGTCGAAAAAAAAATTAAACTTTTTGCCATTACAATCGATCACAAGATGCGAAAATCTTCGTCTAGCGAAGCCTTGAAACTTGGAAAAATTTTACAAAAAGAGCAAATTTCTCACTCAATTATTTCAATAGACGCTAAAAAAATTCCCGAAAAAAACATTGAAGCGAAGCTGCGCGAATTGCGATTCGAAGAGCTTTATGATTTTTGCCAGAAAGAAAAAATTAAATACCTTTTTTTGGGTCACCACTTGGGAGACGTTGCTGAAAATTTTCTGATTCGACTCTTTCGCGGCTCGGGTTTAGACGGGCTTTCTACGATTTCTGAAATTTCTGATTTTAAAAAAATTAAACTCGTTCGCCCGCTGCTTGATTTAGAAAAAGAAGATTTAAAAAACTTTTTACGAAGCAAAAAAATTAAATGGTTTGAGGATGGGTCGAATTTAGATGAAAAATTTTTACGAAATAAAATCAGAAATTTTTTTGAAACTTTTCCGGAAAAAAGTCTGATTCAATCTCGCATCAAAAATGCCAGTGACGAAATTTCTAGAACTCGCGATTTTTTTGATAAAATTCTTTTGAAGCAGGCAAAGAAAATTCTAAAATTCAATCAACAAAATTTTTGCCTAATTGATCTAAAAAAATTTCAAAAAACCGATGAAAAAATTGCTCTAAAAATTCTAGCATTACTTGCAATGGAAGTAAGCCAGCAAAACTACAAACCTCGATTAAAAGACTTAAAAATTTTTTATGATTATTTAATAAAAAATTCTCAGATCAAACCCCGCAATTTCTACGGCTGCACTTTTGAACAAATTAATGAAAAAACTATTCTGGCCAAACCGCAGAAAAAATTGGATGAGTTTTGTTTTCGCACGATTTTAACCCAGATCCGTCGTTAGGAATTCAGGATACTTAATTTTCAAGTTTTAGGCGAATTTTAGGCGAGGTAGGCGAATTTCTAACGACGGATCTGGGTTTAAAACATGCCGCCACAAATTTAATTTGTGGCGGCATGGCATCAAAGATAATTAAAAATCTGTAATCAAAGAAGCTTTAAACGCTCTTGGAGAGCCAGGAAGAATGTTGGTTGCGCTGTGCGCAGTTAAGTAATATCCGCTATCAAAGATATTTTCGACATTGATTTGCAGGCGATATGAAGGGTTAATTTTGTAGTAAGCTGCCGCATCAAATCTGGTAAAACCTTTTAATCTCACCGAATTATTCGCATCAGCAAATTGATCTGATTGACTAACTACACCCAATCCCGCCGCAAAACTTTTGGTAAAATCATATTTGTTCCAAAGAGCAAATGTGTTGTGAGGAACTAGAGCGACCTTTTTTCCTGCTGCAGAATAGGATCTGGTAGCCTTGATAATTTCTGCGTCTTGAAAAGCGTAGCTTGCAATAGTTTGCCAATTGTCGGTTATTTTTCCAGTTGCCGCAAACTCAAAACCTCTGGTGCGAGATTCGCCAGCAAGAATAACGTAGCCTACATTATTTGGGTCGTTAGAAGGTGTGTTAGTGCGCTCAATTTGAAAAAGAGCGGTTGATAAATTAATGCGCGGAGTCACATCCCACTTTGCACCAGCTTCATAACTAGTAATTTTTTCTGGCTTTAAACTTGCAGATGCAGTGCTGCCCAAAGAAATCGAGTTCATCTGATCGCCAGAACTTGGCTGATAGGTCACGCCGTAGCTTGAGTAAAGCGAAAGTGATTTTTGCGGCTTAACAACCAAACCAAAGCGCGGTGAATACATTGTATCTCCTCGGCTATGAGTTTTGCTGTTTTTGCGATCATTAATATTGACCTCAAAGCGATCAACACGAATTCCGCCAGTTAATTGAATGTATTTATTGATATCAATTTGGTCCTGAAGATAAGCCGCCATAACATCAACTTTGGTTTTAGGGCTATCCGTAATCACATCAAAAGTTATTGGCTGATAGCTAATTGGGCTACTCAAAGGAACGTTGATAGAATTAGTTCCGCTATCAACAAACAAACCTTTGGCACGAACTCTTGAGTTATCCTGCTTGGTTATCTCGGCACCAATTACAGCATTATGCTTGATTGAGCCGGTTTTAAATTTTTTGATTAAATCTGTTTGATTGGTAAAATTATTACGCTCTTCATTAACTCGATAAGCTTCTAATTTTAGATTATTTCCGGTAATAGCTTTTGGATCAACGCTGCTATAAAATTTATCGTTCTTGGTGTAGCGCGTAGTATTTTTAAACTGCAAACTGTCGTCAAAATCATGAGTTAGAATGCCATAATAAGAATTAATTTTTATTTTAGCGGTGTTGTAATTAGGGTCGCCAAAAACATTTGAAGAATTAGTTCTGTAAGGAAGACCATTTTGCGCAGGAATGCCGCGATCAAGAGTTCTTGAATCATCAAAATGCTCATAACCCAATTGAATCTTAGTGTCGTCTGAGGCTTGAATAGTCGCGGTTGGGTTAAAGCCGTAACGCTCAAATTCAGCATAATCGCGATAGCTTCCCGATTTTTGATACATTGAGTTTAAACGAATCGCAAATTTATCATTAACTGCTCCGCCAACATCACCTTCAACGCGACGATTGTCAAAAGACCCGCCAGAAAGAACTAAGCGATGTTTTGTTTCTCCGTCAGCCATTTTTGAAACACGATTAATTGCGCCCCCAGGGCTACCTCGTCCAAAAGCCATAGCGTTTGGACCTTTTAAAAATTCGATATTTTCAATATTGTAAAAATCACGAACATATTCCGCGTCATCACGCGCGCCATCAATGAAAAAATTAGAAGTTGTTCCATTGTTTCCGTTGGTCATGCCGCGAATTGTCACTTGATCGCGATGTCCTTCACCCATCTGCACATTTACGCCAGGAACATAGCGTGCAGCTTCTTCCATTTTTTCAATATTTTGATCGCGAATTTGTTCTTGCGTCACAACAGAAACCGATTGCGGAGTGTCAAGCAAAGGCGTATTGGTTCTCATCGAACTGACGCTGGATTTAGATTTATAGCCGTCGCTCTTACTTTCTTTTTCTGCGGTCACCACAACACTTGGCAAAGTGATTTTTGAAATCTCTTTAGCCTGCAAATTTCCCGCCAAAAACAGAGAAAGCGCCGCAGAGAAAACAAACTTATAATTGCGCATAATTTCCCTCATTTAGTTTTGTTAATAATTATTTGGGCTCGGTAATAAACCCGATATTTGACAAGCCGGCGCGCTGCAACTGAGCAAGTACATGACTAACTTTTCCGTAATTCACATTTACATCCGCTCGCAGATGAATTTGCTGTTTCGGATTTTCTTTAGCCAAAATTTTTAGCTGCGAATCAAGCTCTGAAGGCGAGATCTCTCGGTCATTTAAAAAATATTTTCCGTCACTTTTTACAGAAATCGAAACCGCATCCTCTTCAGAAATTTGTGCCGCACTTTCCGCTGGCAAATCAAGCTTAATCGCGCTGTTTAGCATTGGCGCGGTCACCAGAAATATCACCAACAAAACCAACATCACATCCACCAA
>JACCDN010821673.1_pt1 | contig 10770 bp, 11 predicted proteins | sample 7441691 | NCBI WGS metagenome assembly JACCDN01 (sample SAMN15323439, study PRJNA562643) | freshwater metagenome | isolation source: river surface water | place: USA:Blue River Watershed | collected 2017-08-16
CGCGACGAGACTTCACCGTGAACTCGATGGCGCTTATGCTGCCGGACCTCACTCTTGTGGATCCGAGCAACGGGTTCGGCGATCTTGCCGCAGGGATCTTGAGAACCCCGAGCGCCCCGGAGGTGTCGTTCGCGGACGACCCGTTGCGAATGCTTCGTGCGGCGCGATTCACCGCACAATTGGGACTTACGCTCGCCCCCGACGCCGAGAACGCACTTCGCGCGCGGGTTGACTCGATTCGTATGATTTCCGCGGAACGAGTTCGAGATGAACTCGTCAAGTTGCTCGCGGCGGACGACCCCATTCCTGGTGTTCGGTTGTTGGTCGAGTCCGGGCTGTGCGACATCATCCTTCCGGAACTCCCCGCGCTTGTTCGCGAACACGACGAACACGGTCGACACAAAGACGTCTACGAGCATTCGCTCAAGGTTTTGACGAAATCGATTGCGCTCGAGAAGGAGCGGAATCCGGGAGCGGAACCGGACATCATCGGTCGCCTTGCCGCCCTGCTTCATGACATCGGCAAGCCGTCGACTCGATCCTTTGACAAGCCGTCAAAGACCGTGACCTTTTACGGACACGACGTCGTCGGTGCTCGGATGGCGAAGAAACGGTTGACCGAGCTGCGGTTCGACAACGAGACAATCGCGCGAACCTCGAACCTCATTCGGTTGCACTTGCGTTTCTTCGGCTACAGCGAGGGCGCGTGGACCGATTCCGCGATCCGGCGTTATGTCAGGGACGCCGGCGAGGAACTCGAACGGCTTCACATTCTTGTTCGAAGCGATGTGACAACGCGCAACGAGCGGCGGCTCGCCGCGATGGGCAGGGCCTATGACGACCTCGAGCGACGAATCGCGGAGATTCGGGAGCGCGAAGAGATCGACGCGATTCGCCCCGACCTCAATGGTGAACAAATCATGGAGGTGTTGGGAATCGGTCCGAGTCGCGCGGTCGGTGAGGCCTGGGCTTACTTACTCGAGCTTCGACTGGACGAGGGTCCGCTCGGCGAACCCGAGGCGAAGCGACGTCTTCTCGCGTGGGCGGCCGATCGCGACTTGGCTTAACGCGGGCGCTGGGCTATTCTTGTGAGGTTGTCCTCGCGACAACACTAGGAAGCAATACCCTCCTGCTGCAGAAAGTCTGTAGCCGCTGAGTCCAGAGGAGGTGGGTTATCTATGCATCCCTATGAACTGATGGTGATTCTCAACCCGGAGGTTGATGATCGCACCGTTCAGCCGACGCTCGAGAAGTTCCTCGGCGTCGTCACCGCCGGTGGCGGAAAGATCGACAACGTCGACATCTGGGGCCGCCGTCGCCTCGCCTACGAAATCCAGAAGAAGACCGAGGGTGTCTACGCCGTCGTCAACTTCACCGCGGAGCCCGCGACCACCGTTGAGCTTGAGCGTCAGCTTCGACTCTCCGAGTCGGTCATGCGCACCAAGGTTCTTCGCGCCGATGAAGCCGTCGCCCGTCTGTCGAAGGTTGCCGAGTAGTCACCATGGCTAACGACACGGTAATCACGGTCATCGGAAACCTCACCGCCGACCCCGAATTGCGTTTCACGCAGAACGGTGTCGCGGTTGCGAATTTCACGATTGCCTCGACCCCGCGGACATACGACCGTGCGTCGAACGAATGGAAGGACGGCGAGCCGCTCTTCCTTCGGGCGAGCGTGTGGCGCGAGTTCGCCGAGCACGTCGCCGGTTCTCTCACGAAGGGCGCACGCGTCATTGCGACCGGTCGACTCCGTCAGCGCTCCTACGAGACGAAAGAGGGCGAAAAGCGCACTTCGATCGAGCTCGAGATTGACGAAATTGGTCCCTCGCTTCGTTACGCCACCGCGTCCATCACGCGTGCGGCCGGCGGTAGCGGAAACGGCGGTTCGGGTTCGGCCAGCAATGACTGGTCCCAGCCGACCGGCGGAGACCAGTGGGGAGCCCCCGCGGTCGACAAGGACCCCTGGGGACAATCCGAACCTCCCGCGGACGAAACTCCGTTCTAACCAACAACTTTCAACGTAAGGAATACACATGGCAGGAAAGGCAACCGGCGATCGCCGCAAGCCGCGCGTGGGCAAGGGCGCAAAGGCGCTTCCCCCCGCAAAAGCAATCAAGGTTGACGTCATCGACTACAAGGACGTCGCAACCCTTCGCAAGTTCGTCTCGGAGCGCGGCAAGATTCGTTCGCGCCGCATCACGGGCGTTTCGGTTCAGGAGCAGCGTCTCATCGCCCGCGCGGTCAAGAACGCACGCGAAATGGCTTTGCTCCCCTATGCCGGCGCCGGCCGTTAGGAGTTATTGACATGGCTAAGCTCATTCTCACTCACGAGGTCTCCGGCCTCGGCACCGCCGGTGACGTCGTTGACGTCAAGAACGGTTACGCACGCAACTACCTGGTTCCGCAGGGGTTGGCGATCGTGTGGACACGCGGCGGCGAAAAGCAGGTGACCGACATCAAGGCGGCCCGTGCCGCTCGTGCACTCGCGTCCCACGACGACGCCCTCGCCCTCAAGAACTCGCTCGAAAGTGCGACCATCACGGTCCGCGCCTCGGCGGGGTCGGAGGGGCGCCTGTTTGGCTCGGTCAAGACCGCCGACATCGCGGCTGCGGTCGAGGCCGCCGGGCTCGGTCAGATCGACAAGCGCTCGATTGAACTGCAGTCTGCTATCAAGGCGATCGGTGCGTATTCCGCGACGGTGAAACTGCACGATGGAGTCGTTGCGACTCTCGCTCTCAAGGTTGTCGCGGCGAAATAAACCCGCCGATTCAGCCTCGTTGACGCCCCTTCCGGATGACCGGAGGGGGCGTTTTCGCGGCGCTTTTCGCACCGTCGTGCTGTGGAAAGGTTGAAGGTTCAACCTCAACTCTAAACAACTTTCCCCACAGCCATTTTTTCCGATAAATCCGCGGTCAAGGTGCTTTTTTACAATTAGCCGTGTCGCGTTATCCACAGTTTTCCACAGTCTTTCCACACCCTTTGACGGCGTGTTTCACAATTGATTCACAGAGTTATCCACAGGTGAATTTGCGTGCACTCGACGTCTTCCCTAGCGTTGCGACGTCACCGGTGGGCGTGGCGAGATTGTGTGTAGGCCCTCCCACAGATAATGAAAACCCGCACCCATGAGCAGGGACAGAAAGGAGGCAAATCAGTGGCCGGTCCACAGCTAGAACTCGTACCCGAAGGCACGGGCGAAAATCGCGTGCCCCCGAACGACATCGCCGCCGAAAAGTCCACCCTGGGCGGAATGCTGCTCTCCAAAGACATCATCGGTGAAGTATCCGAAATCGTGAAGGGGAGCGACTTCTACCTTCCCAAGCACGAAATCATTTTCGATGCGATCATCACCCTCTTCGCCAAGGGAGACCCCGCCGACGCGATTTCACTTGGCGAACAACTCACCAAACAGGGCGACCTATCGAAGGTCGGCGGAGCTGCCTACCTTCACGAACTCACGAGCTTCGTCCCCACCGCGGCAAACGCGACCTACTACGCGTCCATCGTCGCGGACAAGTCGATTTTGCGGGGCCTCGTCACCACGGGAACCCGAATCACTCAACTCGGGTTCGCGGCCGAGGGCGAACCAATCGACCTCGTCAACGAAGCCCAGGCCGAGGTGTTCTCGATCGGACGGTCGGCTCGCGCCGACGAGGCGGTACAGGTGTCGGACGCCCTCACCGCCGCTATCGACGAGATGGAAGCGATCGCGGGGCGAAACGGTGCCCACATCGAGATTCCCACGGGTTTCCGGGACCTTGACACCCTCACCAACGGTCTTCACCCGGGACAACTCGTTCTCATCGCCGCTCGACCCGCGCTCGGAAAATCCACTCTCGCCCTCGACATCGCGCGAAGCGCCGCATTGCGTTCCAACCAGCCGACCGTGTTCTTTTCCCTCGAAATGTCTCGAGCCGAAATCGCCATGCGACTGTTGTCCGCCGAAACCAGCATCTTCCTTCACAAGATGCGAAACGGAACAATCGACGGACCCGGTTGGAAGAAAATTTCGCAAAAACAGGCGGACCTCGCCAACGCCCCTTTGTTCATCGACGACAGCCCGAACCTCACGCTCGTCGAGATTCGCGCGAAGTGTCGGCGCATGAAACAGCAACACGGACTCAAACTGATCGTCATCGACTACTTGCAGCTCATGTCTTCTGGCAAACGAGTCGAGAACCGTCAGCAAGAGGTCTCGGAGTTTTCGCGATCGCTGAAGTTGCTCGCGAAGGAACTCGGGGTTCCCATCGTTGCCCTCTCACAGTTGAACCGTGGGCCGGAACAGCGAACAGACAAGAAGCCGATGTTGTCCGACTTGCGCGAGTCGGGCTCGCTCGAACAGGACGCCGACATCGTCATTCTTTTGCACCGCGAACGGTACGCCGAGGACGGCGACGCGAAGAACGATGCGGAACTCATCGTCGCCAAACACCGAAATGGTGCGACGGCGACCCTCACGGTCCTCTTCGAGGGTGGCTTTTCGCGTTTCAGCGACATGGCGCCGGTCATCTGAGCGCGGACTCACCCGGGCGGTCGTAGGCTAATCACGTGCTGGAATTCTTCGACCGCGTCGCCGTGGTTGTTGCGCGCGTTGCACACGGGGCCAAGGTCGTCGGAGCCTGGATTCGCTGGGCGGCGGATGTCGTTGTCACGGTCGTCCGTCACTACGCCCCGATCGTTGCGCCCTACCTGCGGACATTCGGTCGAACCGCGATTCTCGTGGTCTCGGGACTCATCATCCCGTTCATTGCGAATCACGGAAACATCGTCGGCCTTCAGTGGCTGGTGATGATTTCGATCGTCTCTCTTGCCGTGCGCGATGACTGCGACACCCCCGTGCGCAAGGGGCTGTGGTGGCTCAACGCCCTCTTCACGGGTGGCGCGGTGCTCGGTTTGGTACTGGGTACGCTCAGCCCCGCCTCCGCCCTGTCCCTCGCCATCCCGCTGGTACTCGGGGAATGCGCGCGCGCATTCGTTCGAGGCGAAAGGCTTGATGGATGGGCGTCCGCCGCCCTCGCCGTTACGCTTGCGATTGTCGTTTTCCCGTCGCGCGACGATTCGACAATCGCGACGGGCACCATCGGCGCCTGGGCAATCATTCTCGGTGTCTTCGGTGCAATCCGACAGTCCGAAGCCATCTGGAAAACGGGAAAGAGAGCGATCAACCGTGTCACGAAACGATAAAACTAAGCCCTTTCAACTCGTTGGATTGTCGGTTCTCGCCGGCGTCTTCACGGGCGGAATCGTCCTCATGGTGACGAAGGACATGAGGATGGCGGGGATGTTCGCCGGCGGCGGGTTCGTCGTGACGATTCTCGTGCTCGCCATGATTGTGTTGACCATGAGCCCGCAACTCCCGCCACGAGGCGAGAACCCGCACGACAGCTAGCGAAGGAAGTCGACCAAGCGGCTCGCGAGCCCCGTGTACGTCGCCGGAGTGAGTGCGAGCAGACGCGCCTTACCGTCCGCCGACATGTCGAGCCCCTCGATGAACTCGCGGAGTGCTTCGCTCGTCAACTTCTTTCCCCGAGTCAGGTCCTTGAGCAGTTCGTACGGGTTGTCGATTGTCGTGGTTCCCGCGGCACGTTCTGCGCGAAGGACGGTCTGAATCGCCTCTCCGAGCACCTCGAGGTTGTCGTCGAGATCGGCAAGCAAAGCGGTCCGGTTGACGGCGATTTCGGACAGGCCGGTCGTGATGTTCTGAATCGCAAGCAGAGAGTGTCCCAGAGCGACACCGAAGTTTCGTTGCGTGGTCGAGTCGGTCAGGTCCCGTTGCAGTCGGGACGTAACGAGGGTCGCCGCGAGCGCGTCGCCGAGAGCGGCCGCAATCTCAAGGTTCGCTTCGGCGTTCTCGAATCGAATCGGGTTGACCTTGTGGGGCATCGTCGATGAACCGGTGGCACCCTTGACGGGGATCTGCGTGACATACCCGAGGGAAATGTACGTCCACATGTCTGTGCAAAGGTTGTGGAGGACCCGGTTTACGTGCCCAATCCGACCGAGCAGCAGGGCCTGAGTGTCGTGGGATTCGATTTGTGTGGTGAGCGGATTCCATTCAAGGCCGAGAGATTCGACGAATTCGCGCGAAATTCGCGGCCAGTCAACGTCGGGTGACGCCGCGACGTGAGCTGAGAACGTGCCCGTCGCGCCGGAAAATTTTCCGGTTAGGGTGATTCCCGCGATTTCTGCTTCGAGGCGCGCCAATCGGTGGACGAAGACGGCGATTTCCTTGCCGAACGTGGTCGGTGTTGCTGGCTGTCCGTGTGTTCGAGACAGCATCGGGGTGTCGCGCTCAACGGTCGCGAGGTTTTTCAGCGCCACGATTACCGATCGCAGTGCCGGAGCCCAAACCTCTCGCACAGCAGCAGTGAGGGTGATTCCGTAGGACAGGTTGTTGATGTCTTCGCTCGTGCACGCGAAGTGCGTTAGTTCGGCGATTCGGCCAAGGCCGAGACGGTCGAGATGTTCGCGAACGAGGTATTCGACCGCCTTGACGTCGTGGCGTGTTGTCGCCTCGAGTTCGCCGATGCGCGCGACGTCGGCGTCCGAGAATCCGGCGGCCACGTCGCGCAGCGCGGAGATTTCGCGACCCGAAAGGTGGGCGCCGAAAAGCCCCTCCTCGGCGAGGCGAATGAGCCACTCGATCTCGACGTGAACGCGCGCGCGATTGAGTCCCGCCTCGGACAGATGATTCCCCAGGTCGGTGACCGCTGCGGAGTATCGGCCGTCGAGCGGGCTGAGTGGCTGGGGGGAGATTGCCATACCCTCATTCTCCCAGATTTTCTGTCCACCGACCGGCTCATCCATCGACTACCCACAAGAGACGGCCGCAGTCGCCAGAGTGTTGTTGCTGTACTCGACAATCGGGTGGTGAACCTGATCGACCCTTTTTCTTCCGCCGATCGACTTGAACTTGTGGCCGCAGAGTTGGCGTCGGCGATGCGCCTCGATGACTGGTGGGGACCGGCTCGAAACGCTTTCGACGCCGAAGTGGACGCGCTCCGCGATACGGCACTGGCTCTCGCCCACGACGTCCGATCGAGTCCATGACCGTTCCGTTTCTTGTCCGCGAGGTGAGCTATTCCGTCGAGGCGATTCTCGCGAGAATCGAGTTTCTCGAGCGCGCGCTCGATCACGGATCCATGATTGTCGTGTCGTCGAGCGTCTGGAGTCTCGACGGTTCGACCCGCATCGTTCTCGCCGAGCGAGTGAGGCGGCTGCTGAATGAAATCGCCGACATGAGGGGAATCCTCGCGGCTGTGCTCGAAACCGTGTGGGTCGGCGAGGGTCAGCGGCGCGGAGTCGTTGAACGGGGATTCGACCACGTTGCCACATGCGTTATGTCAGGTTTGGCGGGTTGTCTGGAGTCCACGTTTGGTCGCACGGCGTGGCCGACGGTCGCGCCAATCGCCGCAGCGCTCGTCGATGGGATTGGTGCCCACGACCCGATCCCACGGACGGTCACGGTCAGTCCGCGCTCCGGCTACGCGACAACCGCACCCGCGACCGTGCATGATCGCGTGGCGCGAATCCCTGGCGGCTCCCAACGAATCCGAATCGAGCGATATCCCAGTGCCTCGGGAAACCGATTCGAGGTGTATCTCGCGGGAACGAATTTCGCAGGGGATGCGAGCGACCCGTGGAACGTCGCGTCCAACGGGGAACTGGTCGCGACCGGTTGGTCCCCCTCGCTTGACGCGGTCAGAACCGCGATGCGCGTCGCCGGCGTAACGCGCGACACCCCGGTCATCATCACCGGTCATTCTCAGGGCGGTCTGATCGCCCTCGCGATTGCCGCCTCGGGCGAGTTCGATGTGGACGGAGTCATCACGGTGGGCACGCCCGTCGGCGCCGTGCCGACGGTGACCGGCGTCCCCGCCCTCCATCTCATTCACCCCGAAGACCCCGTTCCGGCGCTCGGTGGGAGGCTCACCTCGCCGTCGACCACGTGGCTGATTCCAACCACAAATGGCGAAACGTTTATCGACGCTCACCACCGCGAGGCTTATCTTCCGAGCGCCACTGCGCTCGACGATCTGAACGACCCGCGCGTCCCGAACTTTGCGACCGCGCCGGTTTCGACGAGCCTCGGTGTTGCTCGGGAGTATTCCGCGACGGTTAGCGCCGCGAGCCCAAAATCGGACGGAGGATGACACCCAGAACCCAGTTGCTCATCGACATCACGACCGCGCCGAGCACACCCCACCAGAAGTCGTCGACGATCAGCCCGAATCCGAGTTGCTGCGTGACGGAGGCGACGAGCATGAACAGCGCACCGTTGACGACGAGGGCAACGAGACCCAGGGTCAGCAAATAGATGGGGAAGGCAACGATTCGGATGAAGTTCCCGATGACGGCGTTGATGACACCGAATATTGCCGCGACGGCGATGTACGACAAGACCAGGTTGGCGTCACCCTCACCGAACGGGAGCAGACGAATACCTTCGACAAAAAAGTCGGAGAGCCACAGGGCGACCGCGTTGATGAGCAGTCCAAAAACCAAGCGAACCATGACTCCAGCCTACGCCGACCGACCGCCGTAGGCTGGAAGGGTGAACCTGTTCGAATCTGACCCCACGATTCACATTCGTGACGAAATTCGAAGCCTGCCGTCATACAAGCAGGGCCGCCCCGCCCCGGCGGATGCGTTTAAGTTGTCGTCAAACGAGAACCCCCATCCCATTCCCGACTGGGTGCGCGACGCGATCGCCGAGGCATCGATTGAGCGATACCCCGAATCCACGTCCCGGGCCGTCAGGGACGCGATTGCTCGACAGTGGGGATGCGACACGGACGAGGTCATCGTCGGAGCGGGTTCCGTCTCCATCCTGTACCAACTCATTCAGGCGACGAGCGGACCCGGCGACAACATCGTCTTCGCATGGCGGTCCTTCGAGGCTTACCCGTGGATCGCGACCGTGGCGGGCGCGGAGCCACGACGTATTCCCAACCTGCCCGATCACCGGCACGACCTCGACGCGATGCTCGACGCCATCGACGAACGTACGCGAGTGGTCATCCTGTGCACCCCGAACAACCCGACGGGCGCGGCCATCACGACGATCGAATTCGAGGACTTCATGGCGCGGGTACCCGACCACGTCCTCGTCATCCTCGACGAGGCGTACGCCGAGTTCTCACACGACCCCGACATCGTTTGTGGCAAAAATCACAAGGGACGATTCTCAAACCTCGTCACGCTGCGAACTTTCAGCAAGGCCTACGGTCTGGCGGGGTTACGAATCGGCTACGGGATTGGCCATCACGCGATTTTTCAGGCGGCGACCGCGACCGCAATTCCCATGGTCGTCACCGAACAGGCCCAGCGGGCGGCGCTCGCGGTTCTCGCCCACAACGACGAATCGATGGAGATCGTTCGCGCGATGTGCGACCGCCGCGACGAGGTGTGGCGCGCCCTCCTCGAGCAGGGGTGGGACATCCCGAAGCCGCACGGAAACTTCGTGTGGCTCCCGACCGGATCCTCCACCACCGCCGCGAACGAGATTCTTGAGGAGTTCGGAATCATCGCGCGAGTGTTCGCCGACGAGGGAATTCGCGTGACAATCGGAGAAGAGGCTTCGACGGCACCCTTCCTCGCCGCCGCGGCCCGAATCGTTGCCGCCGACCTGCATCGAACCGCGTCGAAAGGCTAGTCTGGGAGCATGCCGTACACCGAGGCGACACTGCAATTGCTGTCCACCGATGGAACCCTCATCGAATCCGACCGCACCGCCGAGTACCGCGCCCTTGTTGACCGACTGACCGACGACCACCTTCGTCTGTTTTATCGCGAAATGGCGACAACGCGCCGATTTGATATCGAGGCGGGAAACCTGCAACGGCAAGGCCAATTGGCGCTGTGGATTCCGAGTTTGGGTCAAGAAGCGGCTCAGGTCGGTTCCGCCTTCGCGACTCGACCGCAGGACACCATCTTTCCGAGCTATCGCGAACACGCGATTGCCAGAATCCGCGGAATCGACCCGATTCAAATCATCGCGCTGCTTCGCGGTGTCACCAACGGTGGATGGGATCCGAAGGACTCCAAGTTTCGGTTGTACACGCTCGTGCTCGGGACTCAGACCCTCCACGCGACCGGGTACGCCATGGGAATCCAATTTGATGGAAAGACCGGAACCGGCGACCTGACGACCGACGAGGCCTGCATCGTCTACTTCGGCGACGGTTCGACGTCAGAGGGTGACGTCAACGAAGCGCTCGTTTTCGCCCAGTCGTACCAGGCGCCGCAGGTCTTCTTCTTGCAAAACAACCAGTACGCAATCTCCGTCCCCGTCGTGCGCCAGTCCCGAAGCCCTTTGTATTTGCGTGGCGAGGGTTTCGGCATCGAGTCCTACCAGATTGACGGAAACGACGTCCTCATCTCCTATGCCGTCACACGACTCGCGATGGACGACGCTCGCGCCGGGAATGGCCCTCGATTCATCGAGGCGCAAACCTATCGACTCGGCGCGCACACGACGAGCGACGACCCGACCAAGTACCGCGAAAGCTCCGAAGAGGAGTATTGGAAACTCCGCGACCCCATCGCGCGATTCGAGAAGTTCCTGCGACTTCGCGGCGAGTCGGATGCCTTTTTCGAGCAGGTTCGTCAGGAGGGTGAAGACCTCGCGTCGGACATTCGTCGTCGAACCCTCGAACTGACACCGCCGACCATGGATGTGATGTTCGATCACGTCTTCACCGACGACCACCCCGTCACCGCCGCTCAAAAGAAGTGGCTCGAAGAGTATGAGGCATCGTTCGGGGGTCA
>JACCDN011215815.1_pt1 | contig 10770 bp, 13 predicted proteins | sample 7441691 | NCBI WGS metagenome assembly JACCDN01 (sample SAMN15323439, study PRJNA562643) | freshwater metagenome | isolation source: river surface water | place: USA:Blue River Watershed | collected 2017-08-16
AAAGACTGAGGGAGAGCGCACGTTCTGGATAGTTGGCGCCAATATATTGGCAGATCATGCCACCCATGGATAGGCCAACTAAATGAGCTTGATTAATATTGAGCGCATCCATTAACGCAACCAGATCCTCTGCCAATAGGGCAATACTATAGGGACCATCTGTGACCTGAGATTGACCATGACCACGCGTGTCGTAGCGAACAACACGATAGCGATCAGTTAGGGCACCAATGGTTTGGTCCCACATCTCTAGGCTAGACATGAGGCTATTGCTCATGATCACTACCGGCCCCTGTTCAGGACCATCGATTTGGTAAGCAATCTTGATTTGATTGGCGACGATTTGTTTTTTCATAATAGGGTCTCCAGGAAGACTCTATTTTGACACTAATAGATCTTCGCTTCTCCAGATGGGCGATTTTTGAAGCGTTTATGGACCCAATAGTACTCAGCTGGACGCTGGCGAATTTCATCCTCAAAAAAGCGATTGAGTAATGCGGTATCAGCCACCGCATCGTTACTGGGAAAATCACTCAACGGTTTACTAATATGACAGACGTAGCCCGATTGGTCTGCTTTAAGGGTTGTCTTCATGATGCAGACTTCTGCACCGCTGAGTTTTGCGAGGCGCGAGATTGCTGTGATGGTATTTGTTTGTACCCCGAAGAAGGGAACAAATACCGAGTCTTTAAGACCTAAATCAATATCGGGAGCAATGAAGACAAAATTACCATTTTTAATCTCACGGACCGTTTCAGTGAGGTGGCCTTGCCTCGGAATTGATTTACCACCAAAGCGACCACGCCATTCAATAATTTTTCGATCAAAGAAAGGATTCTTCATTTTTTGATAGAGGGTCACTCCACGTGGCCAGCCCATCTTTTCTGTGAGGGCGCATAAAGCCATACCTCCCTCGATTCCAACAAAATGGGGGTTCACCAATATGCGTGGTTTTTTATCACCAAGGGTAATTTCAGATTTAATCTCAACCATTTCTGAAATCTGGTTGGCGCTACCCAACCATATCCGGCTACGTTCGAGAACGCTTCGTCCAAAGAGGCGCCAATGTGCAAGTGCAAGTGCATCGATTTCAGAGGGGGATAGGTTTGGAAAACAAAGGCGTAAATTGATCTTCACCACCCGATTTCGTTCTGATGGAATATGGGCGATTAGCCAGCCCAGCTTATCTCCAGAAAACACGATCCACCGGTAGGGTAGAACGGAGAAGATGCGCAGTAGGGAGAGCGCAAGGTAGTTAAATAGTGTTTGCAAATGGGCCTTTAGGAGCCCCACTATATACCGATATCTCAAAGCAATAACCCCATCATTTACACTGTTTTAGTGAAACAAACTATTCTTCGGATTCTTTGGGTATTGGCAGGCGCAAGTGTTGCCTTGTTCTTGGCGTTGCATGTAGTGCGCCCAGCTGATTCCACCTTGTTGTTGGCTTCTTTGGGAGGCTCCACCTTATTTCTATTTGGTCTAACGACCTTGCCGCCAACTCAGCCGCGCGCATTGTTTGGAGGGCATTTAATTTCTGCCTTCATTGGGGTAATGTGCTACCAATTGTTGGGTGATGCTACCTGGGTTATGGTCATCTCCGTGCTAATCACGATCGCAGCATTACTCCTAACGAAAACGGTACATCCCCCAGCAGGCGCAAACCCCTTGATCATGATTTCTGCACACGCAGGCTTTATAGACATCTGGACTCATGTTTTTGCTGGTGTACTAGTGTTGGCAATTACCGCTTATATATGGTCTCGTTTGGGCCCAGGCAAAGCGCGTTACCCAGTTAGCTGGAATCAAGAGTCTCCGCCAGGGCAGAATTGGGGCCCCTGGAATTAGGGCAAATAGCGGTTGAGTAGATGCCGTACTTCTTTTGCGAGTTCTATGGCTGTTAGGCCAATTGGCCCAATGCCTGAGTGAACGAGCGTATCAGCTGCTTTAGCATGAAGCTGGACGCCTAAGCATGTGGCCTCCCATAAATCGAGATTGTGGCGAATGCCTTGAGCGGTCAGCGCAGCAATAATGCCTGTAAGAACATCCCCCATTCCGCCGCTCGCCATCCCAGGGTTGCCTTCTTGGCATTCAAAGAATTCGTCAGACGGTGAGCCTAAAAGAGTATGGTGTCCTTTAAGGATGACATTACCTGGATATTGTTTGATTAGACTCTGAAGGGCGATCAATCGATTGGCTTGCACCCAGTCGGACGATGTATTGAGAAGGCGGGCCGCCTCTCCAGGGTGGGGTGTTAAGGAGAACGGCGCTTGTCGATCGCGCAGTTTGTCTTGTAAGGCAGAAGAGTTTGCAAGAATATTTAATGCATCGGCATCAATCACAAGTGGCACAGGATACTCAATGGCTGCAATGAGTAACTCAAGCGCTTTTTCATCTTGACCTAAGCCGGGACCGATAGCAATGCAATCTGGCTTGATAGAACTAATCCATCCTTTGAGATCTACTTGTTGGCTAATATCTTGAATCATTAGCTCAGGTTGCTGGGTGAGAGCATGAGCTGACCGGGGATCAAGCATTCCAACAATGGTCCAACCTGCGCCACTATATAAGGAGCCGTATGCAGACAAAAGAATGGCACCAGCCATGCCGGGCGCGCCGCCAATAAGAAGTACTTTGCCAGCATCGCCTTTGTGTTCTTGAGGCTTACGCTCTAGACGAGATAAAAGAGATAGTGCGTTTAGGCTACGCATTTAGAGTGGAAATGTTGTATTCATATTAGGGATGCTGACATGTTCCCATCCCAACTCAGATTGAATGGCCTTTAAGAATAGATTCGCTGCATTTGTTTCGCCATGAGTAATGTAAATATGCTTAGGTGCTGTCTTAAAACCTTTAAGCCAACGAATCAGACCCGCCTGATCGGCATGAGCAGATAAGCCACCAATGGTGTGGATGGATGCCTTTACCGGAACTTCTTTTCCAAACAAATGCACCAGTTTGGCCTGATCAACAAGGCGTCTGCCCAGTGTACCCATTGCCTGAAAGCCAGTAATAACAATTGCATTATGACGATGGGGTAAGTTCCATTTAAGGTGATGGACAATCCGACCCGCCTCACACATACCGCTGGCTGAAATTACGATGGCTCCGCCTTTGATGCGATTAAGTGCTTTAGATTCTTCAACATCGGCTACGAAGCGCAAATCCAGTTTATTAGGATTCTTTAGATACCATGCATGAACTTTACTAGCTGAATCATCCAGCTCTGAGAGATGCTCTTCTGTAAGGTGGGTCACAGATGTTGCCATGGGTGAATCAACCCAAATATTTAAATGGGGTAGACGTTTGCGCCGAATCAAATCCATTAAAAGAAAAATAATCTCTTGCGTTCTACCTACAGCAAATGCTGGAATGATGACATTGCCATTATGTTGTAAGGTTTTGTGAATAACCTCAACCAGCTCATCCTCCGTTTCACTTAATTGGCGATGCAGTCGATCGCCATAGGTCGACTCAATGACTAAGGTATCTGCTTGTTCAATGAATTCTGGATTATTGACTAAGGGGCGATCAAACATGCCCAAGTCCCCTGAAAAAACAGTTCGATGAAATTGACCCTTTTCTTGCTCAATGTCTACCGCAGTAATTGCAGAACCCAAAATATGACCTGCATCAAAGAATTCAATATAAATTCCGGGTGCGGGACTAAAGCGATGATGAAATGGAATTTTCTCCAGCTGGGCCAAGCAGTCGATCGCCTCTAGGGTGGTGTAAAGGGGTGTAGGCAGATCACCTTTCCAACGACCTTGTAGTTGTTTACGTTTTGCTCGTTCGAAATCAGCTTCTTGCAGATGGGCACTGTCGAGCAACATAATTTTGAGAAGGGCCGCAGTGGTGGGCGTGCAGTAGATATTGCCCTTAAATCCTTGGGCACATAAGCGGGGGAGCAGTCCACTGTGATCAATGTGCGCATGCGTGAGAATCACAAAATCAAGTTTGCTGGGTTCGATTGGGAGCGGCGCTAGGTTTTTGGTATCAGCCTCACGTCCGCCTTGAAACATTCCATAGTCAATTAAAAAGCAATGATCCAGACCAGCCGCCTTACCTCGAATCAGGTATTTAGAGCCGGTTACCTCTTGGCTTGCGCCTAAAAACTGTATATGCATGAATGGATTTTGGTTTTAGGGTGGAAGAATTTGATATAGATCAAAAGAATGCCAATTGGAATAGATACACTGATCAAACAAACTAATTATGCAAAGGGATCCATATGAAAATATTACTACCAATTGACGGTTCAAAGTCATCTTTAAATGCGGCTAAATATGTTGCTCAGATGGTCAGCAATATGCGCACCAAATGTTCTGTGACCCTTATAAGTGTTCATGATGACTTTGGCCTTAGCCATGTCAAGCAATTTGTGAGTAAAAGCGTGGTTGATGATTATTTACGTGAGATCAGCGAAAAAGAGCTCAAAGCCGCCCAAAAAGTGCTCGATACAGCCGGGGTAAAGCACAGCATGATCATTCGACGTGGACATGTTTCCAAAGAAATCTTAGCAACTGCCAATAAAGAAAAGTTTGACTTGATTGTGATGGGCGCTAAAGGACGTAGTGGGGTTCTGGACCTTCTCATTGGGTCCGTGGCTCAGCGCGTAGTTTCTACTGCCAAGCAAGCCGTCCTGTTGGTGAAATAGATTCCCAATCGTTAATACAGGGACCAGCATTGCAGCCCTGTATTGGTATGGTGAAAGTATTGGGTCTGCTCATTATGGGGAGTATCAGTTAGCTCATTAGGCCTTTAATGCATAAACCTATTGCCACTCCAAATGAGAGGAAAGCAAACATAATCTGCGAAAAGTTAATGCTCAAGCGAGGGGTAATCAAGCGACCTATGAGCATCCCGATTACAGCGCCACCCGTAAAGGGGATGGCAGTTAGCCAATTCATACCACCCGCAATGCTGGCAACAGCAACACCACCTATAGATATCAGACATAAGACCCCTAATGAAGTGGCGATAATTGAATGTATAGGCAGATCGCTGATTTTTTTTAGGGCGGGAACAATTACAAAGCCGCCACCCACACCCAATAGGCCTGATAAGAAACCCGCAAGAGCGCCAGAGCCCATTAAAGCCCTCGCGCAAGGTACCGTCCATATTAGTCGTCCAATTGATGAATCCAGCGAGCAAGGTACAGCCTTCGTGGGTACTATTGGAATCCCCCTCATGTTTTTATATGAATCAATAAATGTTCGAATTGCAACGTAGGACAGCACGATGGCAAAAAGAATCATCAATGGCCGATTGGGAATCTGATGTGCCAACCAAATACCAAGAGGTGACAAAGCAATACCTGCGCCGGCTAATAATATGGCGGCGCGGTAGCGTAAATGGCCAGCGCGCAATGCAATCATTGCCCCAACGCCTGACGATACTGTGACCGCAAGCAACCCGATCGGGCTGGCCTCAATCACTTGTAGATGAAGTACAAAGACCAGAAGTGGTACTGATAAGATCCCGCCACCTGCTCCAGTGATAGCCATAATCAATCCAACGCCAATACCCAAGAAAATAGCGATTGATTCGGTACTTGTAAGAAATTCCATAGACAGATTGTCAGCCTTGATCTTGATTTCTCATGATCTTCTGACAAATTATTTAATATTAATATATTATATATTAATATATATTAAAGTGATCAAGGAGTAATCATGTCGCAACCAGTCATCAAAGCCTTTTTTGATCAAGGAACATGGACCTTCACGTATGTGGTCTATGAAAAACCCAATAGTCCATGTGTAGTGATTGATTCTGTCTTGAACTATGATCCCAAATCAGGCAGAACATCAACAAAATCAGCTGATGAAGTCATTGCGTTCATCCGCGATCAAGGCTTACAACTTACATGGATCTTAGAAACCCATGCCCATGCCGATCATTTAACTGCAGCCCCTTATATACAAAAACATTTGGGTGGCAAGATTGCAATTGGTGCTCATATTCAAGATGTACAAAAGGTCTTTAAAGGGATTTTTAATCTGGAGCCTGATTTTCCAATTGATGGCACCCAATTTGATTATCTGATAGAGGAGGGTAGGGATTTAAAGTTTGGCAATCTCTCCATTCATCCATTATTTGTGCCAGGCCATACTCCAGCATGTATGGCTTATGTCATCGGTGACGCAATTTTTGTTGGTGACACCCTATTTATGCCCGATGTGGGTACAGCGCGATGCGATTTTCCAGGAGGTAATGCCAATACTCTCTATCGATCAGTGCAAAAGATTTTGTCTTATCCGGATAGCACCCGTTTGTTTATGTGCCATGACTATCCCCCTGGCAATCGCCCAATTGCTTATGAGACCACAGTTGGAGAGGAAAAGAAAAAGAATATCCATATCCACGAGGGGGTGAGTGAAGCGCAGTTTGTAGAAATGCGTAACCAACGCGATCGGACATTGGAAATGCCCGTTTTGATATTGCCTTCGATTCAGGTCAATATTCGTGCAGGGCATCCACCCCCGCCCGAGAAGAATGGCAAAGCCTATCTCAAAATCCCATTTAATGTTCTTTGAGTAAGTATCGATGGCAACAGTAATGAACCTAAAGAAAATGCAGAGTTCTGCTGATAAGGCGGTTGATCTGATGAAGGTTTTGGGCAATCGCGATCGCATGATGCTTTTATGTGAAATCCATCAAGGCGAGAAATGTGTTGGTGAGCTCGAGCTCGCATTGGCAATTCACCAGCCGACCTTATCGCAGCAGTTAACGGTTCTGCGTAAGAAAAAGCTAGTTAAAACACGTCGGGAGGGAAAGCAAATTTATTACTCCAGCGCTAGTCCAATTGCGATGTCGGTCATGAATCTGCTGTATCAGAACTACTGTAAATAAGGATTTTTTAATCCAGGGAGGTTATGATGCAATGTAATGTTGGTGGTGCCGATCGGTTCCTGAGGATTGCTGTTGGAGTGCTATTAGTCGTTTTGGCCCTTATGGGAGCGATTGGGCCCTGGGGTTGGATTGGGATTGTGCCGATCGCGACAGGTACCTTTCGATTTTGTCCAGCATATCCATTGTTGGGTATGAATACTGCAAAGAAAAAAGAGTGAGCTAATAGATGGGCAGTTTTAAAGAAGATGTGCGAGATACAGCGGTTGCACTGGTTGAGACTGCCCAGGATCAATTACGGGATGCGGTTAACTTTGTAAAGGAAACTTGGCCTCTTTTAGCTTTTCTTTTTGTCCTATTAATTATCTTAATTGGCTATTGGAATCCACCGCCACCCAAAAGAGTCATGATGGCCTCAGGATCTGCGGGTGGATCCTATGAGCAGTTAGCATCCAAGTATGTCGAGTTCTTCGCAGAACACGGCGTTACGATTGAGTTGGTGCCTACAAGTGGTTCCCAAGAAAATATTCAACGCTTATCAGACAGAAAAGATCCCATCCAAGCTGCTTTTGTTCAAGGTGGATCCTTGCACAGTAAAACAGTTCCTGGAGTAGAGTCTCTTGGCAGCGTTGACTTTGAGCCAATCTGGTTTTTCTATAAAGGCGAGTTCTTTAAAGATGGCCGCTTTGATAAAACTAAGTCATCTAAAGTACGTATTGCGGTTGGCCCTGATGGAAGCGGTACTCATGTTCAGGCCATGAAAATATTGCGTGCTAATCAACTTGAAAATCACCCCTTTTTACTGTCTTTGCATAATGATGAAGCGGTCGCAGCTCTCAAAAAGGGTGAGGTAGACGTTGTGATCATGGTTGATGGTCTGCGCTCTAAAAATGTACAGGCCTTACTCAATGATCCAGATGTAAAGTTATTTAACTTTGTACGTGCGGCGGCCTATACCAAGAACATCCATTACTTAGAGGAACTAATTGTTCCCATGGGTGCATTTAACTTGGCACGTAATTTTCCTCCCCAGGACACCAGGATGATTTCAACGGTCACGAATCTGTTGATTGATGACCGTATGCACCCAGCAATTCAGTTTTTATTCCTGAGAGCCGCACAAGAAATCAACGGCAAAGAATCGTTCTTTGCAAGCCATGGCGAATTCCCTTCGTTTAAGAATTCGGAGTTCCCAGAAAGCCCGATTGCTCAGCAGTTCCATCAACGCGGCCTGCCTATTCTGATGGATTATTTACCTTTCTGGATTGCAGAGTTCATCCACCGGATGTTCTTTACCTTGGTACCCTTTTTTGCAGTTGCATATCCAATTCTAGTTTCATTACCCAGCTATCGCTTACGTCGCATTCAGTCAAAACTGAATCGAATCTATGGTGAGCTTAAGTTTTTTGAGAATGAGTTACTCGCCTCGTATGATCCACAGAAATTACCAGAGTACATGGAACGGTTAGCTGAAATGGAGCGCAAGGCCTTGGCTCTGAAAATTCCAAAACGAGCAGCGAGCGATTTTTATACACTGCGCACGAGTATTGATTATGTCCGTAATGCTCTCAATCGCGGAGATCATTTAGCCTTGGGAAGTGATAATCAGGCGTGATTTGGGATGCCATTATTGTTGGTGCTGGTGCAGCGGGCTTGTTTTGCGCTGGTATCGCGGGCCAGCTTGGCAAAAAAGTCTTAGTTCTTGACCATGCTAGCGTCTTAGGTGAAAAGATTCGGATTAGCGGTGGGGGACGCTGCAATTTCACTAATCTGCATAGTGCCGCACATCACTTTCTTTCTCTAAATCCCCATTTTGTTAAAAGCCCACTAGCGCGCTACTCATCAAAAGACTTTATTAATTTAGTTAAACAATATCGCATTCCATTTCATGAGAAGCATCAAGGTCAACTCTTTTGCGATGAGTCTGCTAAGGACATTATTCAGATGCTGCTCTCTGAGTGTCAGCAGGGCGGTGTCCGGATTCAGAACCCGGTTACTGTTTCACAGATCATCAGTAGTAATGGTCTATGGGGGCTAGAGACAAACCAAGGTAGTCACAAGACACAGAAATTAGTTATTGCCACGGGTGGCTTGCCCGTTCCTGCCATTGGTGCGAGTGACTACGCTCTTAATTTAGCCAAGCAATTTGATATTCCGGTTACTGCGGTTCGACCCGCATTGGTGCCTCTATCGTTCACCTCGGGCGAGTTTTTGCCGATGAGTGACTTATCGGGCATCAGTATTCCTGTGACCATAGCCTCAGGTCAAAGGGGGAAGCGTTATGGTGCCTGTCAGTTTGATGAAGATTTGTTATTGACGCATAAAGGATTATCTGGCCCCGCGGTATTGCAGGCGAGCAGTTATTGGACAGAAGGCGAAACTCTTAAAATCAATTGGCTTGGAAAACGGGATGATGAAGCTGTGTTTTTAGGACCAGATACCAATACACGATCAGCGGATTCTTTATTGGCCGATCTTTTACCCCAACGTTTCGCTAAGCTCATTGCCGAACAATTTGATATGGGCAAACGTCATTGGTCAGAGATATCAAAAAAGGATCGTGAGCGCCTGATGAATTACCTCAAGCATTCTGAGGTAAAGCCGGCTGGAACTTTGGGCTGGAAGAAAGCAGAGGTCATGTTAGGCGGGGTTGATACAAATGCCCTCGATGGAAAAACCATGATGTCCAAGCAACACCCAAATCTATTCTTTATTGGCGAGTGTGTTGATGTCACAGGACATCTTGGAGGTCATAATTTTCAATGGGCATGGTCGTCTGCATACGTCTGTGCGCAGGCGATCGCTCAATAGCATAATTAGCTTTTAGGCAATTTAATAAAGGATGTTTGATGAACTTACTCATTGACCGCGTTGATCACTTAGTTCTGACAGTTACCGATATTGAGAAGACCACTCAGTTCTATGAAAAAGCCCTAGGCTTTGAACGTGAGTTTTTTAAAGGTCCAGAGGGTCAACCTCGATATGCGCTCTTGTTTGGTCAATACAAAATTAATCTCCAAGATAAGGCAACTGAAACTCCAACCAAGGCTCGCGTTCCAACAATCGGTGCAGGAGATTTCTGTCTCATTGCAAAGGTCCCCCTGGATCAGTTCATTGCCCATCTCCATTCTGTGGGCGTTCCAATCGATACAGGACCCGTTCAGCGCCGTGGAGCGATGGGACCAATACGCTCGGTTTATTTTCGGGATCCAGACGGTAATTTGGTGGAAGTCGCCGAATACATATAGAAGACGGCTCAATTTAGCCCCCAAAAGCCCCAAATCGGGGCTTTTTTCATTTCCACTAAGTTATTGATTTAAATAGTTAATTTATTTATCTACTGCTTGTAAAGTGGAAATTACGCCCTTATTTGTATATTTTTATTGACAAAGATCTATGTAAACTTAGAATTACACTTAGTAAAAGTAGGTTATTACGATTTTGTGGCAGAGGGTGTCACAAAACCCGCGTGCGGGTTGAGCACGAGGAGTAGGGTGTCTTTCAAAGGGAGAAAACTATGTCAGACCCAAATAAGGTATGGCCCACAGGTTTAACTGAGGCCGAATCTGAAGAGTTGCACCGTAATCTGATCCAGGGCACGCAATTTTTTGGCATGATCGCAGCTCTTGCCCATTTGCTTGCGTACATTTATTCGCCTTGGCTGAAATAAGGAGATAAAAAAATGATTTACGGAAAAATGTGGTGTGTAGTAAAGCCTTCAGTAGGTATCCCATTATTTTTGGGTGCTTGCGCCGTTGGCTCATTCGCTGTTCATACAATGATCCTCAACAATACAACGTGGGTGAAAGCATTTTTGAATGGCAACGCTGATAAAGCAGCAACAGCTTCGGCATCGGCTTCAGCAGCACCAGCAGCACCTGCAGTGAAGAAGTAAAGTACTTTAATTTTTCACTAGTC
>JACCDN010757067.1_pt1 | contig 10768 bp, 9 predicted proteins | sample 7441691 | NCBI WGS metagenome assembly JACCDN01 (sample SAMN15323439, study PRJNA562643) | freshwater metagenome | isolation source: river surface water | place: USA:Blue River Watershed | collected 2017-08-16
AGCTCATCGCCTGCGCGGAACTGTGGGATGTCCTTGCGCAATGACTTGGCATCGACGGCATCGAGAATGTTCATTTTCTTCCTCAGGTTTCTTTTCGCTTCACTTTGAGCACATGCTGTAGTAGCTGCGCAGACGGCCTATCTTGCCATAAAAGGGGCCTTGAGCGTAAATCGGGTATGAGCGTAAATCGGCTAATCGAATACGCCTGCGAGCGCAGCCTGTAGCTCATCAAAGAGGGCCGGCCCTGCTGCCACCGTCAGCTTGCGCGCTCCATCTCCGAGGTGGGCAACCTGTGCCCCAGCCTCGGTAGCAACCAGCGCCCCTGCCGCCCAATCCCACTCTTTCAAGCCGCGTTCAAAGTAGCCATCGAGTGCGCCCATTCCTACATGGCAGAGGTCCACGGCAGCAGAACCCATACGCCGGATATCTCGCACGCGTGGAAGAAGGGATGAGACCATCGCAATCTGTTCGGTGCGATCTGCAACGTCATAGGCAAATCCGGTTCCAAGTAAAGCCCGATCTAGAGGAATCTCTGATGTTGATCGGATCTTCTCCCCGTTATGAAATGCGCCTTCCCCACGAACTGCATGCCAGAGTGAGTTAATGGTGGGGGCTGCTACTACTCCTACGAGTGATCCATTCTCATCTCGTGCTGCGATGCTCACATTCCACCCAGGTAATCCATAAAAGTAATTGACGGTTCCATCGAGTGGATCGATGACCCAGGTAATTCCAGATTTACTCTCACGAGCTGCACCTTCTTCGGCGACAATTCCATCATCTGGGCGCGCACGAAGAATGCTCTCAACAATCAGAGCTTCGGCCTTCTCATCCATCTGCGTGGCAAAGTCGATCGCCGTTGATTTCTCGGTCAAGTCAAAATGTGATGGTCGCTGCATCAGAAGTTCGGCGGCCTGACTGGCCACATCATGGGCTAGCGCGAGTAATTCTGCGGCAAGGCCTGAAGTCTTCTGGGTCATATCCACACTTTATCGGTTATTCTGCGCTTCATGAGCGAACTGCGGCTAACGGGCAAGAACCCAGAGGGCACCCACATCACTCTTACCAACGGCACAGGTGATGAATTCACCGTCCGCATTAGCGACACCTTACGCGCAACAGTCAATCAACCGCGTCTAACGGCTGTCGTTGCAAGTGATGACGAGCAGATCATGAGCGTTAAAGAGATTCAGCGCCGACTCCGTGCAGGCGAAACAATGGATGCAATCGCCCGCGATGGTCGCATCAGCGTGGAGAAGGTCGAGCGCTTTGCCGGTCCAATCTTGCAAGAGCGCGTCTATATCTTGGATCAGGCATTTGCTGTTGTTCTGCGCAAAGAGAGCGCTCGCGATCAGGAAACCTTTAAAGATGTTGTTATCGCACGCCTTGCACCTATGGGAGTCGATAGCGAATCACTTTCATGGAATACATGGCGTATCGACGATGGCACATGGACGATTGATCTGAGCTATCCAAACCGTGATGGCCATGGCAGCGCAACTTGGAACTTTGATCTCAACCGTCGCTCAATTACAGCAACGAATGAGAATGCCCGTTGGATGCTCGGCCAAGAGCCAGCTCCACGCACCCAGACACCAGGGTTAGTTCATGCAGAGCCAACTCACCCTTCACGAATTGTTGATTCGATTCCAGATCCTGAACCAGTACGTGAGACACCTCGTCTTGTTGCAATTCGTGAAACTCCACGCGAAGAAGATCGCGTCGAAGGAATCTCTGGCCGCGCCAAGGTTCCATCATGGGATGAAATTATGTTTGGTCGTCCGGCTACCCCAGCAACACCATCTGCAGATCTTCCTGATAACGATCCATTTGATGATCCAACTGACGAGGACCTCTTTAATTAAGCGCTAAAGGTAAGAGCGCGTTAAGAGCGCAATAGTTGATTCACTATCGCTAAGCCCGCCGTGATGGCCGACCATCTCACCCTCTTTTTCGGCGCGATCTTTATCGAGCAATACCAATCCCCCGTGAGCTACAGCAATCAGATCTCCCATGCGATCTGCAGCATCGGCACTGACATGTGCGCCAAAGAGGTGGGATGCAATTGCTTCTTCGCGAGTAAAGATTGATGCGCGATCTCCAAAGAAGTCTCGCCACCTTCCCGCATATTCCAGACGAGCAGATGGCGAATCTGCCGCTTCATCAAGATAGAGATGGCGGGCGCGGGGTTCACCTGCAACGGTTGCGACGCCATCAAGAAGTGAGTTATCGACTCCGAGGATGAGTTTCTCTTCAACGTTGATCATTCCGTGATCTGCCGTGAGCCAGATGCGAGTTCCGCGAGGAAGCTTCATCACAAGAGATGAGAGAAATGAATCGATACCGGTAAGTGCTGCCAACCATTTATCTGATCCCACACCATCGCTATGACCTGCAGAATCTAAATCGTTGACGTAGAGGTAGACAAAAGAGGGAGTTGCCTTAAGCGCTGCCGCGGTCTTTTCAATCAAGTCAGTTGGAATATTTGCTCCGCTATATGTCGCACCGCGAAATACCGCCTGAGTAAATCCGGTCAACTCATAACGCTTTGCCGCCACGTGGGTTACAGAGATTGCGCTATCGCGAGCTCTCTCAAAGAGCGTTGGCACAGGTTGCCAGATTGTGGGATCCACTCGTTCATCCCATTTCAAAGAATTAAGAATGCGTCCACCACTTCGCGGAACGCGCACGGTATATCCGAGCATTCCATGTGTTCCTGGAAGTTCACCTGTCATCAACGTTGCAAGACTTGTTGCTGTCGTAGATGGAAATGATGTGCGCAGCGCACCAGCGTGCGTCAGAGTAGAAATAGTTGGGATGAGATCTTTATAAGTCTCAAGGACATCTGCACCTAGGCCATCAACGAGAAAGAGCAACTCGCGGCCTGCTGGGCTTTCGATAATCTCTAGACGATTCTGCGCATCGACTAGGCCAAGGGAGGCAAAGATCGACGGCGTGATATCGGCTAAATGCACAGGTATATGTTCTCACGGGTATTGTTGCCGCCGTGAGCATCCATTATTCAAAAGAAGTTGCAGCCGCCCTCAAATCTGGCGCACCGCTTGTCGCACTCGAATCCACCATCATCAGCCATGGCCTACCTCGTCCATCAAATTTGAGCGTTGCTATTGAGGTTGAAGAGATTGTCCGTGCACATGGAGCAGTCCCTGCAACGATTGCCATCCTTGATGGCGTAATCCACGTCGGACTTGAATCAGATCAGTTGGTTGCAATTGCTAACCGCGATGACATCGCTAAAGCATCGATCCGCGATCTGGCGATGATCAGTGCAGGTAAGACAAGTGCTGCCACCACGGTTGCCGCTACTTCACATATCGCCCAGCTTGCTGGAATCACCGTCTTTGCAACTGGCGGCCTCGGCGGAGTTCATCGCGGAGCCAATGAATCTTTCGATGAATCTGCAGATCTTGGCGCACTTGGAAAGCTCGATATCGCAATCGTCTGTGCCGGTGTGAAATCAATTCTCGATGTTGGGGCCACCCTGGAACGCCTTGAATCACTTTCTATTGGATTAGTTGGCTATAAGACCAATGCCTTCCCAGGGTTTTATCTGACAGATTCTGGATTTACCCTCGAGCATCGCGTTGAGAGCGCATCTGAGATTGCTGCAATTATTAAAGCTCGTCGTGAATTGGGAACCGATTCAACATCTCTGGTCATTGCAAACCCTGTAAAGGTTGAGATGGATCGCACGCGACATGATGCGATTCTCAAGAGCGGTCTTGCCGGCGCTGCCGCACAAGGCATCACCGGTAAGGCGGTGACTCCATTCTTACTAGAGCACTTCCACACTGCAAGTGAAGGTGAATCGCTGAAGGTAAATATAGAAATTATCAAATCAAATAGCGCACTTGCTGCCGATATTGCAGTCGCTCTGACTAAGTAAATTGAGAGAGTAAATCCGGCAATGAGCATCAAAGTCTTCTGCATAGGTGATCTGATGCTCGATGTTGTTGCACAAATTCCCACATCTCCTCATGAATTACATCTTGGAAATGACACGCGCACCGTCATCTCAACCCATGGCGGTGGAGCAGGCGGCAATGTTGCATCGTGGCTGGCAGTTCTTGGTAACGAGGTCACGATGGTTGGTCGTATCGGCGATGATTCTGCCGGCTCTGCAATAACCGCTGAATTTGATTCGCTAGGCATCTCATACGGCCAGATCGTCAAAGATGGTGTGCACACAGGTGTTGTGATCTGCCTTGTAGATCCTTCAGGTGAGCGCACGATGCTGGCAGATAATGGAGCAAATGCAGGACTCGTTCTTGCTGATCTGCCACCACTAGATGGCGTCGATGCAATCTACTTGACTGGGTATGCACCCCTTGCTCAGCAATCACGTGCAGGTGTTCTTGAGATGGTGCAGGCGATCAATGCACGTAACATTCCCATTACCTTTGATCCGGCAACCGTCGGTGGAATGAAAGATGTTCCGGTCACAGAAATACTTTCGTGGTGTGCACTAATGGATACTCTGATCATGAATGAAGAAGAAGCGATTTATCTCAGCGGCTCTAGCGATATCGAATCTGCGTTGGAATTCTTCTTAGACTTTGCTCCACGAGCAATCATTAAGCGTGGTTCACAAGGTGCTATCGGTCGTCAGCGAGGCAGCGAGGTTGTCTCTGTGGCAGCCACTGCAACGCAGGTCATCGATACCACTGGAGCTGGCGATTCCTTCGCCGCCGGATTTATCGATGCCTTTACATCAGGAAGCAATTTTGAAGAGGCAATCAAGCGAGCAAGTGCTGTTGCAGCCCACTGTGTTGCAATCGTCGGTGCCCGAGGGCGTGTAGGTACACAGATTTAGCGCTAGTTGTTGGCACAATTCACGCCATGGCAACAGCGAAGAAGACCACAGCAACTAAGGGCAAGAAGGTAGCGGCAGGACCAAAGCCTGGAGAGTTTGCCGGCAAGATTGTTGATATCGATGTCTCATCAGAGATGTCAGAGTCCTTCCTTGAATATGCCTATTCAGTTATTTACTCTCGCGCACTTCCAGATGCTCGCGATGGCCTCAAGCCTGTACATCGCCGCATCTTGCACCAGATGGCAGATATGGGACTTCGTCCAGATCGTGGCCATGTAAAGAGCGCACGTGTAGTCGGTGAAGTAATGGGTAAGTTGCACCCACACGGTGACGGTGCAATCTACGACGCACTTGTTCGTATGGCTCAATCATTTTCAATGCAGCTGCCACTTATCGATGGCCACGGAAACTTTGGTTCTCTCGATTCAGGTCCGGCTGCAATGCGTTATACAGAGGCTCGTTTAGCATCTGCGGCTCTTGCAATGGTTGCTGAATCAGATGAGAACACAGTCGACTTCGGTCCAAATTACGACGGTCAGCTCTCAGAGCCTCTAGTTCTTCCTGCTGCATACCCAAACTTGTTGGTCAACGGTGGTTCTGGAATTGCTGTGGGTATGGCGACCAACATGGCACCACATAACCTCGGTGAAGTTATTGCAGCTACTAAGTTTCTGATCGATAACCCTAAGGCGACGCTTAATCAGTTGATGAAGCATGTTCAGGCTCCTGATTTCCCAACTGGTGGAGAGATCGTAGGTCTTGAAGGCGTGCGTGAAGCGTATGCAACAGGCAAGGGATCATTTAAGGTCCGCGCAACAGTTGAGATTGCAAAAGTTACTTCACGCAAAATGGGAATTATCATTAAAGAACTTCCCTTTAATATCGGCCCAGAGAAGGTCGTCGAGCGCATCGCAGATCTTGCTAAAGCAAAGAAGATTCAAGGTATCTCAGACATCATCGATCTCACCGATGGTCAGACAGGTACTAACGTCGTTATCGAGCTCAAGAATGGCTTTGAGCCAGAAGATGTCCTGGAAAAGCTCTACAAGCTCACTCCAATGGAAGATGCCTTTGCAATCAACGCTGTAGCCCTCGTCAAGGGACGCCCACAGACACTTGGTCTCAAGGAGCTCTTGCAGGTATTTATCGATCACCGCATTGAAGTAGTCACTCGCCGCTCTGAATTCCGCAAGGCAAAGGCATCTGCTCGCTTGCTGATGGTTGATGGTCTTCTTAAGGCGATCATCGATATCGATAAGGTCATCAAGATTATTCGCGGAAGCGATGATGCAACTGCTGCAAAAGCCTCATTGATCAAGGATTTCAAACTCAATGATGAGCAAGCAACCTACATTCTTGATATGCCTCTTCGTCGTCTGACAAAGATGAGCAAACTCGAGCTCGAAAGTGAGCAGAAGGATCTCAAGGCAACAATTGCTGAACTCACCGCCCTATTAAAGAGCGATGAGAACATCAGAGCCTTGATCTCTACAGAGCTCACAGCAGTTGCAAAGTCATATGCAACACCTCGACGCACTCGTATTGGTGCATAAGTAGCCAATTTCGTACCTGCTCCTACTGTGTGGGAGACTTACGCAAATGATCGCAACTACCGCCCTTGAGCTTCGCGCTGGGGCCAGACTCCTAGTTTCCGGAGTAAATGTTCGCATCAACCACGGAGATCGCATCGGCTTTGTTGGACGTAACGGTGCTGGTAAATCAACGCTTGCAAAAGTTCTCGCAGGTGAGACTCTTCCTGCTGGAGGTGCCGTACAACGCACCGGCAAGATCGGTTATCTCCCCCAGGATCCCCGTACAGGTGAAGATCAGGGAACTGTTATTGAACGCATTCTCTCTGCACGCGATTTAGATCAAATTGCATCTCGTATGTCCCAAGTAGAAGAAGAGATGGCAACCTCTGAAGGAGCCGCTCTAGAAAAAGCCATGGAGCGCTACACCCGCGTCGATGCAGAGTTCCAAGCTGCAGGTGGCTATGCCGCAACAGCAGAAGCGGAAGCAATTGCTACTTCTCTTGGTGTCTCTGAGGCAGTCTTTGGCAATCAGCTCGACACACTTTCTGGTGGCCAGCGTCGCCGCATCGAACTTGCTCGCATTCTCTTCTCTGGCGCAGAAACACTTCTGCTTGATGAGCCAACTAACCACTTAGATGCTGACTCGATTATCTGGCTCCGAAACTACCTGAGCACGTATTCAGGTGGCCTGGTCATCATCTCTCACGATGTAAACCTGATTGAACAGGTTGTAAATAAGGTCTTCTACATCGATGGCAACCGTAACGTGATCGATGTCTATAACTTGGGCTGGAAGCAATACCTCTTACAGCGCGAACAGGATGAACATCGCCGCAAGAAAGAGCGTGCCAACGCTGAGAAGAAGGCGGAAATTCTGCAGAAGCAGGGCGAGAAGATGCGCGCAAAGGCTTCGAAGGCAACTGCGGCGCAAGGAATGTTACGTCGCGCCGAAAAGCTTCGCTCATCTCTTGATGATGTTCGCGTGAAAGATAAGGTCGCAAAGCTCCGTTTTCCAACCCCAGCACCGTGTGGAAAGACACCCCTATCTGGCGAAGAGTTATCGAAGAACTACGGTTCACTTGAAATCTTTACCGACGTATCGTGTGTTATCGATAAAGGTTCACGCGTTGTCATTTTGGGACTTAACGGTGCTGGTAAGACAACACTTCTTAAGATTCTCGCCGATCAACTCGAATCAGATACCGGCAAGGTCGAACATGGCCATGGATTAAAGCTTGGCTACTACGCCCAGGAACATGAAATGCTCGATTTCGAACGCACGATTCTTGAAAATATGATGTCTTCTAAAGATGATCTCCGTGAGCCTGAAGCACGTAACGTGCTCGGTTCATTCCTCTTTGTTGGCGATGATGTTCATAAGCCAGTGAAGGTTCTATCAGGTGGAGAAAGAACTCGTCTTGCCTTAGCAACACTTGTGGTTTCAGCAGCCAACGTCTTGTTGCTTGATGAGCCAACAAATAACTTAGATCCAGCATCCCGTGAAGAGATCCTGGGCGCACTCGGTGAATACCAAGGCGCAGTAGTTATGGTCTCCCACGATGAAGGCGCTGTACAGGCACTTAAGCCAGAGCGCGTGATCTTGCTGCCAGATGGAGATGAAGATATCTGGAAAGACGAATACTTCGACCTAGTCGCAATCGACTAATTAAGCGTCGATGCGGTCGCGATCGATTTCGGCTGTAGAGATAAATTCCTTACGAGGGGCAACATCGTTACCCATCAAGAGTTCAAACATCTTCTCGGCAGCAGATGCATCTGAAACTGTAATGCGGCGAAGTGTGCGTGCATCAGGATCCATTGTGGTTTCACGGAGCTGATCTGCATCCATCTCACCAAGACCTTTGTACCGCTGAATAGGCTCTTTCCACTTCTTGCCAGCCTTTGTCAGCTCTGCAGTGACCTTCTTCATCTCATCATCAGAGTAGGTATAGATGTACTCACCCTTCTTTCCTCCACCGCCCATTGTTTCAATGCGGTGCAGTGGTGGGATCGCAGCAAATACTCGACCTGAATCAATCATCGGGCGCATGTAGCGATAGAGAAGTGTGAGCAAGAGGCAGCGGATATGTGCGCCATCGACGTCAGCATCTGACATCAAGATCACACGACCATAGCGAGCATCATCGAGTTCGAATGACTTTCCTGAACCGGCACCGAGTACTTGGATAATTGATGCGCATTCCGAGTTATCAAGCATCTGTGAAAGCGATGCCTTCTGTACGTTAAGAATCTTTCCGCGGATAGGCAGGATCGCCTGGAACTCTGAGTTACGAGCTGCCTTTGTTGTACCCAGCGCTGAATCGCCCTCAACGATGAAGAGTTCGGTGCGAGTGACATCTTCTGAACGGCAATCGGCAAGCTTTGTAGGAAGTGATGAAGATTCAAGTGCGTTCTTACGACGCTGCAGATCCTTATGGGCGCGAGCAGAGATGCGGGTACGTGATGCACCAGCAACCTTCTCCATGATCAACTTGCCGTTAGCTTTTTCAATACGCTTTGAGGTTCCAAAGAATTCTTTAAGTTTGTCGGCAACGACTGCAGAGACGATACGTGTTGCAGCTGCTGTTCCGAGAACTTCCTTAGTCTGTCCTTCGAACTGTGGCTCTGACATGCGGACTGTGACGACGGCGGTAAGGCCCTCCATCACATCGTCCTTAATGACATCAGCTTCATTCTTCTTCAAGATTCCAGCAGAGCGCATAGCCTCGTTAAATGCCTTGGTGATTGCGCGTTCAAAACCTTGTACGTGTGTTCCACCCTTAGGGGTAGCAATGATGTTTACAAATGAGCGAAGGGTTGTATCAAAGCCCATTCCCCATTTCATCGCGATATCAACTTCCATATCGCGCTCGACCTCAGTAGAGACCATGTGGCCCTTGTCATCAAGAACAGGGACTGTCTCTTGGTAATGGCCGGTTCCGTAAATACGAATAACGCTGCCGACTGGTTCATCTGGCTGCAAGAAATCACAGTATTCGGAGATTCCGCCTTTATGGAAGAAGGTTTGGGTTGTCGGAGTCTTGGTGCGATTGTCATTAACAATCAAAGTAAGACCTGGAACTAAGAATGAGGTTTGACGTGCGCGAGCGTAGATCTCTTCGATATCGAGCGTTGCTTCCTTAAGGAAGATCTGCTTATCGCTCCACCACTTAATACGTGTACCTGTAACTTTTGCTGAAACTTTACCGATCGTGCGAAGACCAGATTGTGGCGTGAAGTCAGCCTTTGGACCTTCACCATCGAAGACGCCTGCTTCTCCGCGACGGAAGGACATCCAATAAATCTTACCGTTGCGATCAACCTCTGCATCAAGACGTTCAGCTAGCGCGTTAACAACAGATGCACCTACACCGTGGAGACCGCCGGAAGCCGCATAGGATCCCCCTCCGAACTTTCCACCTGCGTGTAGCTTTGTGAGAACAACTTCAACACCGGTCAGGCCTGTCTTAGGTTCCTTATCAACTGGAATTCCGCGACCATCATCATGAACTTCAACAGATCCATCTGCTTCAAGATTAATATCGATCTTCTTGCAATGTCCGGCCAACGCTTCATCTACTGCGTTATCGATAATTTCCCAAAGACAGTGCATGAGGCCGCGTGAATCAGTTGATCCGATATACATACCGGGGCGCTTACGAACAGCATCAAGACCTTCAAGAACGGCTAGGTCCTTGGCGGTATAGCTATCTGTTTCGGCGCTTGGTGCGGTGAGATCGAGTTGATCACCGGAATCTTTTTTGGCAGCCATGGGTGCAAAGATTAGCCAGCGAACTCTTTGCAGGTGAGTAAGCGCGCCGAACCCTCGTTCATTTAATCTCAATTAGTGGGAAAAGCTTCTACATGGTGTGAGATATCTATCGAAAAGGGCAATATTTCTTGGAAATCAGCAGGCGGGGAATATTTATAGATGGCATGATGTTCCATACGAAGTACCACACGAGTACAGATCGTCAGACCTGATGATCTCTAGGCAACGCTAGGAGAGCGCGATGACCGAGCAAGTAATCCTCGAATCCACACCTCTAAATGCCCTCGATCGCTGCGATCGATGTGGAGCACAGGCCTATGTGCGTGCAATCTTGCTCAACGGTGGCGAGCTACTTTTCTGTGCTCACCATGGCAAGGAATACGCTGAAAAGCTCAAGGTGGTTGCAGCAAAGATTCAAGATGAATCAGAGAAGCTGGTTGAAAGTAAGTAATTGTTTTCAAAGAAAAACCCCTGTGCGAGAGATCGCACAGGGGTTTTTTCTTTAACTCTTAATCGAGGTAATCGCGAAGAGATTGCGAACGAGATGGGTGGCGCAGCTTAGACATTGTCTTGGATTCGATCTGGCGGATACGTTCACGAGTTACTCCGTGAACCTTTCCAATCTCATCA
>JACCDN010511907.1_pt1 | contig 10766 bp, 5 predicted proteins | sample 7441691 | NCBI WGS metagenome assembly JACCDN01 (sample SAMN15323439, study PRJNA562643) | freshwater metagenome | isolation source: river surface water | place: USA:Blue River Watershed | collected 2017-08-16
CTCCTTGAGATCTCTTGGCTCTATGACCGAATCGTTAAATCCGGATCTCAAATCCCCGTGATCGATTTAGCCTACGAACTCGTATTACCCGAAGAATTCGTCGGAGAATGCGTAAGCACCGCGATGGAGAACGGACTACTCACCAATCCAAAGCGCGGAAGCTTCGGCGGGTCAATTACTCAGAAGGCGTTGAAAATGTTGAAGCAAGTTGGGAAGCATAAGCAGTAGCTGATGGGCAGATGTCGACAAAGTTCGAAGTGCTAATTAGGAATAAAAATATCCCTGTAATCGTAAGTCGCCACTGCCTTTCCAACTGAACAGCATGTCGCCCCTACCAAGAAGTTTTTCTGCACCTCCATGACCCAAAACTGTCATAGAATCTGCAGGCGTTGGAACTCGAAGAGCTATCTTCGTATCAAGGTTCGCATGAATTCGACCTGGAACAATTTTTCGATCTGGTCTTTGAGTCGCTAAAAGCAGATGAACTAACGTCGACCGGCCCGTTTGAGAAACGCTGCTTACGTTGTCAATGAAATCCTTCATAACTGCACCGCCCCTTAACATCAACTCCGCAAATTCATCAATTACCACGACAAGTGGGCTAAATAGCAACTCTTCCTTGAGGTTTAGTCGGTTTATATACTCTTCACGTGCATCCACTCGAGAATTCTTCTTCTCAGCTATTTCATTTACAAGACGCCTTCTTCTTGGTATCTCTTCCTTAACCAACCACTCTAGAATTTCGATGGTCGCATCAATCGACAACTGTGGTTTACTCCAATTTTCGTGAAAAGATTCCTCTGGGGCTAAACCAAAATAATCAGACTCACCCTTGCCATCTACAACAATGAGTTTTGAAGGGAAACGAGTATCAGAGGCGATCTGCTTGATAACGCCTCGAAGGAATGAAGTCTTGCCCGATCCTGTGGTGCCGGCAATTAAGGCATGTGGCCAAGACTGGATTGTCGAAATATGCTCAGTTCCATCCAGTTCCTGCCCAACATAGATTGGGAGGTAAGTATCGCTGCTAGGGATTGGCAAAATGTCAGGTTGAATTGGAAAGAGGCGATCTTTTCTAGGGACAAGAACTAGCACTCTCTTTGGAAGCGAATCATTCTTTATGTCCACCGATGTCACGCCTAAGTCACGAGCTAAGTCTTTCGCGACTCGTTGCAAATTCGAAATTGATGAACCTGCAATGAATGGAATGGAAAATGCATTATATGTAGGCCCTTGAGTGAGTATGGAATTCTGCGAAGTATCGATTTCATCCGTTTTAAGTTTTAGAACAGCTAGCAATTCGTCAATTAATTCATTTTTATCAATCAATTCAATCTTACTTGAAGTAACTGGGTCTAAACTGTTTTCATGACGCGAAAGGTGACTTGTGATTGAAACCTTAGTTTCGCTTGATTCGGAGTGAGACTCATCTTCGGAATTAACTTCCACAGAACTCGATACAGGATCTGCAATTACTTCCACGTCCACTGAAACTGATAATTCATCATTCTTTTCCTTTAAGACGCTAAATGTAATTTCCTTTCTCAAAAAAATCTCTTCTAAAGCCTTTGAGGAACAAGAAACTAGAGTGGTGTCTTGAATCTCCTTTACCTGCGCCTCTTCAAGTCCCTTTAAGAATTGTGCAACAACTAATCCTCTTATGCTCTCCAGAGCAGATTCTGGTTCAGAAATAAACCTTGAAATATTCTTAAAATACTTCTCAAACTGCCGTTGGTCTTTAGACCTCAAAAATTCTGATGCTGCAACCGCGGCTATTTGCTCCGTAAAGGCTCGAAGTCTAATTGATTGAGAAATAGAAGAGTCAGGACTGAGCATTAATCGTCGGATTTTGTCTATTGTCATATGTACTTGTTCAGAGGCGCCATCAAAGGGGTCAACATCAATTTGAGGCGAACCAAAAGCATCTGATCTAGCTTTTGCTTCTATAACCAATAGTTTGACTGGACTTTCCGAATCGATATCAGGAGAAATATCGACCATGAGCAAATCTGCTCTTTGATCTCTGCTATCAAGCCAACTATTCGTCCAATCTGTGTCATCTAGACTGATTTCCAGAATAAGGGAATCTGGCCGGAGCATATTTTTCGCGAAGGCCCTAGCGCTCAAGACACCTAAGATCTCAGTAACACCAAACTTATTGTTTGACAACTCGAACATTTTCGTATGCTGAGTACCAGCAATATCAGTCAATGCTTCGACAATTATCTTTTGTTTTTCAGCGGTATTTCCGATAGGCAACTGTTCATTTATAAAATCTCGAATTTTCCATACGAGTGGTAAGAGTGAACGTGAATACGTGAAGCATCGATATTGATTATCATCAAACTGTGCAACGATCGAAGGGTTAAGATTTAAATCATTTTCGAAATTTATCTCTGGGGCACCTACCGCTCCTGGGATCGCTACTATCGTCCATTCGCTATTGAGGACGCACTTTTGAATAATTCTTAAGTGATCATCAGGTAAAACCAAGGGATACTCTGCAATATGCGTTTTCGTCTGCCCTGATGCTCGATATATTAAATTAATGAAATCGTTTTCATCTGAAGGGCTTACCGTAATCTGAGGTTCAAATACTTTTTCACCATTTGATTTGACTGCCGTAGCCTTCAACTGCAAGTCGATACGCCCGTGTGCGCCTAGCTGCATTGAGTTGATAGATGCGTGCATTGCAGGGAGGAATACAAAAGTTACCTCGTTATTACCATCTTTCCCAATAAAATCCGTTGGGTTATCCACATCGTGAAATCCAAGTAAAGATAAATACTGGTCATCGGGGTCTTGACCTGCAAGATTCTTAGTCCTAATGACCCTAACAGCGGTACTAGTTGATTCATCCGACACCTGATTATTAGCAAGTTTCCGAATCGCTCCCCCATTTGGAGGGTTAACGATCAACATTGTTGTACCTGCGTCACTCCAAGGATGCGTTTCTTTATAGGCAGATAATGATCTAGAGATCGACTTAGATTCACCAGTAAGCGGTTGAATGGCTTGTGTATCGACAACACCAAATTCGCAATCTCCCGCAACTATCGTCTTAAATTGAAGATTGTCCTTATCGGCTGACGACGCCCACACTCTGTATAGAGGAACAGCTCTGGAAAGCGCCCAAAAAGCGGAAGAAACTACTTCGTATTCACTCTCATTGCCTTCAATCTCCAGCGCGAGATCAAAAATCGGCTTTAAACGCCACGGGTGCCAAGGAGATAGCAAAACTTTATCGAACTTAATCGATGGTGAAAAAGTATCGCTCGAAGAGTTTTCCTCTGTTTCGACTTCCCTGATCCAAATGGCATCAATGAACTGTAGAAGAGAAATCTTCTCCGAGTCCATTTGTGCAATTCCTTTCCGAAGCAATTCCACCCATGAATCTAGAAAGTGGCCCACAACGTCGCGAAAATCCTTTGAAATTGTTATCAAAGACAAGACATCTTCTTCGGAGGCAGTAAGAAGTCTGCTTGAATTAAGCAGCTTTGATCTACTTTCCAAGTACCTCTCAACTTCATCAGACAATCCAATATCTGCGCCCCACGCCCTAAATGCCTCTACGGAAAAACCCACAAGAGATCGATCTGAGTTCAATTCCGTTCCGTAGATAAACACCGGAATTTGAAGTGAATCCGAAATGGTCTCATCGCTTTTGACTTTGTCCAGATCTCTAAACCATTCAGCCAAATTGGAAGACTCCCTGCTATCAACTTTAAACTTCAGAAGGGAATCTTCTAGATCGACGGAGATATCTATGCCACCATATTCAAAATAGGTTTCATTTTGATTAGTAATTTCATCTCTAATCAGTGAAACTAAATTCTTTTTATCTTCGGCGTCATAAGAACTATCCCCACTTCTAAGAATTGAAAACAAATGATGCGATGCAACTCGAGGAGGCGATACCGTTCCAGTACCTGTTTCGACATCTTCTTCTTCGAGCGCATTTAAAACCTCAGGTAAACCACTTTTAGAAAGTAATTCGTCTGAACGGTTCTTAAGCCAATCCCTATAGGCAACTACCTTCTTATTCTTTGATTTTTTAAGTCGCTTAACTAGTTCGTCGTTCTCCTCTGATTGAGTCCTACCAACAACATCGAAATTCTTTTCAAGTCTCGCTTTAATGTTCGAATGACTTACAAGTTTTTCATCAGGAATCAAATCTACTTTCCAAAGAGCTTTTTGAAAATCGACAAGTGAAACCGATGGATCCAACAAAAGTTCCAATAGTTCACTGCAAGTCGGGGGATTCAATTCTCCTTTTCGCATCTTGTCGAAAAACCAATCAGAGATCTTAAGGCGGATTTGCGTTTCGTGAGATGTTGAAATTGCGCTTAAATTCCTTCTGTAAATCTCTTGCCATTTATCGCATACATCCCGGTCGCTAATCACCACGGCTAAATCACGTAAACCCGATTCCTCTGGACCGACAGCAGGTCCAATTAGAATTACGGTTCTGCCGCTGGGTCCAAAATCGTTTCTGTATCGAGTAAGAACTGATGCATTCTTCTCAACAACTAAACCACATTCACTGTAGGTATCCGGATTGATAGTTTTGAGAATACCAATGATTAAGTTTGGGAAACTTGGAGTAAGTTCCTTTAATGCCAAATTTAACGGAAAAGATTTCTTTATGTCTACTCGAATCAAATGATCAGGTGATTTTTGAAGATTTGATTCTATTACCTGTGAAATTGCTTTGACGAGTGAGGTGTTTTTCATATCGAACTTCCAATCAGTGCTGCAGTTCCATCAGAGTATTGGCGAGCAAGTCCTGCTGAAACGAGTCGTATAGAAAAGTGTTTCTGTGATTCGACAAGAAGGCTTGGTATATCGACGCGAGAGCCTGAAATCTCTTCAAGTTTAGAAATTGATTCTGCACTAACGCCTTGATAGCCAAACACAAGACCTAATTTGCTGTAAATAATTTCCGAAAAGTCATCTACAGACATATCAACTTCGCCCATGAAAGCAACAAGCGAGGTAATGAATGAGGAATCCAAGACTATTCGTGGTTCTCCACCCTTGTTCGGCCAAACCATTCCAGATTTATATCCGAGAGATTTAACTGCTGTTCTTAAATTATTTTTTGGATAAAGATTTGGAATAACTTCCTGAATTTCAGCTTCTCCAAAACCATTTAGAACGTTTAACATTTTAGTTGCTGAATCGCCTGTCAGATGATCCGTGGTTAACTCGAGAGCAAATTGTGACCAAGTTTTCTTATTCACTTTTCGCTTATCTGTGTAGATGGTGGAAAAAGTTTCAATAATCCCCGCATAAGACCTATCTAAGGTTTCGCGTAGGGAGAGTTTAGCTAGGTCAGATAATTGTCGTTCGGTAATGCTTCTCCCGGCGGTATTGCCCGTGAAGCAGAATGTTCCGAGAATATCGCTTGGTTGAGTAACGGCGTTTACGCTAGTAAGTCTCTTACAAGAATCATAAAGCATGCCTATAACGACAAATGAAGAGAGAAGCGTACTGAACTGACGCATGAGTTCAATCCTGTAGTGCAATGGTTTTCCAAGGCCTTTCTTCAAGCCTTGAATCAGAATTTCACCGATATTCTCTCCAAATTGTGTCGAACCGGTGACAGCAGTTGTTCTCACGATCGGCTTCGGTGTAGTTGTTATCAATGCAGACAAAATATTGGACATTCCATCTTTACCCGAAGAGTCTTCAAGCAGATCTGAAAGTAGAGATGAAATTTCAATCCGATTCTTATCACCTAAAGACATCCAAAGCCCGAGCGAATACCCATTATCGGTGGCATCTCTCGCGACAAAATGACTAGACAGCGGGAAAGGTGAAGAAAAAGTCTTGAACACATTCCCGTCAGAATCGAAAACAACTTGAAGAAATCTTCTAAGGTGATCTGTTTCCCTTTGTTTATTCTCTGACTCTGCCTCTACAAACTCATCAAGCGGAACGTTACCCTTTAACCACGATGGTAATTCCATTTTCAGGGACCCATCTCCAATTGCGTGGGAAAGAAATGAGTTTGAAATATGGATAGGACCGGGCTTTGTTGGAGTTTTTGATGCGATTAATGGGAGAGACTTGCGCAAGAAATCTCTAATGAGGGTGGGGTCAGGATCCCTAAAAGTCTTGGGTTTTGCAGCAGGCATAATTAAACCTCTTGCCTTTCAATTTTAGTTCCGCGACTTGCTCTCCAGGAAAATTCAATATATCCCTCTGACGATCCCGGGGTTAACAAATTAATTACTTCCGAATCCTCAACAAAATTAACATCATAGATTTCTAAAAAGAAACGCCTTATCGCAAAATCCACATCGTCATACTTGCGTCTTGCAGTCGATATTGGTCTTCCTTGAATTATAGCTTCGAATAGGTTGGAACTTAATTCTATGCTTGCTCGATTACCATTTCTTGCTTGAAGAAAATACCTACTACCACTTACATTTCTACCTTCTATGTTTGCTAATACTTGTGATCGAGTAATTTCAAGTTCTCGTTTAGGATACTCCCCCAAACTAATCAGACTGGATGATCTCTTGGATCGACGTTCTGTTCCCATATCCAGCCAAAGTTCCAATGAAGCCTTTTGATCCTTTAGTTTTTCCCGTCGGAAATAGGCATTTATTGATTGAGTTAGAATTTCAATTCTATTATTTTTTAGAACTTTAACTTCTAATTCTCCTGAAGTCTCTCCCTGAAAAGCGGGAAGTGTGTTCCCTTGCGCACGATTGACGAGACCCACCTGAATTTTGAGCCAATTCAAAACTCTTAATTGTTCATCTCGATCAGCGATATCTATTGGAGCTTGCCCGGGATGTATAAAGTTATACGCTGGGGCAAAAACCTTACTCTGTATTTTTTGCCAATCTCCTCTGTATAGTAAAGAGGTTAAATCTGGCATCGAAATAAAGTTTGGGTTATGGCATAACATCATTCTTTTTGCCAGAGTGCTCTTTCCGTAGAAGAGTCTCCAAATCCACGTGCTCATATACATGGATTCTTGGCATGTTCCACCAAAGAATAGATCTCGAATGAAATTCCAAAGTTCTCTATATGTAATTTCGCCCGGTCCAACTGCGTCCTTTACTAGACTAGTAACAAGTTTGGCCATTTTTTCATCCAACAATTCGAGGCTTTCGAGGCGACTGCACGGTAGGCCAGGTAGGTTCTGCGGGCAATCTTTTTCGTGGAACTCAACTGCTTTTCTTATCTCATCTTTCATGAGAATGTTAGTCAGAGCATTCTCGATAGGATCAAACCCGGCTATATCAACAACGATCGCAGACGCACTTTCGTACGATGTTATACCGGACTGCAGTTTTCGAATGGTTTCCCAAACTCCAGGGAGAGAATCACGCACATCCTTGTCGCGCAAAATTCCTTCGTTTGCCGCTAACACATATTGGCCTTCAGACACAATTTTCGAAACGAAGTTAGCTCGATCACCTTCAACTGCAGTCAAGTCTGGCACCACTTGTTTTTCGTTTAGATCATGCCCTAAACCCTTTAGTCGACCCTTTAGATGATCAATCAACATGGTCTTTCCCCCGCCAGCAGAGCCCGCGATTACAAGACTTCGACCTTTAGTCAGTTCCTCAGTTAAGACGTCTTCAAGGGTTATCCCGTCGGGAGAGATTGTTCTAGGGACATAAAGACTTTCACGTAGTTCACTCGTCATGGATTCACTTATTTGGGTACCCAGAAGAACTTTCAGGAGAGTCGCCGTATCAACGCTCATAATTATCTTCCCCTTCCGACGAAACCCGAGATCCTCTAGATAGGCTCGTATTCAACCATTGCTGGCGCCAAAGCAGGACTGTTTTCTCTTCGTACTCTTGCGGGGATTCAATCACGCCTGCCAAATCTCGCCACTCTGGCTTACTTCCGGCAAGTACGACCTCTTGTAAATTGGAAACAAGGGAAAGTCCATAAACAGGACGAGTTATGTCGGCATACATCACGGCGGGGTTGATTCCAACAACTGTCGAAGCTTTTTGAATAATGCGTTGGCGTTTCGAGCCACCTGATCCATATTCACGTGAGACGCCTTTATCGCCCAGCCGCTCATTAATCTCAACAGCCAACTTCATTGTGCGGTCACTTATATTGCTCATTGTTTGACCAATTGTTGAGCCCAATTTTCTAAGAGGAAGATAACCCTCATGTTTAACAATGCGGACGCGATTGTATTGCGCACTATGTCTGGGATATAAGCCCTTCGTTGTGATGAGTAAAGGTCCATATCGAGGTAACCACGCTTCAAGTTTATTAAAGTCAAATGTATCCCGCAGCAGGATTCCAATGTCCCGATCCAAACTAGATCGAATGTCAGGGTGATTAATCATCATTGCAACCATTTTACCAATCAACAAATTGCCAAAAGGTGGAAGAGCGCCGCAAATTACTATTTCGGTATGAACTCTATTAAGAGTGACATCCTTTATTGCACGAATTCCCGCATTAACTTCATTTTCATTCCAAAGGTCGGTGTTTGAAAGCGCTACTTCCGCTTTCATAATTCTGGACAAGTAATTCATTCTCTTTCTAATTTTTGGGTCTTCGCTAGAGAATTTGTCTAAAGATTTCTTTATCCACTGTGCTTGCAAATCTGTAATATCCAAAGACGGATCGATTGGCATGTTTTCTCTACGCATACACATTCGTAAACTATTTAGTCTTTTTGCAATTTTGGCGTTCAGATCAGAATCGCGGCTTGGTGCAAAAAAACCTAATTCCTTGTCACGAAGTGGAGAAAACGGGGCATCGTCACCCACTTCCATGATGCCACATGGAACCGAAACTCCGTTATGTGTCGCTTTCAAAACATATCTTGAACTTCTCCCTTCGCGACCGCGGTAAGGCATTGACCAAGTTGTGATCCCTGTCCGAAAAATCTCGGAGTCTTTTTGATTGCTAGGCAAAATTTTAATTAAATTAAATTCACCATTCTGAATCAACTTTAAGGCTTCAACTGAATCAACCGGTAGTTCATAATCAATTGCTTTACTTTTCAGACCTGACATTGCATCTCTTATTGAACTATTTTTAGTCGTACTATTCAGTTGTTTATTGTGCTTAACAATTCTAATTTGAGATTCAACTATCTCTACATCGACACCCCATGACAATAAATCAAGAATAACGGATACTGCGAAGTTGACGTGCAACAGTGAAGTGTCCATTAAATCTAAATTTCCGCTGTGTTCTTTCTCTATTTTTTCCTGCCAATTTTCTATTTCTGAAACGAAAGATTTTGGTTCATAGTTTGCCAATTGCAAGATTTTATTTAGAATTCTTTGTGACTTTTGATCCGATAAACTGATCGGGTAGTTAACATTTTTTTCAGAACTTAAATTGTCTTCAGGAATACCTTCAGGGTTCAGCTCGATTTCAACTTCGCTGGAGCCTTTCAAAGACAAAGATGGGCGATCGGTCTTGCTCCTAGACACGCTCATGCGACAAATCTAGCGTGGGTAACCGACATACATGAATGGCACAGCCTGACGGTGCCTATTGGAGCCAAGTTGAAGGAGATCGACAGCATAGATCGGTGCGCTTAGACGCAATCCTGGAAGTGCTTGAGCATCTTGGTTTGATTGGTGTCCTGGATCTTGACCCATTCACCTTGCGCGTAATACGTGGTGATGGCTTCAAGATTTACCTCGAGCACTCCTGATGGATGCAGGCGGTAAGAACCGTTCTTGGGAACAGTAATGGTGCGGCCGTTGCCTAGCGTTACGAAAACCTCATGCTTATCGGCAGAGTTGCTATGAGAGATGAGTGGTGTTGAAATAGTGAACCTCTTTATCGTTTCTGTGCGTTTATAGGTAGATGTTTTCTGCATTGGGCTCCCTTCCTAAAATCCGGTTAAGTTGCGCGCCATTTGTGGGTAAAAGCGAACGTTGTGCTGTTCACTCAGGATGAATAGAACGTCCTGGAAAAACTCCTGGAAATTCCATGCTTCATACTCAACGGTTGCGATTGTGCATTCGCCATTGAAATCGTCTTCGGTGAGGTTGAAATCAGCGGCTTTCTGCGGATCCCAATCATTTGATTTAAGAGTGAAGCGTGCTTGATATACGTACTTTCCGTGGATGCCTAGCCCTTCGCGTTCAGTGATGTCGCGCATGACACCGTCGTATTCGTACCAGCGCATCATCGGGCGATCGTTTCCGTTTTCGCGGATCGGTTCAACCTCAATGTACATATCATCATTGCCGTAGAGCACGGCGCGAGTAAAGTGTCCCCCGTTGCGCTCTAGCGAACACTTGTATCCCATACGATGGAAGTTACGTTCGTAATTGCGGAAGAACTGGTTCTTTGCAATATCAAGGATCTCTGCCTGTGAGGTTAGATCACGAAATGCGCTGTCGTAGACGTATTGATCCTTCTTGACGGGATCAGGCTGCAAGTGAAAACCCCCCACAGAGAGATGCTTCGAACTTGATGGCGTAGTCTTTTTCAGACAACGTCGTGACATGGTAAATCTTTGCCTTGCCATGTGAACATGACTCGCAGATATACCAACGGTCTTCGCGACGCTTTGAGACGCGGCCTTCAGCTGCTGCTTTGCTGCGAGACCAGCGAGCGCTTTTGATGATCGACTTGGCAATGTCGATATCGGTGATCTTCATCTTGTCGCAACGTTCTGCCTTGATTGATGCCAGTTTGTCCTGTGGGCGGTCAGCCTTTGGGCGGGCGTGGTACTTGCCCGGCTTTGAGACCTTGGTGCGGTCCTTGGCCAGGACGAAACGGTGGTCAGCATCCTCGATGGA
>JACCDN010716017.1_pt1 | contig 10765 bp, 9 predicted proteins | sample 7441691 | NCBI WGS metagenome assembly JACCDN01 (sample SAMN15323439, study PRJNA562643) | freshwater metagenome | isolation source: river surface water | place: USA:Blue River Watershed | collected 2017-08-16
GATGGAGACCTAAGGTAAATTTTTCAAAAGCTATTATTGATTACGCTCAATGGGTTAAGGATGCTAAATGATAAATCTTGCTTTTTGGTTTGATGCCCCTTACGCCTACTCAGGCGGACTAAATTATATCGCTAACTTACTTTATGCTTTATCAACGGTAAATAGTGGCGAAGTAAGACCATATTTATTTTTTGCAACGGATGTACCTGAAAGTGTTTTAGCTCGCTTTAGGGAGCATGCAATCATAGTTCGCACCAAGATGCTACAGCGATATACACTGCAATGGTTGGTTCATAAGTTGTTATATCGCTTCTTTAACTCCGCGTGGTTTATTAACCACTTCCTTAAAAAGCATAATATTAATGTCATATCACATGTCTGGTTCCCTTACTACGGTCGCAGAGGTATCAAGGTAATAGCTTGGATTCCTGATTTTCAATATCTACACCTGCCAGAGATGTTTCCTGGTCTAGATGTAAAAAAAGAGTCTGACTTGAACCGAAAAATTGCAACATGTGCTGATGCTGTATTTGTAAGTAGTAAATCTGCACTTAACGATTTACTTTCTATTACGCGAGGAGTTTCTCTCCCTCAGGTTAGGGTTTTACCCTTTGTATCTCAGCCATTTATCGCACCTCAAAATAGACTTCCTGAGCTTCCATCACTAGAAATAAAATATAGCTTTGCTGGAAAATTTTTTTTATTGCCAAATCAGTTTTGGGCACATAAAAATCACCAAATAGTTATTGAGGCGCTAACTCTAGCTAAGCGAGAAGGGGTGCTGTTGAGGGTGTTAATGACAGGTAATACTGTTGACTACAGGTTGTCTGGATCACCCTATATAGAGAGCCTTTATGAGCTCATTGAGCGTAATGATATTAGAGATTGTGCAATTATTTTAGGTATGATTGATTATTCTGATTTACTTGCTTTAATGCGTAATTGTGTTGCAGTAATTAATCCGTCTAAATTTGAGGGGTGGAGTTCAACAGTAGAAGAAGCAAAAAGTATGGGAAAGAATATTATTCTTTCAAAAATTCCCGTTCACATTGAGCAAGCCCCGGAATTTGGGGCTTATTTTGACTGCGATGATGCGGTTTATCTTAAGGACTTAATGATTAACTCTTGGAATCACCATAGCCCACTAAGAGATGCTGAAAGGTATAGGGTGGCACAAAATAATATAGTAAAGCGCACGAGGGAATTTGGTAGTGATTATTTGGAATTACTCAAAAAGGTGTTGGTTTGTGATGAGCGTGCCAGTTAATTTGTAAAAGTCTATTCTTTTTTACAAAATTCTAAAATAGCTGTTAAATAAACTTTTAAAAAACATTACGGAATAAAACAGAATGAATCAAAAAAGACCAATGAATGAGTTCCCCCTCTTGAATCCGGAGGATGGGGTACCTTTGTTTTACCCTTATGTTCCAAAACTAGCAAAAGAAAATGTTATTGATACATTAAATGGTCGTTGGATTGGGCAGGGGCCTAAGGTAGACTTATTCGAAAAAGAATTTAAGTCAAAATTCTTAGGAAGCCATGAGCCATTAGCGGTTGGCAGTGGAACTGATGCGCTACATCTTGCGTATTTGTTGGCGGGAGTTAGTCAAGGGGATGAGGTTCTTGTCCCAGTTTTTACTTGTACAGCCACTAATATTCCTCTTTTATACATTGGTGCAAAGCCTGTTTTTGTGGATATCAATAGTCATTCAATGAATTTAGATCTTGAAGATCTTCAAAGGAAGTTAACAAGTAAAACTAAAGCTTTAGTATGTGTTGATTATGGGGGTATTCCGAATGAATATGATTATTTAGTGGATTTTTGTAAAAAAAATAATCTCGCATTAATATCAGATGCCGCCCACTCTTTGGGGTCAAAATTCAATGGGCAACATGCGGGGCAGTTTGCGGACTTTACGATTTATTCCTTTCAGGCTATCAAAACATTGACCACTGGAGATGGTGGATTATTGGCAATAAAAGATAAAGCATTAGTTGAAAAAGCTAAACGCCTTAGATGGTTTGGAATTAATAGGGCGGCAAAGCAGAAGGGTGTTTGGGAAAATGATATTGTTGAGGTTGGTTATAAGTACCAAATGAATGATATTGCTGCGGCCATTGGGTTGGCAGGGCTGGTGGAAATTGACCAAGTTATAAATTACAGAAACAAATTATTCTCACTGTATGAAAATTTAATAAAAAATTCCAACGTCAAGATAGTTGGTAAAGCCTACGATGCAAATTATTACAATGCAGCTTGGCTGATAACAATACTCATTGATCATGATAGGTTTGGGCTGATGAAAAAATTAAGAGACAATAAAATCGAATCGGCACAAGTACACTACAGAAATGATCGTTACAGTATATTTGGCGGAAGGAGTGACTATTGCCCTAATATGGATGAGTTAGAGGATAAATATCTCGTCCTGCCACTACATGTTGGAGTGACTTTTGAAAATGTGGAAAAGATTGCGAATTTAATTAATGAAGGTTGGTGAGTGTTATCCCCTAAAAATATCTGTGGTTGTTGTAATCTACAAGACTGCTATTGAAGATTCCATCACCTTAAATTCAATAAAAAAATCCGTTGCTAATAATCCACATCTTCAAACTATTTATACTTTTATTCTAGTTAATAATGGACCACAGAATCTCCAGGATGTGAAGCAAGATTCTAATTTTATTGTCATAAATAACAGCATTAACAGCATATCTCATGCCTATAATTTAGCCTTAAAAGTAGCTGAAGAGCTTGACTCCGACTGGTTGTTGTTGATGGATCAGGATACAGAAATTGATCAACACTTTCTAGAAAAGCTTGCTGAGGATTCTGAAAAATTAAATTTTCATGGTAGTGTTGTTTGTATTGTTCCAACAATTTTTGATGGAATAACACAAATATCACCTTCGAGAAGATTTCCTGGGGGGGTGCATCGTCCACTGAGAAAATACAAAGAGTATATTGGCGGAGAAATATATGCTATTGGCTCATGCTCTTCAATACGTCTTAGTTTTTTGAAAGAATTGAAGGGGTTTGATGAGAGATATGTTATAGATAGCGTAGATAGGTGGTTATTTAAACAAATAGCTATTCGTGGCAAATTAATTTATCTCTTAAAGGGTAGGATTAGACACAATCTTTCAGTCAGAAATTATGAAAAATTAAGTGAGGCGAGATATAAAAGTATTATTAATAGCGAGTTATATTTTATAAAAGAGCATTACTCTATATTTGATAGGTTAATATACGCTCTCAGAATAGTTATACGAATAATTTATTTTTCTTTCTTCGAAAAAAATATGAAGTTAAGCAGAATAACTTTTAGCCATATTAAAAATATTTTTATGTAAAAAGTTATTTATATGCCTAAAATATCAGTTGGTATAGTTACTTACAACAGAATCAATCTTCTTAGGAATTTAGTACAATCCATCCTAAATCAAGATTATAAAGATATAGAAATTATTATTGGCAATGATTTTACAGAGGCGCCAATACTTGCTAAAGATTTAGGTTTTGATGATGATAGAGTGATTATAATAAATAACCAGATAAATTTAGGAGAGGTAGATAACCTTAATAATGTTTTAAGAAATGCGAAAGGTCAATATTTTGTTTGGCAATTTGACGATGATCTTTTTCATAAATCTTTCTTTACAAAAGCAGCTAAATATTTTTCTGAAAATTCGAGTATTAAAATTTTATATACGGATTATATCCATATATTTAATCAATTTGATAATGATTATAAAGTTGATTTTGGATGTATCACAAATTATGCAGCTAATGATTTTTTTAGCGCCTATTTGCGTGGTGACATAAGAGTATTGCCATATAATGGCATTTTTGAAAGGGAGGCCCTTATTGCCATGGGTGGGGCGGAGGCTCTTGTTCCCAATAAAATAGGTATTTATTCTGAGTACTATTTATTGGCTAGAGTTTCTAAATTAGTTACAATCGGCTTCTGTAGTGAAAAATTATGTATGTCACGAATACATAATGGGTCATGGTCTAGGTCTTCTGGTGAGTTAAATTTATTTTGTACTGCTGGCTTAGAACTTTTGAGACGTACTATAAATATTTGTAATTTTGAAGACTCAGAGTCGAGTATTAAGAACTATTTAAATCTTTCCACATCAATAATTTCAACATATTTTATTAAATCTATTCAATTAAACATTTTCAAGTCAATAAATTTAACTCTAAATTATTGCAAAAAAGTTAATATTATTTTAATTGAAAATCGCATAATATCAAATGAGAATTATAAAATTCTAAAAAATAGAATTTACAAATTAATATTATTGTTATATTTGAAATACCTTGTAAAAAAAATAATTCCCCTGTATCTAGCCAGATATCTTTATCCAATTAGAGCATTCTTGTCAAAAATTACAAGGTCACCATTTTGAGGCTAATAAACTTAAATATTATTAGAATAATAATATTTTTACTCTCATTATATTGTATTGACGTTATTTTGCTTGTTGATGGCAGGTGGTCGGAAAATTTAATCGGAATAAATGTTAGAAAATATCTATTTATTGCAATATTTATTTTATTTTTAATTTATACAGCTTTTAATAAAATTAAAAGATATGTTTTTTTAATTTCTTTGCCAATCGCCATATTATTTACAGTTTGGGCACTACTGATTCCGTCAATATACGATACGGATTTGAAATACTCTACAATTGAGGCATTTCCACTTTTTGGATTCATGCTACTCTCATTCTCTGTTATTTTCTTTAAAAGAAATATCCCCTGTTGGTTATTTATAAGAAATTTTATCTTTATTTTATCCGCCGTAAACTGTTTCATCCATTTAATAATTGTCTTAGGCTTTTATTTTGACCAATTTAATTTTTTATCCATTTCTTATTTAGATTTTGTTGATCCGGAAAGATTGGGTTCTATTTCGTTAACATTTTCTGAGGAAGAAACTAGAATTGTGTGGACGGGATCAATATTTTTCTTAATTGTTTTTTCAAAAGCATTTTTTAGTGAAAAGAAAAATTATTTTTTGCAATTTACTTTATTATCCTTGTCTGCTTCAACGCTAATAATTACATCTTCTAGAGGATTCTACATCGGCATAATAATTTCATTGATCTTAATTTTTTTTATGAAAATTACTAAATTATTTGATGATAGAAAAAATTTATACATTGGGACAGTATTCTTAATAATATTTTCAATGTTTGTCACTGCTGCACCTATTTCTACATATTTTTTTGATTTGGTGGGTTGGACGCGCTCCATCAGTGACGAAACAAGAGTGACACAGGGGGCAGCATTATTTGATGAAATTTTAAATTATCCAATATTCGGTAAAGGTTTTGGTGCCACTACAATTAATTTTCCTCGCCCAATCAATGAGCCTTTTTCTTTTGAGTTATATTTATTATCATTGGTGATGAAAGTCGGTTTATTTGGAAGTTTTTTTTGTTGGCTTATATATTTCCTATTTAGATATTATTTTGATGGGCCTAAGTCAGAAAAAAATTGTTTTGTTGTTGGCCGCATTCGCTCACAATATACTTTTTTGTTTGTAGCGATAATTATTATTTCAAGTAGCAATCCATATTTGCTTAATTCGGCAGGTTTTTTGTTTATTTTTTACATTGCTAACGATTATGCTATTTTTAATCAAAATAATGAAAATATTAAATCTTCAATAATCATCTAAAGGATTCATCAAGTTAGCAGAAAATATTTATATATAAGTAATTAAAGAAATATCAAGCCTATTGAGAGTTTTTTTATGGTAGAACGATAATATGACTAATGAGATATTTGTATTTGCAAAAAAAATAACATTTCATCTTAAGAAAAAGGGGGTAGTTAGTTTTTTCTATGTAACATTTAGAACAATTTACGAAAGATTCAGCCCGCCTCGAGCTAAATGCTATCCTGAGTACCTGCGCTATATTAAAAATAAAATTGGGCTTGAAATTGGGGGGCCAAGCTTTACTTTTTCTAGTTTTGGGCTTGTTCCTGTCTATGGTCAAGCAAAACGTATCGATAATTGTAATTTCTCAGATCGTACCATGTGGGAGGGATATATTGCAGATCCTATCTTTCGGTACAAAAAACTGCAACTTGGGCGTCAGTTTATTAGTGAGGCTTCTGATTTAATTGGGTTTGAGGATCGCTCTTATGATTTCCTAATCTCCTCACAGATGCTTCAGCACTCCGCAAATCCCCTGCGCGCTCTTGGTGAGTGGAATCGTGTTTTATGTGAGAAAGGCATATTAATTCTCACTATTCCACACATGGATAAGACTTTTGATCATCTAAGACCGCCAACTTTATTCGAACACTTAATTGAAGATTTTAATAAAAATACTGGAGAAAATGATCTTACGCATCTAGATGAAGTGCTCAAATATCATGATCTTGAGCGAGACTTAGAAGCTGGGAGCTACGATGAATTTAAGCGGCGCTCAGAAAATAATCCCATTAATAGAGGTATTCATCAGCATGTATACGATGAAAAATTAGTTATCAAATGCCTTAATCATGCAGGCTTCCAGATTCTGTTTGCGGAGCTTATTCTTCCATTCCACATTCTCTTTGTGGCGCAAAAAATTCCGCAATCAGAATTAAGTAATTCTGAATATTTATCTGAGAACTTTGGGTTAAGTTTTATAGCCCCTAATTTTTTTTGGAAATAACAAACTAATAAAAATAACCGTATAAATTAAGATTAATTGATAGCAGTTAGCATAATTTATTCAGTTATCTAGATAGAGATAATTTTTTTAAAAATTGTTAGGCAATATCTTTTCGGTTGAGTCTAATTTGTTCCGCTATCCAGTTATAAGTTTTGGTAAGCCCTTCATTCAAGGGTAGGCTGGGTGCCCAGTTTAGCTTTTGTTTAATTAGAGTATTGTCAGACCGGCGTCCGCGAACGCCAAGTGGTCCAGGGATGTTAACTATGTTAACTTTTTTGTTTGCAATAGCCATAATCATTCTTGCGAAATCATTAATGCTTACCATTTCTTCGGAGCCAATATTAACTGGCCCCTCCCAATCTCCCCGTGTGAAGCGTAAAACTCCTTCGAGGCATTCATCTATATAAAGGAAAGAGCGCGTTTGAAGTCCGTCACCCCAAATTTCTATATTGCCGCCATCTGGAGTGGATGCAATTTTTCGACATAGTGCAGCGGGAGATTTTTCTCGGCCGTTATTCCATGAGCCCTCTGGGCCAAATATGTTGTGAAACCGGGCAACTCTTACAGTTAAGTCGTAGTTGCGAGCATAAGAAAAATAAAGTCGTTCGCTAAAAAGTTTTTCCCACCCATATTCACTGTCCGGAGCTGCTGGATACGCAGAGTCTTCCTTGCAGTTAGGATTATTCGCATCAAGCTGATTGTGCTCAGGGTAAATGCATGCAGAAGATGAGTAGAAAATACGATCAACTCCACCCTCAGAAGCTAAGTGCAAAATGTTCAGATTTATTAGCGCAGAATTGTGCATTACATTAGCATCATGCTCGCCTGTAAAGATATACCCAGCGCCGCCCATATCAGCAGCTAATTGATAAACTTCATTAAATCCACCCAAAAGAGCTGCTCTGCAAACTGATAAATCACATAGGTCACCAACAATAAAGTCATCTGCAAAAGTCGGGGAGTATTCAGGTTGCTTTAAATCTACTGCGCGAACCCAAAACCCCTCTGTTTTTAATTTTTTGACTAGGTGGCTGCCAATAAACCCTCCGCCACCTAGTACAAGCGCGCGTTTCATAATATCCTTTTAAGTTAGTTTATTCTAACTATTATATAGAAAATGTATTGTAGATATGAGTTAGGTTGTTGTGAGTAAAAAATAATTATTTATTGCCTGACACAAAATCCAGAACTTTTATTTTTTATAATTCCATCATATTAGGCACAGTTATCGCGTTGATTTTTAAAAAATGAAAAAAGCTACAAAATCTTTAACCTTCTCGTGTCAGGTCTATTACCCTGATGAACAGTCCACAAGTCAACTTTTTACATTAGCAATGGAAAGACTTGCTATTAGGGGTTACAAGGTGAAGGTGTTTTGTGGTTTTCCAGATAAATCGTATCAAAATACAGTTTCTCGGCTACAAGTTCATAATGGTGTTGAGGTTGAGAGGTTGGGATTTCGGTTGTCTTCAAGGAAGAATTATTTGAATAGAGCCTTGTGCTATGCCTCATACATGATATGCCTATTCCCCAAGCTTCTTTTTGCAGAGGCAGGCACTCGTTTTTTTGCTGTAACTAATCCACCATTTTTAGCTTGGGTTTTGGCTTTGGTTTCTTTGATAAGGCGACATAGATTTACTTTTATGTTTTTAGATCTGCATCCAGAGGGAATGATTGTATTGGAATCTCTTTCTGGGCAGGTTTGGTATGTGCGCCTGTGGAAATATTTAAACGGTCTTTCATATAGGCGTGCGGATAAATTATTGGTTCTTGGTCGAGATATGGTTCCAATACTATCTAATGGTTATGGAATTAAAAATGAAATTTTTAGGTACGTACCTCATTGGAGCGCCTTAGAATTCAAGAAGCCCATGTCTTTTTCTGCATCAAAATTTCCTGAAATTTGGGGTGTTTCAGATTCTTTTGTAGTTCAATATTCAGGAAATATGGGTCTTTGGCACGATATTGATGCATTTGTCATGGCAGCTAAGAAATTAGAATCACACATAAATATTCAATTTGTTTTTGTGGGTGATGGGGTGCGAAAAAAGAGAGCTATGAGTCTTGCAAGGGAAATTGGTGTTAAAAATATTCATTGGAAAGAATTTGTGCCATTGAGTGAGCTATCTGAAAGTCTTGCGGCTTGCCATTTAGCATTAATTTCTTTAAATAAAAATTTAGAGGGTGTCGCTGTTCCCTGTAAGTTGTATGGAATATTAGCTTCAGGTCGGCCAGCTATTGCGCAGGTGCCAGAAAAATCAGAGGTTGCAATGACTGTACTTGAAAATCGTTGCGGATTGGTTGTTAAGCCCGGAGATATAGAAGGGTTAGTTGATGCTATTTATAAATTATCAATAGATAGAACTGCGGTTGAGCAAATGTCAATAGCTGCATTTAAAGCCTACACTGAATTTTATCAAATTGAAAATGCGGTGAACATACTTGAGAGAGAATTATTTTATTGAGAACTATGCAAAATATAATCATTATTGGGGGGGCTGGATTCATTGGAAGCAGAATTTGTAATCGTTTATCGACTTCTAATAATAAATCCTTCACGGTTGTAGATAAAGTGAAAAGCTCATTATTTTCGGATAATTCTATTGAGGCTGATATACGTTTCCCTGATAGTCTAAATTCCGATTTAATAACTGGAGTTGCAATTATAAATTTGGCGGCAGAGCATCATGATGACGTGGAACCTTTAAGCTTATATGATGAAGTTAATGTGGAGGGGGCGCGTCATGTTTGTGATTTGGCAAGAGTCAAAAGCATTAATAAAATAATATTTACTAGCTCTGTGGCTGTTTATGGTTTTGCCCCCGTTGGGATTAACGAATTTGGAAAGATTGCCCCCTTTAATGATTACGGTCGCACCAAGTGGGAGGCGGAGCAAGTCTATCGACAATGGCAATCTGAGGATTCTCAAAATCGTACTCTAGTGATTGTTCGTCCAACTGTAGTTTTCGGGGAGCGGAATAGGGGCAACGTCTTTAATTTGTTTAAGCAAGTTGCCTCTAGTAAGTTTGTCATGGTTGGGGATGGCTTAAATCGAAAGTCAATTGCTTACGTTGAAAATATTGCAGCGTTCTTGGAATACTCATTGGATTTCAAGCCAGGCCTACATGTTTTCAACTATGTTGATAAGCCTGATTTCACAATGAATGATTTGGTTGCGCATATTAATACGCTATTGGGTAAGTCTGCTGAAATTAAATGTAGAATTCCATTGGTTCTTGGCGTATTGGTTGGAAAGTTTTTTGACTTTGTGGCAAAAATTATTGGCAAGAAACTTCCTGTTAGTGCAATTAGAGTTAAAAAGTTTTGTGTTAATTCGGTGTATGAGTCAGCTGTTGACTCAACGGGCTTTATTCCGCCCGTTCCTTTAATGGAAGCAATTGAAAAGACAGTTCGTTATGAATTTATTGAAGATCATAAAGTTGAGCAAGTTTTTTATTCTGAGTAAAAACAAATAAGTTAAATATTTTACCGGTGAAAAACTATCACAATAGGAGGCTATTGTGTGCATGGCTCATGACGATGCCTGCTATAGGCTAGTCCTCCGAATTTGTAATGATCGATTTGATGCTCCTTAAATCATAAACTTAGTTGCAAACTATTATCATTGGCCGCTAATTAATCTATTCGTAGATTCAGTTAACTTGCTCAAAATCTAGGCTATATTACGAAACCTTACTTTGCAGTAAATGCCGACAGTGAGGTATTTCTGCAGTTCAAAGAAGAATATTTGTTTTTTGCGATGTGAGAAAATATTTTTAGATACTTTAGGTAATTTAATCATGATCTTAGTCACGGGTGGAGCAGGTTTTATTGGTGGTAATTTTGTGTTGGATTGGTTGGCTGATCCTAATGCTGAGGGCATTGTTAATCTCGACAAACTCACCTATGCAGGAAACCTTGCGACTCTTCAATTACTAGAAAATAATCCTCGCCATATTTTCATTAAAGGCGATATCGATAACTATAGTTTAGTTCTGGCCTTACTTAAGAAGCATCAAATCCGTGCGGTGGTAAATTTTGCCGCTGAGTCACATGTTGATCGCTCCATTCATGCGCCGGGTGA
>JACCDN010888319.1_pt1 | contig 10763 bp, 11 predicted proteins | sample 7441691 | NCBI WGS metagenome assembly JACCDN01 (sample SAMN15323439, study PRJNA562643) | freshwater metagenome | isolation source: river surface water | place: USA:Blue River Watershed | collected 2017-08-16
CGCCGTGATACTGAATTAGAAGAAAAACTTAAACAAGCCCTGGAAATAATTACTAAAAACAATCCACAAGATATTTCAGATCTGGTTAATGAAATGACTTATCACGATCAATTATTAATGGCTGATAAAATCGCTAAAGCTTAGACAATAATAAAATCCCCTTATAAATAATTGAAGGGGATTTTATTATTGTCCGCCCGGTTGGATTCGAACCAACGACCCTCCGCTTAAGAGGCGGGTGCTCTACCAACTGAGCTACGGGCGGTTTTGTTGTACCACCAAAATCGTTGGCGGTTTGTGCCCCGGGCGAGACTCGAACTCGCACGGCCTACGGCCTGGGGATTTTAAGTCCCCTATGTCTACCATTCCATCACCAGGGCATATATAATTTAAACCGCCAATGCGGTCATGAGGTCTAGGGCGGAATCGGACCGCCGTATAAAGGTTTTGCAGACCTTTGCCTTACCACTTGGCGACTAGACCGCTAACTATACTAAAAGACCTTTTACGATCTATGTGCCCAGGAAAGGACTTGAACCTTCACGGATTACTCCACTAGTTCCTAAGACTAGCGCGGCTACCAATTACGCCACCTGGGCTTATTTATATTTTAACCTACAAATAGCATTCTACACGAAAAAAATATTTTTTCAATAGTCTTTTGTGACTATTTATCAGCGTCGCGAAGTAGGCCGTTTATGTGGCGAAAGTTCTTTTCACCATCATCAATCATAACATCAAGGTAGGGAATGGTGTGGGTTTTAATACGCGACTGACAAAATTCACGAATACCTGACAGGCTGCGTTTTAAAAATCCAAAAGCAGCGTTTTCTTTGTCCTCCGGTATGCAAGTATAAAAAATCATAGCCTTGCGACCTTTTTCGTCTAGTTGTACGCGAGTAATGGTTATCATTGATGTTGTGCCACCTTCGCGCGCAACATATAAACCTGCGGCTTCGCGAATGGCTTCTTCTATTCGGTTATGTTTTATATTGTTCATATTTTTATCTATAAAAAATTAATTAAATAGCTATTTACTAACTATCTTAAATGCTTCTAGGTGGTCACCGTGTTCAATTTCAACTTTTGATTCAACTGTTAGGCCGCATTCATTGCCTTCGTTTAGTTCTTTGACTTTAATTTTTTGACTTTGAATTTCAATAATTGTACCTGTACCTAGTTCCTCACCAGCGCGTATAATTGCAACTTGATTGTGTACATTGATATGTCCAGTATCAATACGGGCACCGACGACTTGTTTGTCTTTCATGCTACTAAAGAATTTTAAAACTTTCATTGTGCCTAATGTTTCGCGAATTTCTTGGCGAGGGCGTAGGTTTTCAATGTATTCTTCTAGCCATTCAGTTAGTTTGTAAATAATATCAAATATTTCAACACGTACACCTGCTTGTTCGTTAATATCACGGGCTATGTTATCAATTTTTACATTAAAACCAATAATGACTGCGTCTTTGTCGCCACTGGCTAATTTTATATCACCCTCGCTAATATTACCCACGCCGGCTGAGATAATTTTATAACTAATGCACTCCTTTTTAATTTTACCGATTTCGCGCAAAATTGCCTCGTTTGTACCGGCAACATCGGTTTTAATAATTATTGGTATTATTTTGTCACCTTCTGCACATACGTTGTCTTCTAGTATGCTTTTGCTTTGTGTGTATTCTGCGCATAGTGCCTCGGCTTCTTTTTTGGTTTTAACTGTTTCAAATATTTCACCAACCTTTGGTACTATGTTAAAGCCAGTCAAGGTTATTGGTTGTGAAGGGCCTGCTGTATCAATGCTTTTTCCAAAATAATTTTCAAGCATGCGAGTTCCCACAAAGCTTTGGCCGGCTACGATGAATTCGCCTTTTTTAACAACGCCATCCAATATTACAAGGGTAGCTTTTGAGCCAGTTTTTGAATCAATGTGTGACTCTATAACTAAGCCTGTGGCCCCATTTTTATAATCACCCTTTAATTCATTCATATCGGCAACAAGCAGTACAGTTTCTAGTAGGTCATCAATACCTGTACCTTTGGTTGCTGAAATTGGCACAAATGGAATATCGCCACCTAGGCCTTCTAGGTAAACCTCGTATTCAAGTAGTTCGTATTTAACTTTTTCAATATTTGCATTTGGTTTGTCGATTTTATTAATCGCTACAACATAAGGCATGTTGGTTTTTTTGATCAATTCAATAACTTCTTTGGTCTGAGCTTTAATACCATCTTCGGCTGAAATAACCAATATAGCAATGTCGGCAACAGTTGCACCGCGCGAACGCATGCCAGTAAAAGCCTCGTGGCCTGGTGTGTCTAGAAACGTAATGCGACGCATGTTTTTTTCACGGTCTGTATGTTCAACCTCGTATGCTGATAAATGTTGGGTTATACCACCAGCTTCGCGGTCAACGATATTTGTCTTGCGAATATAATCAAGCAGGGTAGATTTGCCGTGGTCAACGTGGCCCATGACAACAACAATTGGTGGGCGTGAGGCAACATTACTCTCTTTATTAGAAATGGTGTTTTTAGCGTTCATTGAGTAATTCTTTTTCTTCGTCTGATAATTCTTGTTCGGCTGACCAGTTTTTTATTGGTTTAGCAAAAATTGATGTTTTGTCACGAGCGTAAAGTGTTGACATAATAACACCATTGCCTTCTTCGTCAGTTATTTTTGTTGTAAAACTTTGTGCGCCTGACATGTCGCCCCACGCATTGAATCTAATCGTTTTAGGTGTTGTTGCTGATTTTTTAATACGGTCTTCGTGGTTATTGATAACTTCTTGTGTTTTATCTAGGCTTTCATAAATGTCTTCGATGGCGACACGATAAGCAACCAGTATGTCGTCAATATTTTGAGACTTACCACTCTTGAAAAGCTTCTTTAGGCGAACGTATAAGATCAAATGCAGGACCAGGGTAAAAACCGATACTATGCCAATAGCTATGATTGCAATAATTTCAGCTTTAAGTGCGCCGCCTAACATAAATCGCAGTTTACCACAAAATCATTGTTTTTTCAATGGTTTTTTGCTTAAATCAATACATGTGGAATATTCTTAAAAATAAGCTGAATTTTAAAGCCTTGAGGGGGTTCTATGGTGGGTCTATTTACCTAGACACAGCTTCGGCAACTGAAACTGATAAATCGGTTATTTTGGCTATGCATGAATCTTTAAAGCTTTTTGCTAACCCTTCAAGTTTGCACAAATTGGGCGTTTTGGCCCGTAATCGTATCGAATCTAGCAGGGGTATTGTTGCCAAGTTTATAAATGCCCACACCGATGAGGTTGTTTTTACAAGTAGCGGTACCGAGGGTGACAACTTGGCAATTTTGGGTGCTATTAATTTTGCTAAACTGCATGGTATTAAAACACCACATGTCATAGTTTCAGGTATTGAACATTCAGCAGTCATTGGGCTGGTTGAAAAATTAGAATCACAAAACGAAATTAGTGCTAGTTATTTACCAGTTGACGAAAATGGTGTAGTTAATTTAAAAGTTTTACCTGAACTGATTAATGAAAATACAGTTTTAGTTTCAATCCATTTAGTTAACAACGAACTAGGTACAATCGAGCCAGTTAAGGAAGTTGTAAAAATTGTAAATAATTATAAAAAGCAAAATCAATCAAAATACCCACTAGTCCATACTGATGCTTGCCAAGCAAGTGCTTATATTAAAATTAATGTAAATCAGTTAGGTGTTGATTTACTAACCATAAATGGTCAAAAAATGTATGGGCCAAAAGGTGTAGGTGCATTATTTGTTAAACGAGGTACACCGATTGAGCCAGTCTTTACTGGTGGCGATCAAGAGTTTGGTTTGCGCCCCGGCACTGAATCGTTACCGCAAATTGTGGGGCTTGCTTGTGCTTGCGAGATTACATCAAAACGTCAAGAAGATGATTTTATAATGCTTACTAATTTGCGAAATTATTTTATTGATGAGCTTGAAAGAGTCCCTAAAACAATCATTAATGCCAAAAATGTACCTGTCAGCCCGCACATTATAAATGCTGAGTTTAAAGATATTTCTAGCGAAACACTACTTCTGTACTTGGACGCGCGAGGTATTTACGCTAGTAGCAAAAGCGCCTGCAAGATGGATGACCCAGATGAATCATATGTGCTAAAGGCTATAAAATATGCTAAAATGGGTGAACAAGATGAGGAAACAGATGATTTTGGCAGCATTCGTTTTTCACTAGGTCGAGATACTAATAAAAATGACATTGACTATGTTATTAAAAATCTTAAAGAAATTCTAGATATTTTAAAAATTTAAAGTTATAAAATTAAAAATTTCATTTAAAATATGATTCCATCATTTAATCAATTTACAACCAAAGCCAAAGAGGCTATTAAACGAGCTCATGAATTTGCGATTGAACGTGGTCAAAATCACGTCAACTCTTTGCATTTACTAGCAGCACTTATATTCCAAGAAGACGGTATTGTTTTTTCAATGCTTGAGTCTATGAATATTGATGTGTTATTGCTGTCTGATAATGTTGTTGACTCACTCGAAGAGCCAACTAATCAAAGCGTACTATCACAATCGTATCAAATGTACTTGGCTCAAGACCTAGCATCGATTTTAGAAATCTCACCAAATATAGCTAAATCAACTAGTGACGAATTTGTTTCAACTGAACATTTGTTTTTAACTATGCTTGAAGTTGAATCGCCAGCATTAGAATTGTTAAAAAAGTTTGAAGTCGACCCAAATGCTGTGCGCAAATTTATAACTGAGAATAAAAATAACAAAAACCCAAGCGTTAGTGCCGATAAAAAAAATCGCAACCTTTCAAAATATACTCGCAACTTAACTGATCTGGCGCGCGCCGACAAGCTTGATCCAGTTATAGGCCGTGATAATGAAATCATGCGAGTTATGCAAATACTTTCGCGTCGCACAAAAAATAACCCAATTTTAATTGGCGAACCTGGTACTGGTAAAACTGCGATTGTTGAAGGCTTGGCTGTTAGAATTTCAAAAGGCGATGTGCCCGAATCTTTAAAAGACAAAGAAGTCGTGTCACTAGACATTGGTTTATTGCTTGCTGGTACAAAATACCGCGGAGAATTCGAGGATCGACTACGCAACATAATCAAAGAAGTTGAAAAATCTGACGGTAAAATCGTTTTATTTATAGATGAAATTCATAGTATTGTAGGTGCTGGTAATAGCGAAGGTGGTGTTGATATGGCTAATATGTTAAAACCCGCTCTTGCACGTGGCGAATTAAAAGCCGTCGGTGCAACGACATTAAAAGAATACCAAAAATACATTGAACGTGACCCGGCATTGGCTCGACGTTTTCAACCTGTTTACATTGATGAACCAAGCGCCGAAGACGCCATTGCTATATTGCGAGGCCTAAAAGACAAATACGAACTATTTCATGGTGTGCGCATAACTGACGATGCGATCGTTTCAGCGGTTGAATTGTCATCACGCTATATTACAAGTCGCTTTTTGCCCGACAAAGCTGTTGATTTGATCGACGAAGCTTCATCGACTTTGAAAATGTCACTTGAAAATAAGCCGGTAGTCTTAGAAGAAGCCGAGCGTAAAATCATGCGTCTTGAAATTGAACGTCAAGCCTTAAACAATGAACTGTCGCTTGAAAGTTTAAATGCAAAACAAATTAAAGATATAAAAAGCCGTATCAAAGAAATTGAAATTAATATTGCCGATATTAGCGAAAAAACTAATGAGATTTCAGTTCGTTGGAAGAACGAAAAAAGTACTTTGGTTGATATGCGTGCTATGAAAAAAGAACTTGAACAGTTACGAGTCGAAGCCGAAAATGCCGAAATGCAAAGTGACTTAGCTTTGGCTGCCGAGATTCGCTATGGCAAAATTCCAAATATTCAAAAAAATATTGATCAAAAACTTGAAAAATTACGCAAACTACAAAAATCTCGCCGTATTTTGAAAGAAGAAATTAATGCCGAAGACATTGCTGGTGTCGTTTCAAAATGGACCGGTATACCACTCTCAAGAATGCTCGAAGAAGAGCGCGCAAAATTAATGCGTATGGAAGAAGAGCTTGCAAAGCGTGTCAAAGGTCAAAACGAAGCTATTGAAAAAATCGCCAGCGTCATTCGTCGCAATCGTGCCGGTATTTCAGACCCTAACAAACCAATTGGCTCATTTATATTTTTGGGCCCAACTGGTGTGGGTAAAACTGAACTAACTAAAACTTTGGCTGAATTTTTATTTGATGATGAAAAAGCTTTAATTCGCGTAGACATGAGCGAATACATGGACAGACACAGTACTTCAAAATTAGTTGGTTCACCACCTGGTTATGTTGGTTATGATGAGGCAGGGCAATTGACCGAAGCTGTACGCCACCGCCCATATTCAGTCGTATTATTTGACGAGGTTGAAAAAGCCCACCCAGAGGTTTTCAATATGCTACTGCAAGTACTAGACGAAGGTATGCTGACCGATTCAAAGGGGCGCAAGGTTAACTTTAAAAATACCGTTATTGTGTTGACCTCAAACATTGGCTCGCAACATATTCAAAAAATGGAAAGCTTAGGTTTTACAACTGGCGACGAGTCGCGCGAATATAATTTAACCAAGGAAAAAGTCATGGAGTCATTAAAAGACCATTTTAGACCTGAATTTTTGAACCGTATTGATGAAACAATTGTGTTTGATATCTTAACACCTGAAATTGTGCGCGAAATTGTTGACGTTCGTATTGCCGAAATTCGCGAACGCTTGGGTGCCAAAGGTATTAATTTAATTGTTAGCGGTAACGCTATAGATTTGATGGCTAAAATTGGTTATGACCCAGCTTATGGTGCACGACCATTAAACCGTTTAATTCAAACTAAAATCTTAAACCCAGTTGCAAATCATATAATCAAAGACGGTGTAACTGCAGGTGAAAGTGTGTTAGTTGATACATTAAATGATGAATTAGTAGTTGAGACTAAAAAGAAAACTAAAAAAACTGTTTCAAATATTATGAACGAAACTGGTGTTAAAAAACCTAAAAATTCAAAAAGTAAGAAGTAGAAAATAGGTAAATAAAAAGAAAACCGCAAACTTTACAAATAAAGTTTGCGATTTTTTTAGTTAAGCTTGCCGTATACGTCTAGTAGGTTTTCTATCTGCTCTGTCATTTTGTCGGTCATTTCGTCACCTAAAATTTTACGATTATTTGCGATCAGTTCTATGGCATTTTTTTGTTCAGACCTACCTGATTGTTCAAGTATTTTTTTAAACAAAAAAGCTTGCTGGTATGCTTCTAGGGCTTTGCTTTCGTTTAGGCTTTTGATTATGTCAGTAATTAATTCGGTCAGTGTTTTTTCTAGTTTTTCCATGGTTCTTTATTTTGTCTGTATGTAGAATATGCTCTTTAGGTGTTTATGTCAAATAATAAAAACCGACAAGGGTTGTCGGTTTTTATTATTTGTGCGCCGAGCAGGATTCGCCTCTCGCTTTGCTCGAAACTCATATTTTAAAATATGCGCCTACGGTTCGAACCTCTCTGCCACAAAAAAATAAAAACCTTAGGTTGTTGCCTTAGGTTTTTATTATTTGTGCGCCGAGCAGGATTCGAACCTGCGTAGACATAAGTCGTTTGATTTACAGTCAAATGCGATTGACCACTCCGCCATCGACGCATATTAATATGTCGATTTTGATTATATCACAATGGTGGGTGATTTTCAAGATATATTTTAAAATTAAAAAGGTGGGGGATACCCACCTTTTAGTGTTGTTTTTATTGTTTCTTTGGGGTAAATTCTTTTATAAGAAAAAAATTTAACCTATTCTTTTTACCTGTTTGGACACATGGGTTGGTTGGTTTAGTGTTGTCATAAATTGGGGCGTCGTTTGTGCCAGCTGGACCACTGCACCAAAATGCCCCCTGCGTAACACCTAAATTTTTACCGCTATCTTTTTGTAAGATAAAAATATTTTTTATGTCGGTACATGATGGTAACATCCAATTGTCATTTAATTCGCCATTCAATTTTTTAATTTTTGCGCTGACTGTGTCCCAAAGATTTGATTGAAAATCATTTCTTAATACAAAAATATGTCCATCAGCTGTTGTTTTGAATACATAGTAACCCATGTATTTCTCACCGGTTTTAATTGTGGTGGCAGGCTCGGTAGGTGTCGGGATCTCTGTCTGTGGCGAGCAACTGAATAATATCAGCGCAAAGGCCAAAATTAATATCGTTTTCATAAAACTGCTATTTACTTAACTGTACTCCTAGTACATTTTTTGTCAAAGGTTTGTTTTAAATAAGTAAAGATTATTTGTGTTTGAAAATAATGTGTGCACAAAATAAAAAAATGCCTCCTTATGCGGAGGCATTTAGATGATTGTAAATGTTTACTTCTTTTCGTTTAGTTGAACTTGAAATCCTTCATGGTCAGGGGAGGCATTCATTATTCGGTCTTTAAAATCATGTGGGTTTTTTATGCCCCTGATTGACCACGATTGCTCTTCTGATTCTGAGTTAACAAACGTTACAAAATTGACATCTATGCTGCCAGTATTAAGTAATTTGTCTATGATTGACGACTCCACTGAAACTGAGGTTATACGATTACACGGTAAAATATGGGTACTTTCTTTATAAATGAAACCAATATCATATGCCTCAAATTTTTTAATATAACCGTTTTCGTTCAAATGAAAAATCATTTTTTCTTGAGAATCATAAAACAATTCTACTATTAGCGAAAATACTGCTATACATAAAATAATCCAGGCAACTATCCTAATAATTCCTGCAGACATTAGTAAGGTGTTACCCTCAGTCCAGTTTCTTAAATTATCAGCTAATAATTCTGACGAAATAGTAGAACTAGTAAGGTAAATAGTGGTGTAAGATAGTATAAGCCAAATAACTGAATTTATGATATTAGGGATCATACCTGTAAGCGACGATTCAATTTTTATTTTTTCCATTTTTAGAGCTGTTGTTTTTCAGACTATATTATAGCATACCTTTATATGATTTGTCAATGTGCTTATAATACACTGTTTTTATCTCAAAAAAAGCTTATTTTATAAAGCTTTTGACATTTTTGGCTAAATACTGTAAGGTTTTAAAAAGTTCAGAAAATGAAAAAAATGATAATTTCAGCCGCCACGCAGTATGATATTCCATGGATTATTGATACTCAAATTACAAACCACGGATCTTATTTAACGGCACAAGAAAAAGAAGAATCTGGTTTTGTAAGTGTACTAACCCCGTCGTTATTTTTAAATAAAATTAATCATAACAAAAAAATTCTAATTGCCAGATTGGCCGAGGGTGAATATCAAGGAAAACCTATTGGTTACCTTATTACCTGCAATGAAAATGATGCACAAGATCACCCATTTTTTAAAAAAGTTTTTTCAGATTTTATTAAAAAAGACTTTGATGCGCACAGGTGTTTATTTATTGTTCAAATTGCCAAAATCACAGAATTAAGAAGCAGAACAAAGGGAGTTGGAACAGCTCTTTATGAACACTTGTTTGAAAGCGTTATACCATTTACTGCGCACCGATATGTTTTTACTGAAGTCTCTCCAAAAAATCCAGTGTCAGTCAAACTCCATGAAAGATTAGGGTTTGAAGAAGTAAAAAGGTATAAAGATGTTTTTGATAATCAAATGATTCTTCTTATGAAAGAGGTCAACAAAAAAGCTTAAATTAAAGCCCTGATATTTCAGGGCTTTTTTATTATCTTTTTATAAAAACATTTAGGCGTACCTCGCCCCATAATTTGTATTTATTTTTGTTTAAAAATATTTCTAGTTTGTGCAGATTTTTTTTGGGCACCATCACATCGGTAAAATCAATTAATGATTCAAACTTCCATTCTGTTTCGCCCCAAAATTCGCTAATCATTTTCATTTTTGATTCATTCATTATTGTTTCATATGCCTTGGCTTTTTGTTTGGTTTCGTCGCCGTCAAAACAATCAAAGTTTATTTCGGCTTCATATAAGGTGCCATTATTACCTGGCTCAATTACCACAATTGTGCCTTTATTTTTTAAAACTCGACATGCTTCTGTAAGTGCCTTTTTACCGCTACTAATGTGATGCATCGATAATGTAAAAATAACAATGTCAAAAGTTTTTTCACTAAACGGCAAAATTTCAGCCTGGGCGACGGTATAGTTTATGTCATCGTCGTAATTATTCTCTTTTGCGTACGCAATACTTTGCTCGTCGGGGTCAATGGCCTCGATTTTAACACCGCGAATGTGCCCAAATTGCTGAGTTCTAAATCCATTGCCACAGCCAATTTCAAGCACGTATTGGCCTTTTAGGTCAACTTTTTTAAATAGGTTTTTCATGAAGTGGTCTTTGACAATCATTTGGCTAGTTTAGCATAAACTTGTTTATTTTACGATTTATGCTAGAATCAAATAACTATGGCAATGTATAAAGACAAGCTTGTAAAGCTAATGAACAAAGACACTAAAGAGGTGATTTTTACGCGTAAAAACAAAAAGCAAGTTCAACGCAAATTAGAGATGAAAAAGTTCTCAAAGAAATTGCAAAAACGTGTTGTTTTCAAAGAGGCTAAAAAATAAAATCTCACAAAAAACAAAAAAACTTCAAATTATTTGAGGTTTTTTTGTTTTAAAATAGCTTAACTTTTATTAAAAAATCTGCTAGAATGCATGGGCACGGGTCTATAGTTCAGTGGTAGAATTCTCGTCTCCAAAACGAGCGACCGAAGTTCGAATCTTCGTGGGCCCGC
>JACCDN010010707.1_pt1 | contig 10762 bp, 14 predicted proteins | sample 7441691 | NCBI WGS metagenome assembly JACCDN01 (sample SAMN15323439, study PRJNA562643) | freshwater metagenome | isolation source: river surface water | place: USA:Blue River Watershed | collected 2017-08-16
AAGGAGCAAAGTGAGTACACCGAGCATGCGCAAGTCGAACTCGAAAAAGTAAGCTGGGTAGGGGACGCTCCAGTAAAAGATGAAATGCTTACCGCACAACTCCTGTACCACGGAAAGAAAATAGCATGCTCCGTAGGAGAAACGTCGATGGGCAAAGTCCGTGTGATACTCTACGCAACGCCGTTTATCGCAAGTGGTCAGTCTGTCGTGATATATCGCGGAGAGGTGTGTGTTGGGGGAGGCATTGTCGCGTAGCGCAGGAAGGTTAGAGTGGAGAGGTTGGAGGTTAGAGAAGTTACATAAGTTGCCACTTCAAACATAAAAGTAGTACAATAGTGTCGTATTTGTTTTCCAGAATTTTCTATAACCTCTTAACTCTAACCTCCAACCTAATTCTATGGATCCTTTCTCAACAACAATGCTTATCCGTCTTCTCGTCGCTATGCTCTGTGGTATGGTGCTCGGCGCTGAACGTGTGCTCGCTAGCAAGTCTGCAGGACTTCGCACTTACGCTCTCGTCTCTATCGGTTCAGCGCTCTTTGTACTCATCTCAGAATCAGTCGTACTCATGCACCCAGGGGGAGTCGATGCGGACCCACTTCGTATGGCAGCGCAGATAGTCACCGGTATCGGATTTCTCGGTGCAGGTATCATCATGGTTCGCAAGGATCATGTTGTTGGTGTCACCACAGCGTCAGGTATTTGGGTTGCAGCTGCGATAGGTACTGCTGCAGGCTTTGGACTTTTCTGGCTAGCTATTACGGCAACGCTTCTCACTCTTTTTATATTTGTCGTTCTCTGGTTTGTCGAACGTGCTATAGAACGTGAGATATCTCCGTTCAAGGGCTCAAGAGGCGAAAGCGATCGGATAGGGTTTGAAGACGAAACAAAAGAATAGAAAAAGCCCCTCGGGGCTTTTTTGTTTTGCAAAAATACGCTATATTTCTGTATATGCAATCACATGAAATACGACAACGATTTCTAGCCTTTTTTGAGAAACGCGGACACGCGGTTATTCCTTCTGCGCCTCTTGTTCCGCAAAACGACCCTTCAGTACTTTTCAACACTGCCGGCATGCAACCTCTCGTACCGTATCTCATGGGGGAGAAGCATCCACTAGGAACACGACTGGCTAGTTGTCAGAAATGTGTTCGCACTGGAGATATAGAAGAAGTCGGCAATCACAAGAACCTGACTTTTTTCGAAATGCTCGGCAACTGGTCACTTGGTGACTATTTCAAAGAGGAAGCGATAGAGTGGAGCTATACATTTCTCACCTCAAAAGAAGAAGGTCTCGGGCTCGATCCAGCTCGCCTTTATGTGACGGTGTTTGAAGGAGACGAAGACGCACCTCGTGATCTCGAAGCTGTAGAGATATGGAAAAAGTTCATACCTGAACACCGCATATATTTCCTCCCAAAGAAAAACAATTGGTGGAGCCCTGGAGACAACGGTCCGTGTGGTCCTGACACAGAGATGTTCTACGACGTCACACCCGAGGGTCTCGGTGACATGACGCATGAAGAGTATGTCGCAGCTGACGACGACGGACGTGTTGTCGAGATCTGGAACGATGTGTTTATGGAGTATGAGAAGAAAGATGGCAAGGTAGTGGGCAAACTCGCACAGAAAAATGTCGACACTGGAAGTGGCCTAGAGCGTATATCGATGCTCATGCAAGGCAAGAGCAATGTGTATGATACGGATTGCTTTAGTGGTGTACTCGAAAAGATCCGAGAGCTCGCAACACGAGACGATATCCGTGCAGAGCGTATCGTCGCTGACCATATCCGCACGAGTGTTTTTATGATAGGGGATGGTGTGATACCTTCAAACACCGAGCGAGGATATATTCTCCGCAGACTTCTTCGTCGTGCAGTACGTTTTGCAGATGTGCTCGGTATACCTGAAAACTCTCTGGTGACTTTTGCGTCTATCATCCAGTCGCAGTACAAACAAGCGTATGGGGAACTCACAACTGATGCAGTGCAAACAGAAATACAAAAAGAAGAAACTAAATTCCGCGAGACACTTTCGCATGGCATGAAAGAATTTGAAAAGGGGACCGACCCATTCACCCTCTTTACTACCTACGGATTTCCGATTGAGCTCACCGAAGAGTTGGCTACAGAAAAAGGTATCACTATCGACCGCAAGGAATTTGATGAAAAATTGAAAGCTCACCAGGATCTCTCTCGCACAGCGAGTGCTGGTATGTTCAAAGGCGGTCTCGCAAATCACAACGAAGCAACGATCAAACTCCACACGGCACACCACCTACTTCTTGCAGCACTTCAGCAAGTGCTCGGTCCTGAAGTAAAACAGCGGGGCAGTAACATCACCGAAGAGCGTCTCCGTATGGACTTTGCCTTTGACCGCAAGATGACTGATGAAGAAAAGCAAAAGGTAGAAGCGCTCGTGAACGAATCTATTCAAAAAGATTATGCAGTGGTACGCCGCGAGATGCCACTCGCCGAGGCTGAAAAGATAGGTGCCGAGATGGAATTTGGAGCAAAGTATCCCGAGACTGTTTCTGTGTACTTTATCGAGGACGAGAGTGGCAACGCTATTTCAAAAGAGTTCTGTGGCGGTCCGCATGTCGAACACACTGGAGTGATCGGAGCATTCAAGATTCAGAAAGAAGAAGCGTCGAGTGCGGGTGTCCGCCGTATCAAGGCAACCATTTCTTAAACTATGATTTTCCAACTATTTCGTATCCGAAAAACATATCGTGACATCAAAGAGGCAAAGAACGATCCTCGTGGTTTTGCCGAGGGTCAACTCAAGGAGACTGCTCTTGGAGCGATACTTGCTCCTCTGGTTCCCATGCTTGTGGTAGTAGTGCTCTGTTTTCTCTTTGGCTATATCGTCGGGGACGGAAGCGGATTTTTCCGGGTTGTCTTTTGGATATTTTTTATACCCTTTACTATCTTTTTTGCCAGCATGTGGGCGCTGTATCGTGGTATGAAGAAACTTACAAAAAATATTGCTCGCAAAACGCACAGTGACACTATTCATGTCGAAGCGCGGGATATCGCTTCATAGACGCACTTGTTCTTTTGAGAAAAACTATTATTCGGGGTATAATGAATACATATGTCATTGCCAGGAAAACGCAAAGCACAGCATGATTTTGTTGTTATCACCATCGACTCTGGTTCGGTTGGTATTGCCGTAGTGTACGAAACACTCGAAGACAAAGTACCTGTCCGCAAAATCATTTTCTCTTCGAGAGAAAATATTATACTTCCCGAAAGTATAACTATGGAGTCGTACCTTTCTGCTACGCAAACTGCTCTCACCAAAATCCTGCAAGCGCTCACTCTGGCTAAAATAAAAGTACCTCGCGACGTCCATGTAGTTCTTTCCTCACCGTGGCAGTCGTCACAAACCCGCTTCGTGTCTATGTCAAAGGAAAAGACATTTAAAATCACGGAAAAAGTTATTCATGAGTTGATGCAAAAAGAGGAGGCAGTGTTTGTTGGAGTTGCAAAAGCAAACCCCTCGCTCTTTGGCAACGACTTTACACTTTTTGAATCGAAAACAATGAGTGCGACATTGAACGGCTACCCCATAGGAGAACCTATCGGTAAATCTGCAAAAACTATTGAGTTGGTCCTCCATCTGTCGGTCGCATCCCAAAGCGCACTACAATCACTAACCAAGACTATTCAAAGTGAGATAGGGCATGCACATGTTTCGTTTCATTCATCAGTGTTTACTTTTTTTGCTCAGCTTCGTGATATTTTTCCAGAAGTAAAAAGCTTTCTTATTATAGAAATTGGCGAGGTACTCTCCGAGGTAACCGTGGTTGAGAGTTCTGCGCTGTCACAGTCTGTTTCATTTCCTGGGGGATTTCACACCCAGACAGAAACCGTGGCAAAAGAACTCGGCAGAACTCAAAAGGAAGTTGCCATGTATATGCGCATGTATGCCGACGGAACATTGGAGCAAAAACTTCGGCACACACTCGAAGACGCACTTCAGATTGCTACCAAAAATTGGGCAACACTCTTTGGGCAAGCACTCTCTTCATTGTCAAAAGAAGTGCTTGTGCCAGATGCGATATTCCTCGTTACAGGGGCAACTGACACAGGGTGGATTGCTGAAGCTGTCAAAAGTGAGGCACTACAAGACTACAAGATTGCTTCACATGCATTTAACTTTCTCACGATAACACCAGAGCATTTCAATGACTTTATCAAGCCTGCAGGAGGAGCAGGACACGATGTGCCACTCGAGCTTTCTGCACTGTATGTTTCCACCAAGGCTTAACAATTGATACTTCGTAACTGTGCGAAATGTTCTTCTAAACATGATATACTAATAGCATTATGGGAAAACCAATTGAAGACATACGAGGGCCACAAAAGAGCGATCAGTCCTCAATTCAAAATTCACTTCAGAAAAGCAGTTCTTTGTTTACGGCGGAGGGAACAACTCCTTCGGTGTTTACCAATCCATCGATTAAATCATTTGAGGATAAAGACAAGATAGAAATCAAAGAAATTGACACAGAAATTCGGAGCAATCCTTTTTTGATGCGCTACGCACACCACGGTGGTGGGCAAGAGAATTTTGGAAGAATAGGGGGTGTACGCCAGCAAGGTGGAGGAAAAAAAATACTTTGGAGCTTTGCAGGTATTTTGTGTGTCGTTGCGCTTTTGTCCCTTTCATTTGCATTTGCAAAAGCAACTATCCTCGTCACGCCAAAGACCTACACAGTCGCGATAGACAACACGTTTACTGCGGGCTATCAAAGTCAAACAGGACTTTCGTACGAAACAATGTCTGTTGAAAACAGTGAGACAGAAACAGTGACATCTTCTGGATCAACGACAGGAGATATGGTGGCGACAGGAAAAGTACGTCTTTACAATGAATATTCAACTGCAAAACAAAGTCTCCTTATAAATACACGGCTCGAAGCTCCAAACGGGAAAATATATATGACTGATACAGCCACCGTGATACCTGGGTATACAAAAGTGGGTACAGAGATAGTTCCTGGTTCGGTGGAGGTAGGAGTACACGCAGAAAAAGGTGGTGCCGACTACAACCAAGATCCAACAGACTTTATAATTTTTGGATGGAAAACAGACAAAATAAAATCACAAAAGTTTTATGCTCGCTCGACTACACCGCTTGCGGGTGGTAGTACCGGGCTTGTCTACACGATAACCCCTGACGAGTACAATACAAAGATAGCAGCGCTTGAAGACGCTGTTCGACAAAAAGTTCGCAATCAGATATATGCGGAAATTCCCGAGGGCTATTTCACCTTTGACGACGCCATCTTGATAGAGGAAAAAGAACGTACGTATGCACTGAGCTCGACAGATATTAGTATTCCTATTACTATTTCACTCAAAGCAACGGCATTTATTTTCCCCAAAGACGTATTTGTTTCAACGTTGCGTGATACTATGGCTGAGGGTGTTGCGGTTTCTCCGGAAACAATTTTACAGCTTGAAAGTGTCGAGGGTGCGAACTTTACTCTCAGTCCGGAATCAAAAAACAAGGCAGTAACGAGTATTTCTTTTCAGGCAACCGGGGATGTAGTCCTAAAGGCTTCCTATGATAAAGATAGCCTCGTCGCAGAGCTACTGGGGGTAAAAACCAAAAAAGTCTCTGATATATTGCAAAATAGTGAAGCTATTTTGTCAATAAAAGTAAAAATGCGCCCTCCGTGGAAGCAAACATTTCCTAAAAACCCTCTCGATATTGAGATATTAGAGGCGACAAGTGAATAGAAGCTTGACTTCATAGATCTTTTTTGTTATCATACGCCGGGTAAATAACCATGAGTACAGAAGGTAAAGAAACAGCACAAACAGTAGGAGGTCTCGTTACTGAGGCGCTACCGAACACAATGTTTCGAGTTACATCAGACGATGGCAAAGAGGTTATTGCTTATCTAGCAGGCAAGATGAGATTCAACAGAATCAAAGTTCTTGTCGGAGACAAAGTGGACATACTGCTTGACCCTTATGGTGGAAAAGCACGTATTGTCAAAAGGTTAAAAGTAAGTTAGTATAGGCATTCGTGACGGCCAACGTGTCTTTCATTGTAGAGATATATTGGTACGTTTCATTTTCGTATATATAGCAAAATCATGAAAGTAAAAGCATCAGTAAAAAAAATATGTGCAAAATGCAAAATGGTGAAACGCAAGAGTCACCTGTATGTTATTTGTGAGAACCCAAAGCACAAGCAAAAACAATAAAAATAATTATAATCAATCATTTATATGCGTGTATCAGGTATAACAATTCCAAACGAAAAAAGACTCGAGATAGGCCTCACCGCCGTTTTTGGTGTTGGTCGCACGACTGCAAAGAAAGTTCTCTCTGCAGCAAAGGTTGCAGATAGTGCAAAACCAGCTGACTTGTCAGTTGACCAAGAGAACACTATCCGTGGACTGATCGAGGCGATGAAAGTGGAAGGTACTCTCAAGCGTGAAATTGCTGCAAACGTCAAGCGCATGAAAGATATCAAGAACTACAAAGGTATCCGCCACATGAAGAAACTGCCAGTACGAGGACAACGAACGAAAACGAATTCTCGAACAGTTAGAGGAAATGTACGCAAGACGATGGGAAGTGGACGACGAAAGACTGAGAAAACATAGTACCAGCTGAGAGTTTATAGGAGAGAAGTTAGAGTAATACAAAATACACACATACAAACAACATGGGAAAAGTACGAATAATAAAAAAGACGGGCTCTGACAACGCAGGTAGCGGCAAGGGAGCATCAAAATCAACCAAGAAAAAGGTTGCTGCTGGAACGCTTCACATTGAGGCTACTTTCAATAACACCAAAGCTGTTTTGACAGACAAAAGCGGAAACGTTCTTCTCTGGTCATCATCTGGAAGTATGGGATTTAGAGGCGCAAAGAAGGGAACACCGTTTGCAGCTTCTAAAGTTGGAGATATACTCGCTGAAAAAGCAGAAGCTCTTGGTCTCAAGGAAATCAATGCAGTTATCCGCGGAGTAGGAAGTGGTCGTGAACCAGTGATTCGAAGTTTTGTCGCAAAAGGGTATGAGTTGACAGGTATTCGAGACGAGACGCCTATCCCACACAACGGTCCAAAGCCAAAGAAAGCGCGAAGAGTTTAATTTTATTTACTACACACTATACATATTTTAAAACGATTGAGTTATGATTTCAAAACCAAAATATAGAATAGGGCGACGACTAGGAGCAGCAGTGTTTGAAAAGTGTCAAACACAAAAATTTGCTGTTTCAGAAGGAAAGAAAGGACGTAAAAAGTCGATGTCTCGACCAAAGGCACTTTCTGACTTCGGACAACAATTGCTCGAAAAGCAAAAAATCCGATACTCATACGGTATCACTGCTGGACAGCTCACCAAATACGTTAACGAAGCTACTGCAACAAAGGGTGCTAGTACTCCTACACTTTTGTATGAAAAGCTCGAAAGTCGTCTCGACAACACCGTCTACCGTCTCGGTATTGCACACACCCGTGCAAAGGCGCGACAGCTCTGTTCTCACGGACACATACTCGTCAACGGCAAGCGAACCATGGTTCCTTCGTACCACACAGTACCAGGAGACGTTATTACTATTCGCGTTGGTAGCCAAGCAAGTCCTCTTTTCCAGAACATGGCAGAGAGAACAAAAGACGTCGTTGTACCAAAGTGGCTCACTATGAATGTAAACACAATGACAGGGACTGTGGTCGCGAAACCAACTCTTGTGGAAACACCATTTAATATCGAAACTGTGCTCGAGTTCTACAGCCGATAGGCCCTTATTAGCTACTTTTATATTCTATATATGTTGGATAATACAATTCTTTTGCCATCGAAGCCACGTGCAGTTTCTGAAGATGCTGTTCGAGGAGTCTACGAGATCGATGGTCTCTATCCTGGCTACGGACACACACTCGGCAACTCTCTTCGACGCATCATACTTTCTTCGCTCCAGGGTGTCGCTATTACGTCGGTAAAAATCGATGGTGTTTCGCATGAATTCTCAACCATCGAAGGAATTAAAGAAGACGTGGTAACCCTCTTGCTCAACCTCCGCCGTGTTCGTTTCTCCATGATTGGTTCAGCAAAAGAAGTACTTTCTCTTTCAGTCAAAGGTCCAAAAGTCGTGACTGCAAAAGATATTTCACCTGTCGGACAGGTAGAAGTTATTAACCCAGACGAATACATCTGTGAGGTAACTGGCAAGAAGAATTTTGAAATGGAAATTACTCTCGAGCGAGGTCTAGGTTTTGTATCACGAGACGAGCATCATCGAGAGAAAGTCGATATAGGTGTTATTGCACTTGATGCGGTTTTTACACCTATTCGTCGTGTCTCTTATGATGTTGAAAACATGCGTGTTGGCGACCGTACCAACCACAACCGTCTCCGCATCACTATCGAAACCGATGGCTCTATATCTCCACGTGAAGCTCTCGAAACATCTGTACGTATCATGATCGACCAACTCGACGCCATGCTCGAAGTGAGTAGTCGTCGAACACTTCAGTCTTCTACCGAAGGAGTTGAAGTAAAAGAAGAAACCAAGGTTGAGAAAGAAGGCAAGGAAGACGACATGGTAGATATGATGAAGACACGTATCGATACACTTGATTTTTCTTCACGCACCGTCAATGCTCTTATGAATGCAGGTATCAGAACTCTTGGGGGACTTTCACGCAAGAAGGAAGAGGATTTGCTCGAGATAGAAGGTATGGGAGAAAAAGGCATTTCAGAGATTAAAAAGATCATTAGTGAGTACGGTATTGTACTAAAGTAAATTTTCTGGTAGGATACTTCCGGTTTAGAATATACATATGAGACACCACAACAACGTAAAAAAATTTGGTCGCGAGAAGAATCAACGAGTAGCACTCATGCAGTCTTTGGCGCGCAACCTTATCATGAAGGAACGTATCACCACTACTGCGGTCAAGGCAAAGGCTCTTCGACCATACGTAGAAAAGATGGTTACCAAAGCAAAGAAGGGATCTGACCTCGCTGTCCGCCGTGCTCTCGTTGCAGAGCTTCGAAACCGCGATGATGCAGCAAAGAAACTTATTACTGACATTGCGCCTCGTTACACAGCGCGCCCAGGAGGGTACACTCGTATCATGAAACTCCCTGCACGACTTGCAGACGGTGCACCAATGGCAATAATCGAATTCGTATAATTTTATGCAACACACTATAGACGCAAAAGGAAAAGCAATCGGACGAGTAGCATCAGAAGCTGCAAAGTATTTGAATGGCAAAATGTCAGCTACGTTCGAGCGCAACAAAAAAGAGGACGTGATCGTTACTATCAACAACGTAAGTGCTATGAAGATAGGCGACAAGAAGGCTCGTACCGTTAATCATGTTCGCTACAGTGGATACCCAGGTGGCAAGACTGAAACATCACTTGCAAAAGTGATTGAGAAAAAGGGGCATGGAGAATTGATTCGGCACGCAGTACATGGCATGCTCCCAGCAAACAAGCTACGTAACTCACTTATGAAGAAACTTATCATTACCGAATAACAGTCATGTCAAAAGAAGATTCAAAATACATAGAAACAATCGGACGACGCAAGACTTCTTCAGCTCGAGTACGTGTTACCAAGGCAAGCAAGAACTCTATCGAAGTAAACGGCAAGACAGCTCAAGAGTATTTCAAAACTGAGCGATTGATTGCGATACTAGACGAAGCATTTACCAAAGGTAAAATCGAAGGTAAATACTTGATTACGGTGAAGGTTGTCGGCGGAGGTATCCACTCTCAAGCAGAAGCAGTTCGTCACGGTATCTCTCGCGCATTTGTAGAAGAAGACGCAGAGATCCGACCTCAACTCAAAAAAGCAGGACTTCTCAAGCGAGATGCACGAGCAAAAGAGCGCCGTAAGTTCGGTCTCAAAAAGGCACGCAAGTCTCCACAATGGTCAAAACGTTAATCTCAAAAAAACCGCGTCAAACGCGGTTTTTTGTTTGCTTGACTTTGTCCATACAACGAGTAATCTGGTAATAACTAAAACCTTTGACAGATGGACAAAATTTACAAAAAAGCCCAGCGACGCGCTGGCATGACTGTTGCGCAGATGCCTTTAGTCATAATTATTGCAGCCATTATCTCATTCGCTTTATTGTTGGTATTAAACCAATTGTTCGAGATGGGTATAGAAAATCCCTTTTTGAAAGTACTTTTGGTTATTGGTGTATTTTTGATTTGTGAAATAATCGCTTTTTTAGTTGGTTGGTGTGCCGACCCAGCGTATCTTTTCATGGTGAACAGTCATTGTTTGCATAAAACCAAAAGCACTATAGAGTATTTGAAGTCTAAGCCAGTTCATCCAGAAAGTCCGCTTTACGATCAGTATGAAGCCCTTCTCAAAAAGTATGAACTCAAACATGCAGACCTCGCTGCGGAAAAGGGGCGACTTACCATGTTTACAAAATTTAACGCGTAGATTTACCGCTAAAGACACTTATTATCCCGGAGCAATGCTTTGGGATTTTTTTTGCATTTTATACAAAGACCAGTATAATACGTGACGTATGAAAGACGAAAACAACGCCCCAGAGAACAACAATGAAATAGATATAGAAAAGACCCAAGTTGCTTCAGAGGAGGAAGAGGACGACGTTGTCGAGTTTGTGTTCAACGACGACGGGGAAGAGGATTTGAAAGCGACTCTCAAGAAACTCCGCAAAGACGTCAAAGAAGCTAAAAAAGAAAAAGAGGAATACCTCGGCAACTGGCAACGCGAGCGAGCAGATTTCGCAA
>JACCDN010039355.1_pt1 | contig 10758 bp, 12 predicted proteins | sample 7441691 | NCBI WGS metagenome assembly JACCDN01 (sample SAMN15323439, study PRJNA562643) | freshwater metagenome | isolation source: river surface water | place: USA:Blue River Watershed | collected 2017-08-16
TAATCTTGTTATCCACTGTCAAACTAGTCCAGAGCTCACTATTATTATCAAAAATCTTTTTATCAAACCAATCTTCCACTTGCCAAGCGCTTAAATCAGCCAAACTAGCATAACTCTTGTCATCACCGACTTGGCTTAGATAACTTCTCACCCCATCACTCCGACCCAATTGAAACTGCAAGATCTCTCGACCATCGGCCGACAACTTAATCAGCTTAGCTTCGCCGTCCAAACCAAACAAAACCTTATTATCAGGTTGCAAACTAACTATCGCTAGACTAGAGCTAGCTAGCTGCGCCAATCCTCCAAGCACTTGATCCATCAAATCCGGTTGAACATAAAATTGACCATCAGTTTCTATCCGCCAAGACTTATTCTCTCTATTTAAAACCATCTTCTTCGCACCAGCCTCCCAACTAATCCGATCCAACTTAGTTACATCAATCACACTAGCAAAGTTACCGACTCTAGTTCGCTCATCCACTATTTTTTTATCAATCAGCTTATAAGCATAGACGGCTAGTACTAGCACCGCCAAGACACCGAGCAGAATCCAATTTTTTTTATTCATAACATTTGAGTTCTAAAGTCCGAGACTTCTTACGTAAGTAATAACGAACTAAACCAGCCATCACTACCAATACCGTCATGCCTAGGATATTGAACCAGCTAAACCATTGCTTAGCTCGCTCATCCAGATTTTTAATCGGTCGCAAGACTAGCTCCTTAGACTTAATCTGAGCCAAATCAGCATCGAGCGTCGCTCCATCAATTATATTTTGCATAAAGACCAAATTACTAACCGCCCCACGCACAAAATCATCACGAATAAAATCACTATCACCAACCACTACCAATTGACTAGCCTGACTCTCACCCTGAGCATAAGCGCTCTTCAGCTTGCCAGACAAACTAGCCGCCATCAGCACCGCTCCCCGCTCCTCGGTCGGTCGCAATTTCTCGGCTGGATTAATATTAGTGTTTGCTGGGACTAACCAAGCTTGATCAGAACTCTTGGCTAACTCAATCAAGCTAGCACCCTCAGCCACTTTAGTCTCATCAATCACAATCGAGCTTGCCCAAGGCAAAATCACGCCCTCTAGATTGGCTACGCTAGCATTACTTTGATCAAAGTTGTCTTTGAGTAGCTTTGGCCAGAGCGGATAACTAACATTATAATTAGTAACCCCCTGACTAAAGCTCGCTACTCCACTATAAACATCGGCCACCAAATTATTCTTGACCACCAAGCCGTATTTAGCGAGCAACCCAGCTAGATTGCTCTTATTCTCAACATTAAAATTAACCGGCGTGGTAATAGTACTAGCACCATCATGGAGCACAATCAAAGAACGATTGCTCATCAAAAATTTATCAATATTTTTTAATTCTTCTTCTTTTAGATCAGTCTTTACACCAGCAATCACCAATGTCTGAATATTATCAGCTACCGGCTTAGTCAAATCAACGCTCTCAATATCATAAAGCTTAGCTAGTTCTCGTCTCAAGATCTGCAAATCCTTATCTAGATTGACTGTGCTATAATTTGCCAAAAAACCAACTGTGAGCTGTTTGTCAGCGCTCATTTTTTTGAGCAAAGACACAAAGCTGTATTCAAAGCCAGCTAGATCTTGGATAACCGGAATAACTTCTTGTTTATCACGATAATTAATGACCATGCCCATATAACCAGTCACTACCTCTAACTTATCATGACGTATATCGTTAAATTGTAACTTTGGAATACCCAAAGCTTCAGCCTCCTTACCATCACCAGGATCAACAAATTGGTAGCTGAGCTTATTACCATAACTACTATAATCAGATAGCAAGTCGTCTAATTGTCGTTTGATCAAATTAAACTGATTTGGCAAATCAGAACTAAAATAAATCCTCACATTGACCGGATCCGGCAAAGACTTGATCGCCTCCTTGGTCACTGGCGCTGTCGAATAAATCTTGTCAGCTGTTAGATCGGCTCGCCACCATAGCTGATCAGCTAGTATGTTGACAGCCGCCACAATTCCCAAGACCAACAAGACACTGATAATTAGATTTTGATTATTTTTAAATTTGTTACTCAATTTCATATCTTTACTGCCACTTACGAGCTTCTAATAATTTAACATTTAGCCACAAACAAAAATAACTAAAACTCAGATAATAAATCAGATCACGACTATCAACTAGACCCCGAGTAATATTGTCAAAACGCGCCCCTAAACTAATAAAACTAAAAAACTTAGCCATTACTACTGGCACTGTCACCAAGATAAATTGCTGACCAATGATAAACAACACAAAGCAAATAGCCAGACTAGTGATCAGTGCAATGATTTGATTCTTGGTCATCACCGAAGCAAGCAAACCAATAGCGAGATAAGCTGACCCCAAGCACAAAGCTCCTAGATAACCACCAATGACTGGTCCTAAATCCAAATCACCCAAGCGATTCAAAGAAAAAGGCAGAGTCAGGCTCAGTAGCAAACCAATCAACAAAAAACTCAAAGCGCCGGCAAATTTAGCCAGCACCAACTGCCAGCTAGATAGTGGCAGAGTAAGTAAAAACTCAATTGTCCCAGATTTTTTTTCCTCCGACCAAGAACGCATCGTAATAGCCGGCGCCATAAACAACAAAATCCAAGGTAGCAAAGTAAAGTAAGCTCGCATCGATAACTCACCGTTCAAAAAAAACGGCTTCACAAATAACCAGTTACCCAAAACCAAAAAGACCGCTAGATAAATATAAGCAATCGGCGAATTAAAATAACTCATCAATTCTTTTTTAAACAGCACATAGATACTCCGCAAAAAATGTTGCTCGCCTTGCATAGATTTATTTAGTTAATTCTCTAAAGACTTCTTCCAAGCTCACTCCACCACGCACTAGCTCGCAAACCGGCCACGCTCGCTTAACCAATAGCTCGCCCAAAGCCACACCCTCATCTCGAGCAGAACTCTCCATCGTCACTGTCGTTAGTCCAGCTTCTTCGGAGACTATTTTAATATTTTTCAAATCAGCGAGAGTTGCAAGCGCTGTTGTCACTTCAGCCCCCTTAGCACGAAGCTTCAAAGTCACTAATTCTTGAGACTTGAGAGCCTGAGCCAATTCCTCTGGCCTGCCTTCAGCCACAATCTGACCTTTATTAATAATCACCACCCTATCACAAGTAGCTTGCGCTTCGGCCAAGATATGCGTCGAGAAAATCACTGTTTTTTCTTTACCGATCTTTTTAATCAGTTCTCTAATCTCAGCGATTTGATTAGGATCAAGGCCTGTTGTCGGCTCATCCAAAATCAAAATATCAGGATTGTGCATAATCGCTTGGGCAAGACCCACCCGCTGACGATAACCTTTGGATAATTCATCGAGCGACTTGCCGATGACGCTATGTAGATTACAAATCTCCACCACCTCCTTAATACGAGGCAAAATCATTTCTGGAGTAATATCTCTGATACTGGCAATAAATCGCAAATATTCATACACCTTCATCTCATCATAGAGAGGCACAGTTTCCGGCAAATAACCAATCTTGGCTCGACTTTCTTTGCTATGAGTAACATTATCAAGACCATCAATCAGCACCTGACCCTGATCAGCCTGCCAAAAACCGGTAATCAATTTCATAGTCGTCGTTTTACCGGCCCCATTAGGACCCAAAAAACCTAAGACCTCGCCTTTTTTAACCGCAAAACTAATGCCCTTGACCGCTGTAATTTCTCCAAACTTTTTAGTAACTCCTTTAATTTCAATCATATTTAACAAAACCAATTCATTTGGCGTCAATTATAACAAAAAACAATTTTGGCGGTCAAGCTAAGTTCAAGACTTAAACTCATCTAAAGTTGCCTCTTTTTGGATTATTTTGCCAGCTCGCCACAACTTAATTTTAATCTTGTCACCAGGATTAAATCTCTGTACTAGAGTCATGAGAGAATTATCGAGATCAACTTTCTTACCGTTTATTTCAGTGATGATATCCCCCTCCATAATACCAGCCTTCATTGCCGGCGTACCAAAGCTCACCGCCGGACCGCTGTCTTTAGCAGCGCTAACCAAAGCACCATTTTCTTGCTTGAGATTTTTTTCAATCACCAAGGCCGGCGTAATCATTATATAACGCAAACCCAGTCGTGCCCTTATAATCCGACCCGACTTCTTAACACTTTCAATCACTGGCCGTGCATCATCAACTGGAATAGCAAAACCAATACTCTGACCAGCGTTATCCATCGCCACATTGATACCGATCACCTCGCCACGCAAATTAATCAAAGGCCCACCAGAGTTACCCTCGTTGATCTGAGCATCAGTCTGAATCATGTTTTCTAAACTCTCGACTGTGCCATTGCTATCAAAGGCCTGCAGACTCCTACCTCGTCCGGCTACAATACCCTTGGTCACTGAATTACTATATTTACCAAGGACATTGCCAATCGCCATTACCGTCGTACCAATCGGCACACCTGAGCTAGTCCCTAGACTGACAAAGGGCAGATTCTTATCAAATATTTTTAAAATCGCTAGGTCATTAACTGGATCAGCGCCGATAAATTGACCATAGTATTCCTTGCCACTCGCCATCTTGATTTTATACTCGGCATTTTTGGTATTAGCTACCATGGCAACATGCTTATTAGTCAAAATATAACCGTCAGCCGACACCAAAAAACCAGTACCGTTACCACGTACTGCCTTGGCACTAACACTAGACCGAACACCTTGAGCATTAACCACCGGTCGCTCATACTGCTCGTAGATCACGATACTAACTACCGCCGGCATAGTCTTGGCTATCGCTCTAATCGTCAATTCCTGATCGTCAGCACTGAGGTTATCTGCTGTCACCGGCTGAGTTTCTATTTGCGAACCCAGATAAACAGCTGATGCTAAAGCTATTATTATCATCAGCGCCATTAGTAATCTAGTCTTCATATAGTTAAAACGAAGATACTAGCTTCGCGCTAGTATCTATCCGTCCTTAATTACTTCTTACTTGATGCTTTCTTTCCCTCCGATTTTGGCTTGCTCATTTCTAGCAATTCACGAATGCGCGCTACTTCCATCAGCATAATACCGCCGAAGACTAAGCAGAGCATGAGAAAGACTGCCAAAAAAATAAATAACATAAGTTTCTTAAAAAATTATTAACTCCTCTAGTGTAGCACAAAACAAAACAGTCGCCAAATAAAAAAGGTTCTGCATTATACAGAACCTAAACGATCATCATAGTGCTGGTGATAGAGTTATAAAAACATCTCTCACACTACTTTCAAATAAATTACATTTTGTTATTGAAAGATGACCAACATCACCACTGCCCGCTCGCAAAAAAACAAATCTAACTTTGTCTTCAGGATTCTTATCAAAGCCATCCATATCCAAAGTCTCGCCAACAAGCACCTGTTTATTTAAACATTCTAACAAATCACGGTCATGAACCACGATAGGCGTGGTAATCCGCTCACCTTCAACAATAAACATCGCACACCCCCAAATAATTAAACAAAGAACTAATTATCCTTGTATTATAGTATATTAGCTAATTTTTGTCAATAACAAAACAACTCTCGTGCTTGAGAGTTGCTTTTAGATCATTTACTTGGATCGCTTCTTCTTTGGTTGGTTTTTATGCTTGCTTTTGGCGGCCTTAGCTTCGAGCATAGTCTTTTTGACAGCCAGTCTCTTGGCGGTCTTGTGAGAATTAGCGTGTTGGCTGCGACCAATTGCGGTGACTCTTTTTGCCATAATATTTAAAATTAAGCTCTTTTTACAAAAATAATCATAACAGTAGAGCTAGCTTAAGTCAAGTTAAGAGTCCAAAAAACCAACTATACCGTGATTATACGACATAATCTTGGTACTTTTGGACTTACTTTTGACTATCAGCAGAAGGACCGTAGATAGCTGGTACCACTGCTCCCATGGCTCGCAGATAAGTAGCGACTTGGCCACGGTGGTGGATAGCATCAAATAAGAACATCCAAGCCATATGGTGCTTAGTGTCAGTCGGCTCGCCTCCCCAGCCCGATTGACCAGTTTCCCATTCAGCATCAGAGATGCTAGCTAGATCTTTTTCTAGTTGAGCAATGCCGTCTTCAAACTTAGCGAGCACACTAGCAGTAGAATCCCAGATGATTTCATGAGGGTTAAAACTAGGCACGCCGTTTAGGACGATACCGGAGATCGCTTTCCATTGTAGAGCTAATTGAGCGACAAGATTGCCCGCTTCACGAGCACGATCATGGACTTTGTAAGTATGGTTATCAGATGGCAAGGCTTCGATAACAGCCCGGAACTTTGGCGCTTCTTCTGCTAGCGTAGCGAGGAAAAATTCTTTGTTAGTCATATGATTTTTAGCTAAGAATATTTATATCCCTTTGAAATTAACACAATAACAGAAAATAATCAAAATGTGCTTAATAAAAACCAGCGAGTGTTACTCGCTGGTTTTTATTTTAGTGCTCGGGGATAGGGATTTTGTCGCATCAGCTGTCTGCCAGAACTGCAGACAGCTTCTTTGTCCTGTGTGGCGTTAAGCTTCCACTGGAAACTTAACGATCTCTCGAGCTATCATTTTCGCTTCCGCTCAAATTCCACTCTCGCTTCCATCCATTCGAATCCCCTCCATCTAGATTATTATTTAAAAAAGCAGTGTCAAACACTGCTTTTTTAAATATTGCTCTGCGGATTACATATTTACAGAACTTTATAATATTTATCCTGCTATTAAAATCAGCTTAGAAGGGTTGGAAAAGTCAGTATTAAAAAGATAATTATTTAACAGATTCATATCCAGACATACGTCATAATAATCCTAGTTGATCTAGAATGTTATCATTAACCTCGCTTATATTAAATACATCGGACAAAGATTGCTCTACAATTTTTTTCTTTTTTTCGCTCATATATCCACCAGTGTTAATATTTCTACTCAAATTTTTTAGTTGTATATATTTAGAATCACAAAGCCTTGCTACTTTAGCAAAGCCGTTATTATCATCCCTCATTTTTTGAGCTATTTCTTTTCCTGTTAAAACTTCTACCTTTTTTGCATCAACATAACTCTCTGGCTTCCTTAAATGCTTAGGGTGTTTATCCTCCCAATGAGACTGCCCAACTGTTATCGTGGTCTTATGCCAACAAGATAACTTTTTTGAAGTAATATCAAAAAAGGTATAAATACCCATCGGTGAAAAAAAGTTACCGGCTAATTTATACTTTTGTTTTCTAACACCTGTTGATTTTTCTATAGACTCAGTATCAAAATACACCTTCTGAACATTAATTAACATCAACAAAGCTGCGTCTGGCATTTTCTGCAAAAGCATACTACATGGCTAACAAATTCAACGCCTCGTTTAAGTGCTCTACACCGCCATGAGTAGCTCCAAGTTTTAACATAGGCTTTGTTTTATATGCAATATCAGTTAACGTTTTTGCACCATAACCAGTTAAATTTTCCATCACCTCATCGATGGTGGATGCTTCTTGTTCGCTAATTTTATTAAAATTAAACTGAGCATCTTCATTAAAATTATAAACCACATACTCATCACCAGTTACCGTGTAATGAGCCTTCGGATACAATACATTGTTATCAATCAAAGTCGTCAATTCGAAATTTATCGTTTTATCATAAGGCCCATGATAATAACGAATGTATTGAAAATCAGTCAACTGCTTACCTACTTTTTTAATATTAAAAAGATCAATAATATAAGCCAGCTTAATTAAAACCGTTATTGATGCTTTACCGTGATTTTTAGCTAAATAGGCAATGATTTGTTGATTTTTTGTAAACATATAAAAACATTCGAAAAACAATATAACTAATAAAAAATGGCGTAATACGCCACATAATATCAAGCTACACCTGCTAAAGTCGATAAATCGACTTTAGCAGGTGTAGCTACATTTGTCAACAAAAATAACAATAATACTATAACATTGGCAGAAAAAAACAACAAATTATCAGAGGTAGATTTTAACGATTTACTTGAAACCATAAAAAATTTAGCTGATTATATTATATCAAAACGTAGAAAAAGAAGCAAAAAAAGATTAAGCGCTGACACTCACCATTCTCGTAAATCTTAACTCCCCTTACTTATAAAGATTTACTATAAAACATCAATAACTTCTTTAAATTGTTCCTTACTTAAGATTAGGATATTATCTGTTCTAAATGAATTTTTTTCAACGGAAGACAAAAACTTAAGATAATTTTTTAGCTTAATAAAAGCCTTTAATTTATCCGGTGTCCAAGCAACCAGTACAGCTATTCTTCCTAGCGCTGACGCATTTACTAAACCACCAATAATATGTTTTCTCGAAACTTTATTTTCTATTTCAATACAAATAAAACAACGAGAATTATAATTAAAAGTTCTGAACATTGAATAACTTGATAAGATGTTGTCGCCAACACTTGTAATATTGCTATTATTTGCGTTCACCAAAGATTCTACAAAATATCTACTTCTATCGTCATTCAGCAATGCATCGTAATTTGCTTCTAACCTACCTTGATAAGCAAATGGGCCAACTGCAATATCAGGCCTTGGAGAATACTGATCAGAACTTACTTCAAATGGCTTCCACTCTATAACAACACTTTGATAAATATTGGATAGTTTTTCTTTGCAGTATGTTTGATATTCTTTTACTGTCATATTTTATTTTTGCTCGGGGTTTGGGATAAGATTGGAAGAATCAGTTAATTAGTTTGCTATTGTGTTAACTGATGATATGCCCTCTGGAGTTGCAATATTAACCCCTTTCAAAATTTTTCCAACATCCTAATTTGTGATCACGTCTTGTTTTGTGCATTTTGGAACCACACAATATTATACCCCTATTTTATTCCTAATGCATTCAACAGTCAAACCGCTTCCTCATCTAAAATTATATTTCACCTTAAATAAAACCTCACTGGCTACGCCACGCGATAACAAAAAAATTCGTCAAATTTGACGAATTTTTTTGTTATTTTGCGTGGCTCGGGGATAGGGATTTTGTCGCATCAGCTGTCTGCCAGAACCGCAGACAGCTTCTTTGTCCTGTGTGGCGTTAAGCTTCCACTGGAAACTTAACGATCTCTCGAGCTGTCATTTTCGCTTCCGCTCAAATTCCGCTCTCGCTTCCACCCGTTCGAATCCCCTCCATCTAGATTAATATTTAAAAAAGCAGTGTCAAACACTGCTTTTTTAAATATTGCTCGGGGATAGGGATTCGAACCCCAATAAACAGGACCAGAACCTGTTGTCCTACCGTTAGACGATCCCCGAATATATAACTTCGTCATTCCTGAGAAAGCAGGAATTTCGTGAACATCGCCAAGACCCTGAGATCCCAACTTTCGTTGGGATGACGGAGATTAATGATGTTAACCATCAACTTTGCCACCAAAATTCTGCAAGAGCTTGTTAATCTCCTGATCCTCAGGTGACAGAGCTTCATTTGCTGTATTATTAGACAAAGAGGCGCTCTTGTCAAGATTATCAATGGCATCGGGCAAAACCAAAGTTTCGTCCAAAACCGCTTTGATCAGCAAGTCATGACCATAGATTTCTTGGAGAGCATTCTCAACTGTCCTTTTAATCTCTATATCGCTAATCCTATCCTTATGAATCTTATGACGGAAGCTGAGTTGCAACTCTTTACCGGTCACAGCTGTCGGCTGACAGACCTTAAGCACAAAGGACAAAGAATGATTAATTTTTTTAATAGTAAGCAAAAACTCATGCCAACGCTCTTTAATACCATCTAGACTCAAATCCGAGGCAGTCACCACTTCACGCTTAATCTCTGTTTCTGCTAGAGGCGTAGCCACTGCTTGTGCGATGCTAGCTACCGATACTTTGGTCACTGGCACTGATTCTAAACCCAGCTCAGCAATCGCCATCTCGAGCGGCAATTGCACGATCACGCTATCTTTGATTTCGGCCTGCGCTTTCATAAATCTCTCCAGATACTTCAGGATCTGCGCTAGAGACATCTGCTTAGTAAAGCTAGCGAGACGAGCCGACAAATCTTCACCCAGCTCCACGCCGATCGCTGCAATCAAATCCGGATTCATCTTGATCAGTAGGGACTTACGCAAAGTCTCAATCAAATCGCCCCCAAAAATCTTCATATCAAAACCGTCATCGAGCAGATTATTAACGAGCGCAATCGCCCCCGCCGAGTCCTTGATAGCAAGTAACTCCATCAATCTCAAAACCTCCACCAAGTTATTGCGTGGTATGACTAGCTCAGCTGTTTCTTGACTGATGACACTAGAGTCAGCTACCGACATAATCTGGCCCATGATACTCTCAGCATCACGCATATGACCGCCAGAAAACCTGGCCACCGCCTCCAAAACTTGCTTGTCTACTTCGATCTTCTCCTCCCGCACGATATAGGACAATTTACGGACCACATCAGCAATGCTGATTTTTTTGAAATCAAAACGTTGACAACGAGAGATAATTGTCGCCGGAATCTTGTGCACTTCAGTCGTACACAAAATAAAGACAATATAGGCCGGTGGCTCTTCCATGATTTTGAGCAAGGCATTAAAGGCCTGCACTGAGAGCATATGGACTTCGTCAATGATAAAAACTTTGTATTTGAGAGCTGTCGGCGCTAAACGAGCATTGGCAATAATATTTTCACGGACATTGTCCACGCCAGTATGGCTAGCGGCATCAATCTCCATGATATCTAGGGCTCGGCCAATAGTAATATCCATACAGGCCTGACAAGTA
>JACCDN010433074.1_pt1 | contig 10754 bp, 11 predicted proteins | sample 7441691 | NCBI WGS metagenome assembly JACCDN01 (sample SAMN15323439, study PRJNA562643) | freshwater metagenome | isolation source: river surface water | place: USA:Blue River Watershed | collected 2017-08-16
AGTATCCCAGAACCAAATATTAAATATCAACTTGCCGAAGGAACAATTTATTATAGATTAGGAGCTTCAAATTATTTTGAAAAAGCAGAAAAAGTACTTACACAATCAGAATTTGAAAAAGAATGTAAAGATATTCAAAAAAAAGCAAATGATAAAAATAAAATAAATATAAAATTATTTCATGAAACGCTTGAAAAAAAAAATAAACAAATAGAAGAATTAAATAATAAACTTAATAAAGAAAAAGAATCAAATATTATTTATCAAAAACAATTAGAATTATCAATTGAAAGCTCTGACAAATTAATAAAATATAATAATAACAATCTTTTGAATAATATTATTAAAATAATTTTTCCTTGTCTAAAATAAACATAAATATTTTATTTAATTTACTTTATCACAAAAAGGACAACAATATTTTGCAGGCATCGTTTCTATTATACAAAAATGTTTAAAATACAAATTACAACTATTACATTGATTGATACCTTCTAACATAGCTAACTCTTTTTGTTTATTATTAAATTCTTTTTGTTTCAAGTTTTTTACAAATTCATTACATTTAACCAAATCTTCTGGAGTTGAACAAGAATATTTAATTCCATCAATAAGTACAACTCTTTTTCCAACCTTAATTTGGCTATCACAAATATAACAAGTTTTCATTTATTATAAATAAATAATTTGATTTTTAAATTGTTTTTTTATTTACCCATTTTGAATATTATTATAAGGTGTAAAAACATAATAAACATATAATACATATCTATCAAAACTAATTACAAATTTGTCTTTACATTTATTCAAAAGTATTTCTTTGAAATTTTCAAAACTTACTTCAATAATTTTTTTTTTATCAATAATATCTTTGTCTTTATCATATAAATTACAAATAACAACAAATATATTATCATTTCTTTCACTTCTAAACAAACGAAAAGCTAATTGTCCAAGTGTTAAATAATCCAGTTTATCATAAAATTCTTTAAATTTATTATTTGTATTGGCTAAAACTTGTTCAGCTGTAGCTTCATAATATATATCTTTTTCAAAATTCTTTTTTATAGATGCAAACATTTTTTTATAATTATTAATTAGTATTAAATAAATTTATCAACTTTTTATTGTAATTACATTATGATATTTTTATTAACTCTAATTTTTAATTTATTTACATTCCAGCCATCAAATTTCTTAACCTTTCTAATTTTTTATAATTTTTAATAGTTATTTCTAGATTATCAATATATTTTAGTAACCCAGATAAATTTTTATTATTATTATACACAGTAATTTTTTCAACAGACTTGGGTATATATTCTAACTCAATATTTTCAGCCTTATCATCTAGATTAATTTCTTTAATATTATTTGGTAAATTATTAAAATTTAATTTACTTTTTGAAGAAATTTCCAATATTTCTAAACTATTTGGAAGATAATCAATTGTTTTATCAAAATCAGAACCTAAAGATAATGATATTAATCCATTAGGTAAATTATCAATTAATTGATTAAATTTAGAATTTGAATAAAAATATAATTTTTTTAGTGTTGGTGGTAAATTATTTACAGGTTGATTAAAATTTGATGTTGGATACATATGCCAATGATCACATCCTCCAAAATATATTTCTTCAATATCAAAATTTGCCAGCAAATCAATATTCTGATTAAATTCGTAATCAAAATGTATTTTTTTGTATTGGGAAATTAAGTCTAAGTTATCTTCTAATTTTATTTTATTAAATTCTGATTCAAAAATAAGATATTTATTATATGGGTTATTAACTTCGTGCATTTATTATAATAAATAATTTATATTTTAAGTATATTATTATAACATAAAAAAGGTGTAAGAAAAAAGATTAATTTATAAAAATAATAATTTTTATAATATTTTTATCCAAATTATATATAAGAATGATTAATTTATTTTTAACTTTAATTGGAAGTGCAATTATTATTCCTGTTGATTCAGTTTATTTAACATTAAACAAAGATTTTTATTCAGATATTATTGACCCTAATGAACAACTTAATATAACTTATGCTGTTTTAACTTGGATACTAATAGTTCTATCAATACAATTAATTATTTTATCACAAAGTAATTTAGATGGAACAAAAGCATTTGTTAATGGTGTATTATTAGGTTTAGCTATGTATGGGGTTTATAATTTTACTTCTGCTGCTTTATATCCTTCCAAATGGACTAATAAAATTATAATTGGAGACACTTTATGGGGTATGACCATTATTGGGTCTATGAGCTATATTTTATATCAAATACAAAAAGAATACAATTTGTATTAAAAATTTTTAATACTTATTATATTTTTATATTTTTTTGGAAAACATATAATTTGTGTATTTTGACTTATAATTATTTGATTTATTGAACCAGGTATATTTTCAACTCTTTGTAAAAATCTACTACCAACTTCTAAATAGATTATTTCATTTGGTAAATTTTCAATTTCTTGGTTAAAAGACCATCCAAAAATAATATTTTTTAAATTTTTAGGTAAATTATTTACTGGTTGATTAAAATCATGCCCAAAAGTTAAATTTATTAGTTGTTTTGGTAAATTATTTACAGGTAAATTAAATTTATAATCAAATTTTAAACTTATTAATTCTTTTGGTAAATTATCAACTGGGAAATTAAAACTAAAACCAAATGTTAAAATAATTAAAGAATTTGGTAAAAGTTCAACAGATTGATTAAAACTATTTCCTAATGTTAAATATTTTATTGAACATGGTAAATAATCTAGAGGATGATTAAAAATACCCATTAAATTTAAATTTAAAATTGAATTTGGTAAATTATTTATTTGTTGATTAAATTTATTTAAGGTATGTAAAGAAATAATTGAATTTGGTAAATTATCTATTTGTTTTCTAAAAATATTTATTGAATTATCGATAACTAAATGAGTTATTGTGTTTGGTAAAATAAATTCTAATTCATTAAATTCATTTCCAATATATAATTTTTTTATAATATTACCTTCAATATTTAATTTTTTATAATTATTATATAATTCTAATTCCTTAATTTGATTGCACGAACAATCTAAAATTTTTATTTCTGAAGATATATTTTTTATTAATGTTATTTCATTATTTGAACAATTTAATTCAATTAATCTATTAAAACTGCCTAAATCTAATATTCCTTTAATATTTTTATTTGATATATCTAATTTAGTTATATTTGTTTTAAAAGTATTTAATAATAATTGGGTTTCATATTCCATTTTAACTTATATAATAATTAAGTATTATTATATAAAAATTAATTTTTTATATTTTAAATATTTTTCATATTATTGTTTAATTAATATTGTTTACTTTATAAAATCCAATTTTTTGTTTATTATTAAATTTATAAGAAACAATACATTCATAATTATCAAGTTTATTTATTAAATATAAAAATGCATTATAATCAAATAATTCTTCATAATATTCATATACTTTTCTTAAATTTACATAATAACTTTCTTTAAATGCATAAATTACATCAATATTATTTTTAATTATTGGATTAAAGCCAAAAACACATTGTTGCACAATTATTGTAAAAATATTTAATTGTTTTCCTTCAATTAATATTTTTTCTACAAGATTAGTAGCATCATCTTTAATATTTATATTTATACAATCATCAAAAACCAATAAAACTGGTTTTGAATTATCTTTTTTTTGATTTTCAATAATCATATTAATACTTTCAGTGTTATAATTATCAACCACACAAATATTATGTAAATTTGGAAATCTGTTTTTATCAAATGAAAAAATATTAATATTATCAATATTATTAATTTTTTCAAAATTGTATAAATCATCTATATTTAATAATAAATATTCTTTTTGATTCATTATTAAATAAATAAAATAATTTTAATTCATCCATTAAACGCATTTTTTATTATTTTTTCAATATTTTTTTTAAATTATTATTTATTTTATCTTGTTTAGTTTTTACATTATTTATATTATAATCTAAAATATCTAATTTATTATTTTGTTGAATAACTTCTTCATTCATTAATTTTGATTTTTCAATTATTTTGTCTAATGAATTTGATATATTGTCAAGTTCATTGTCTATTTGTATTTCATTATCATTTATTTTATTTAATCTATCAGCTAAATTATCATTATTCACATACACATTATTAAATTTACTATTTGACATAATTTTAATATTTGAATTATTATTTGTATTAACATTTGTTTTATTTGAATTAATATTTTGAGTATGGGAATTAACATTTTTTAAATTGTTATTATAATCTTTATTTTTAGTTTTGAATAAATTAAAACTAAATAAATTACCATTTAACATATTAAACTTGTTTTTTAATTTTTCTGAAATATCCAAATTTTTATCTATAATATTTGTTTCATTTATTGTATCATCAATTTGTTTAGTATTAGATCTTAATTCTTCCAATGTTAATGATGCAATATTATCAATATCATTTATATTTGAATTTATTTTATTTAATGATTGTTTTGTTTTTTGTTGTAAATTGTCAGCTTGATCTAATAACTTTGACATTATTAATTATATATATTTTAATTTTTTATATAAAAATATATAAAATTTTAAATTTAAAAAAGATATTTAAGAGTAATAATTTATTTTTATTATTTTAAATATTTTTTTGCTTCAATCAAAATATTATTATCTGATTTTACATATTTATTAATTGAATATTTTTCTTCAAAAAATTCTAATAATTCTATTGGAGTTTTTAATTTATCTAAATACCATTTATCACTTCCTAATAATATATATTTATTTATTGGTACAGAGCAATATGGTTCTGAATTTAATATATTTTTACAAATTGTTTTTTCATATTCTTTTCTTGTTAATAATTTATGATTTATTTCTAAAAAAGTTATAGCTGTATATGATGGGTCAAATCTTTTTTCTAATAATTTATAATTTTCTGTTACGTTCCATATTTGACCTGCTAAAATTATATCCTTTTTTATTTTAGCTACAAATGTTCCTGTGTCTCCAATTATTAATAATAAACCAAATGTTTTAATCTTATAATATTTTTTACCCACCTTATATACTATTTCTTCTAAATCTTTTATATTTTTTTCTCCATAATATGAATTATCATTTAACCAATGAATAAAAATATTTTTATCATGCATATCACTTGGATAAATATTATTTTCTATTAATAATTGATGTGTTGCTAAATAACTTATACATAAATAATCAAATAACTCTGTTATATTACATTTTATACCATTTGGTAAATCAACCGTTCCATCTTTTTCTTTTTTATAATATATATATGTAAATAAATCTTTTATTGTTCCCAAATTACTTTTAAATATTTCTATAGGATTATTTGTTGTAAAATGCCATAATCCTTCTTCAGTATATATTTTTTTTGTTAAATCAATTTCTATTAATTCATCCAAGCCTTGTTTCAAAGTAATAATTCTGTTAATTATATTTTTATTTATACAAGTACTATATCCTAATATTAAAGGTAAATTTACTGAATAGGGATATAATTTTTGTATATACATTAAAATAATAGCTTCTGTTGTAATGTTATCATGACTATTAATATACAATGTATTATTAATTATGTCTAAACCAAAATACATATCAGGATTATCTATATTTTTTGAATCCTTTATAACAACAGGTAATTTTATTTCTTTTGAACCAATTTTATAAGGTAACGTTTTATTTACAGCTGGAATATATACTAAACCAAAATGACCTTCTCCTAATACTTTTGGACAATAATTATTATAATTTATAATATTAATTAATTCTTTTTGTATTTTTTTTATATTTGATTTTTCTATAAAATCTAATATTTCATTTATTTTACTTATATCATTTATTTTGTTTTTAGATTTTTTTCCACCAGCTAATTGGGTTTGTGATATTAATTCATTTTCAATATCATCTTTTAATTCAATATACTTTTTTTTATATTTTAAATATTTATTTTTGTAATCCATTATTTATTATAATTATATATTTTAATTAATTTTTACTTAATAAAAAATTTTATTCCTTTAATTTTAGTAAATTATAATATTTTGTAGGAAATAATTTTTTTTGGTCTTTATTATTTAAATAAATTGAATGAATTGAATCAGGTAATGTAGTTACTATTTGATTAAATTTTTCTCCTAATTCCAAATATATTAAATTATTTGGTAGACAATTAATAGGTTGATTAAATTCACAACCTAAAGTTAAATGGGTTAGTGAATCAGGTAATTTATTTAAAGGATGATTAAAATACCTCGAACAAATTAAATGTTTTAAATTTTGAGGAAACAAATCTATTGGTTCATTATATTCGTATCCTAAATCTAAATAAATTATAGAGTCAGGTAAATTATCTAATGGTATATTATTTGATCTTGATATTTCCAAATGACTAATAGAATTTGTTAAAAAATTTAAATCTTTTATCTCTTTTATTTCTAATATTAAATTTGTTATTGAGATAGGTAAACTATTAAATTTTATATTGGAATTATAAATTGTTAAATGAGTTAGAGAATTTGGTAACAAATCTATTGGATGTGAAAATTTTTCACTTAAAATTAATTCTTTTATTGAATTTGGTAACATATCTATAGGATGTGAAAAATTATCTCCTAAATCTAATTTTACCAATGAATTAGGTAAATTATTAAGTGGACGTGAACAAATATGACCCAAATTTAATTCAGTTAGGTTTGGAGGTAGATTGTCTAGTGATTGGGAAAATTTACATTGGAATGAATATGAAAATTTTAAATATTTTAAATTTCTTGGTAATAAATTTATTGGTTGATTAAAATTTTGACCAAAAGTTAATTCTAATAAATTTTCAGGAAGATTATCAACTGGACTATTAAATTTTTCTCCAAATTTTAATTTTTCTAATGTGCTTGGTAAATTATCTACTGGATATGTAAATTTATCATCAAATTCTAATTCTTTTAAATTTTCTGGTAAATTATCTACATGTTGATTAAATGTATATCCTAATTTTAATTTTTTCAATTGTATTGGTAATTTATTTATTGGATTATTAAAATCACAATAGAATTCTAAAATTACAATAGAATCTGGTAAATTATTTACTGGTTGGTTAAAACTATATTCAAAATATAATTCTGTTAGTTGTGTTGGTAAATTATCTACTGGGTGATTAAATTCATATCCAAAACGTAATTTTTTTAATTTAATTGGTAGATTATCTACTGGTTGGTTAAAATCATATCCAAATTTTAAATTTATTAATTGTGTTGGTAAGTTATCAACCATTTGATTAAATTCATATCCAAACTCTAAAAAAATTATTGAATTTGGTAAGTTATCTACTGGACAATCAAACGAAGAACCAAAATATAAATGGACTAGTTGTTTTGGCAAATTATCTATAGGTTGAGAAAAAAACGAAGGCAAATGTAAATATATTAAAGAATTTGGTAAATTATCAATAGGTAGATTAAAATAAGAACCTAAATTTAAATATGTTAGCTGATTTGGTAAATTATCTACAGGTTTTTTAAAGTAAAATCCAAATTCTAAATGTGTTAAACTTTGAGGAAGATTATCTACAAATTGAGAAAAATCATCTCCAAATTCTATCTTTGTTATTGTATTCGGTATTAAATTATCTACCGGTTCATTAAAATCATTATCAAATTCTAAAAAAGTTATTGTGTTTGGAATATCTTTTAAATCTTCTAATGTGGTTATTAACATTTACTTTGTTATATTTTAATATAAAACAAAAATTTATATAAAAAAATTTATGTGTAATAGTACCAACTAATTTTGAAAAATAATTTATTATTATTCCTTTAATTTCAATATATTATAATATTTTGCAGGAAATAATTTTTTTTGGTCTTTATTATTTAAATAAATTTCTTGAATTGAATCTGGTAGCTTTGTTACTATTTGATTAAAATTATCTTCTAATGATAAATATATTAAAGAGTCTGGTAGACAATTAATAGGCTGATTAAATTCATGTCCAAGAATTAAATGAGTTAGTGATTTAGGTAGACAATTAATGGGTTGATTAAAATGTCTTCCACAAATTAAATGTTTTAGATTAGGAGGTAACAAATCTATTGGTTTATTAAAATCATAACACAAATCTAAATAAGTTAAAGAGTTAGGTAAATTTTTTAATGGTTTATTATACCATTTTGATAATTGCAAATGAGTTATAGAATTTGTTAAAAAATCTAAATCACCTGAAAAATCAAATCCTAATTTTAAATTTGTTATTGAGCTTGGTAAATTATTTATTTTTAAATCTGAATTATATACTGCTAAATGTGTAACTGAAGTTGGTAAAAAATCAATTGAATGTTCAAATGATTGACCTAAAGTTAATTCTTTTATTGAATTTGGTAACAAATCTATTGGCTGATTAAATTTATCTCCTAATTTTAATTTTATTAATGAATTTGGTAAATTATCTATTCGATGATTAAAATAACTACCTAAATTTAATTCTAATAGATTTGCTGGTAAATTATCTACTGATTGTGAAAATTTACATTTTACTGAATTTAAAAAACTTAAATATTTTAAATTTTTAGGTAAATAATTAACTGGTTTATTAAAATCTACTCCAAAATTTAAATCTTCTAAATTTGAAGGAAGATAATCTACCAAATGATTAAATTTATCTCCAATTCTTAATTTAATTATTGAATTTGGTAAATAATCAATTTGATGTGTAAATTTATTATGAATAAATAATTCTTTTAAATTTTCAGGTAGACAATTAATAGGTTGATTAAAATTATATCCTAAATGTAAAATTTTCAATTGTCCTGGTAATTTGTTAATTGAATGTGAAAAATTACATCCAAAATATAACTTTGTTAATTGTGATGGTAAATTATCTACTTGTTGATTAAAATTATATCCAAAATATAGTTCTTCAAGTAAATCTGGTAAATTATCTACTGGGCAATTAAAATTATCTCCAAAATGTAGTATTTTTAATTTGTATGGAAGATTATCTACTGGTTTGTTAAAATCACACATAAATTTTAAATTAATTAAAGAGTTTGGTAATTTATCTACTGATTGATTAAATTTATACCCAAATTCTAAATTAGTTATTGAGTTTGGTAAATTATCAATAGGAAGATTAAAATTCCATGAAAAATATAAATATATTAAAGAATTTGGTAAATTATCAATAGGAAGATTATAATTCATTGATGTATATAAATATGTTAAATTTTTAGGTAAATTATCTATTGGATTATTAAAATCACCTCCTAATCCTAAATGTATTAAACTTTCAGGTAAATTATCTATTGGATGATTAAATTTGTCACCAAATTCTAAATGTGTTAAATTTTTTGGAAGATTATTTACTGGTTGATTAAATTCATCTCCAAATTCTATTTTTATTATTGTATCTGGTATTAAATTATCTATTGGTTCATTAAAATCATTATCAAATTCTAAAAAAGTTGTTGTGTTTGGAATATCTTTTAAATCTTCTAATGTTATTATTAACATTTACTTTGTTATATTTTAATATAAAACAAAAATTTATATTAAAAAATTACTTACTATTTTTTAATTTTTAATATAAAAAATTATATTGTTTAATTATAATAAATAATATAATGAGTTTTGATTATAATGATTTAGAATTTTTTTATATACTATTAACATTTGGAGATACTATAGAAAAATGTAGTGACATAAATTATGAATATGAATATGATTTTACTAACGAATTATTATTAGGAAAACAATTTAAAATTAAAATTACTGATAAAAAAGGGGAAAGTAAAGAAGTTCCAATATTTATGCTTGGTTATTATGATATAGAAGCTGAAGAATTTGTTTGGTATCCTGGTGTCAATGTTGTTATTTATAATAAAATTAAAGAAACTACTAAAGAGATTGATGCAATGATTGATGGTGTTAAAGAAAGTAAAAGAACTGATGAAGAAGCTATTAAAGGTTTATTTGGTTCATATTGTAAAACACTTGATAAAATATTTGAACCAAAAATAAAAATTAATATTGAAATACATTCAGTAATTCCTTATTTAGCAAAAATATTTTTTAATAACTCAAATTTACTCAGATTTCCAAATAAACAAGATACTATTTTATTTTACTCATTTATTAAAATTAATGATGATGAGTGTCCAATCAAAATTATTGAATTTTATAAAAAAATGGCCTTAATTAGAAATAAAAATAGAGAAAGTACTTTACAACGTAGTAATATAAAAAATAAAAAAATTAAGAAATTAAAAAAAAATTCTAAAAAATCAAAAAATTCTAAAAAATCAAAAAAACTTAAATCAATTTTATTTAACAAAAAAATTAAAAAAAAAATTAATTTTATTAAGTAAGTTTATAAAAAGTATAACAAATTAGATATTATTAGCATCAATCATTTCCATAATATTTATAATTGAATCAGCGTCAATATTAGCATTAATTTTATCTAAACAATATAATAATGAAGTTTTTGTATAATAATTTATAAAATTACTATACTCAGGAATCAAACAATCATTAATTTTAGCTCCTTTCATTAAAATATAAGTTAATTGATTTTGATTACAAAGATTTTTTTTTAAAAAGAACTGAAAAATATTTTGTCGATTTTTCATTTTAATATTAACACCCTGAGAAAGTAAAAAATCAGCATATTTAAAATTATTTTTTTTTATACTTA
>JACCDN010999764.1_pt1 | contig 10753 bp, 5 predicted proteins | sample 7441691 | NCBI WGS metagenome assembly JACCDN01 (sample SAMN15323439, study PRJNA562643) | freshwater metagenome | isolation source: river surface water | place: USA:Blue River Watershed | collected 2017-08-16
GAACCAAAGAACTTCTTGAAGATATCGATAAATCATCTCGCCAAGATCATCTTGGATTCATTGCTCTGGACATCGAGCGGATTGAGACAGAAAGGAAATTGTTCATCGGTAGGATCAAAAATCACCACATCATGCTTACGAGATTCAGGGATGTGCATCATGATATCATCCACCAATTCACCATGCGGATCGATGATACCGATACCTTTGCCTTGATTGATATCATTGATCATCATCGAGAGCTGAAACTTCGACTTCCCTGTCCCCGTCTTTCCGACGATATAGAAGTGACGAAGTCTATCTTCATCATACATCCCGATAGGCACACGGATCGATCTATAATCCGAGATACCGAGTATATTCATATCATTGGGTGCATTCTTGGGGATTACCTCATTGTTGGCGTTGATATCATAGCCGATAGTCGGTATGCCGACGGGGATGGCAAGTTTTTTTGCTTTCACGGTGAGGAGTGATGACTCACCACTCGGGTCTTTCGGGAAATGGTAGAGATGAGCAAGCTCATGTGCAGCGAAATAGTATGGTGCGAAAGGGACCTTGCCTGACTTGAGTCAGGGTATAGGTGCCTTATCGATGGACATGATACGCACATCAAATTCATTGAGCGGGTAATTATTGAGCGTGAGGAAATTATTGGACAAAGCACGGAGTTTACCCTCTGCGAGAGATTTATTGCTCGATTGTACGACGATATACATCTGCACTTGGATCAGATCTTCTTTCTTTTTTGATTCAAAAAATTGTTGTCCGACTGATTTCCAGTCTTTTTGTATCTTTGAGTTAAACATATATTTGTAGAATTGGAGAGCAAGTTTTCGGTTAAAGAGCTTGTATGCTCGCTTGAAACGGAGAAAATATGAGAAGGATTGGTTATTGATCGCTTTCATCGTATAGAAGATACCTACTCTATCATTGAGTACATCAAAATTTTCAAATGCTCTAAAAAGATTCACAGAAAAATCAGTATCATCGCTATCGTCCATCTTGAAAGGGAAAAACCATTCGTGTGTGAGGGTAATCTGACCGACAACAGAAGTATTTTTGTTGAACTGCCATACTCCTCTATCATCAGGGACGATCTGAAAGTCATTGAAATGTGTATAAAACTGCGTCTCGAGACTACTATATGTCTTCTCACTTGCTGTCAGGGAGTAAAATATTTCTCCCTTGATATAATTGATACCGAAAGTAAAAGGCTGATTCGTCATCGCATTCGCTATATCGGCAAGAAATTCACGAAAGGCGTTTTTTCCTTTGGCGAAGTTGTGATAGACTTTGATCAGATAGGATGTTCGATGGGCGGATGAATGCGACATAGAAAAAAACCACGCTAAAGCACACTAGCGTGAGTATAGGGAAATAAGAAGTTCTTTGCAAATGTTTTTAGATGAATGATTAGATAATTATAATTCAAGCAATTCGCATTGACTATGAAACATAACTTATATATAATATGATCGTTATCAGTGGTAGATGAGTTTTATTTTAATATAAAGCGTAATGAAAGAAAAATTACATCCAGATTCTCAAGATCAGAATCAAATAGCGAAAGAGAGAACATTAATGGCATGGAGATTATTTGAAGATCTTTTAAATTCAACAGAGAGGACTATAATTAATACTTCTGGCAAAGCAATTAATGACTTATTTAATAATACACCTTTACCTCTAATAGAAGGGGCGTGAAAGGAATCAATAAATGATCTTGCAACTATACATGTCGCTGGACTATTTTCTGACGCTATTGAATTAGAATGACCAGAAAGAAGAAGAATCGTAAACAAACTTAAAGAACTATTGTAAAATAATATAGAGATTTTCTCTATTGTATTCTTGAGATCTACCTCCTCATCGCTAGTCTCTCCAGATGTCTCTGATCGGGATGCTTTCTCGGTAGAGGGATATGATGCTTACGATAAAATGCCAACTCTTGTGGTTGAATGCGGAAAAGTTTGCCAGTCACTGCACAAGCGATCGCATACTGGAGGATATCATCCTTGGCTTCCTCGATCGTATGAGGCAAATCCTGTCACTGGATTACCTTATCAGACAAAGGTCTAGGTGCCTCGTAATCGGATCGACGATAACCAAATTGATCCAATCCTCCTCTTTGTGTAGGATAGTACTCCTGTGCTACCGTCTCGTTATAACCAAAAGGTGAAAGTGAGGGATGAAAAAACTCTCACCACTCCCCTGTCTCGATCATGTGAGAGATGATTTTCGCTACCGTCAGCTCATATTCTTCTTTGCTATATTGTTTGTTGAAGATACAGTACGACTTCTGTGAGAGACCACAACAACCGAAACAATCACTACATGATTTACAGTGCATACTATACAATACTCTCTGTGAGTTGGTACTCACATTCGTCGAATACAATACTTGATACGCATGTTCACCAATAGCGACTCATTCATAACACAATTCGGATCACTCTCATCGAGAGTAGATATCATAACAATCTCTCGAATCATTAAACCATGTACAGTAATGACAGTTTTCAATATGATTTACATTGCTACATGTATGACTATTTTTGGCATTACGAATATGCGATCACGAGCAATTATCAGAGAAGAGAATCGCACATCCTTGTGGTCTCGTCGACCAACTCGTGAGGAAGTCAGAAAAATGTATGTCTTGTATTTTCTGTTGATATTCTTCTTTGCTCAGTTGGATATTAGCAAAACAATAGGATTTGTTTTCCAGATCGTAGCAATCGAAACAGTTGTGACAATCATGACAGTTGGTCAGAAAATATGATTCGCTACAATTTCTACAATTATTGCACCAATGAAGGCCATAGGATTTCTCACAGTCTATGGTCATATAACTATTCTCACAATCAAAAGTCATATACGCATCGAGACAATGATTGCAATCATTGATATAGGAAGCATACATGCAGTGCTCATCTTTATTGGCCGCACTCGTGAGATAACAATCTTTCTGATAACTGGAACAGTTGCAATAGTCACTATTCTCACTATAAAAGTTATACATACTCGGTCTCGGGACTGCGAGAGATAATGCATGATAATTCTCTGTAAACGATTTGGAGAAATCAAAATCTCTCCCATAGTCCATTGGATCCCAGCTATCCGAAAATCGAATCTTCTGATCATAGACTTTGTATGGTTTATCTGGCGAATCCCCCAAGAGGACTTCCTTCGGGGCGTACATAGAAATGATCTGCTTACCTGACGCATCACATGTCCTACGATAGAGGCTACGTTCATTACGAAAAGCCATCCTCCTCCTCTGACGACAGGCTGGACAGAGTGTCGGTGTCGGGATAGAGAATTTCTGACCTGCAAAAGTTGGCGATATCTTCGCATAGAAATCGACATCTCACTGCGTGATAGCGAATGCCGATTGGCAATGAGGACAAGTCTTCGTCTGAATAGTTATATCAGTCATTATCCTCCAAAATAATAAAATTATTTCCTCATCGCTAGTCTCTCCAGATGCCTCTGATCGGGATGTTTTCTCGGTAGAGGGATATGGTGCTTGCGATAAAATGCTAACTCTTGTGATTGAACTCTAAAGAGCTTTCCGCTTACCACACAAGCGATAGCGTACTGCAAGAGATCATCCTGTACATCATCGATGCTATCGGGTAAATCTTTCCCCTGGATGACTTTATCCGAGACAGGATTGGGTGACTGATAGGCATTCCACTTATAACCAAATCAATCGATATCTCAATGTGTAGTCGGAGCATACTCTTGAGCAAGTGTCTCATCGTAGCCAAAAGGTGAAAGCGATGGATGCAGAAATTCTCATCGCTCTCCTGTATCCTGCATATGCGATATGATCTTTGCTACGGTCAGCTCGTAGTCTTCTTTGCTATATTGTTTATTGAAAATACAGTATTGTTTGTGACGAAGTCCGATACAGCCAAAACAATCACTGAGACGACTACCCAATGCACAATAAAGGAGATTGATACCACCACTTCGGATATTGTGACTTCCTACACAATGGTGAATCGTATCACCACAGCAAGATAACTCATAACATCTCGAGCCTTCATATCCCATATAGCTTCGATCATAACAATCTTTCACATGATTGAGTACCTGGCAATGAGAGCAATCTTCTGACTCTATCATATCATAACTATCATGTACATTTCTACTCGAAAAAATATATTTACCACTACAATTATCTGCATGAAAGAAGAACTTTTCGTGCTCTATGAGGGGACAGACCTTATCATAAAATTTTTGTCTCTCTCATTGTATAGCCATATGTGATCCGGAGGAGAGACTTTGCATAAACGTCGTATATGCTTCAGGACTGACTTTCTTGTTATAGATATAATAGGATTGGTTCTCTAGATTTTCACATCCAAAACAAAAACTACAATTTCTGCAGTTGAAAAGAAAACAACTATCATGACAATCGAAACAAAACTGCGACCAGAAGAGATTATAACAATTTGTGGCATCGATACAATCATAACACAATGTACTTTCGACACATTTGAGCAAATCCATAGAGTCATGACATCTCATATTGCTTGTCGAATAGTGTGTATTCTCTGAGTAATCGGTATTGAATGACAAATAACAACTCTTCGAGTAACCAGAATAATTCATATAATCGGCATTTTCATTGGCCATCACATTGAGAGAAAGCATCGGCACTTCCTTTCGTAAGGTATCAAACTGCTCGGTGAAGGTCTTCGAGAAATCAAAGTCTCTGCCATAGTCCATAGGATCTCGACTATCTGATCGCCATATCTTATAATCATAGACTTTGTAGGGCTTATCAGGAGAATAAGCAGAGATAATTTGTTTGCCTGACGCATCACATGTCCTACGATAGAGGCTGCGTTCATTACGAAAAGCCATCCTCCTCCTCTGACGACATGCGGGACAGAGTGTTGGTGTTGGAATGGGAAATTTCTGCCCTACAAAAGTAGGAGATACTGTATCATAAAAAGCCAGATCTCTTTGAGTAATGCTAAAAGATGATTGGCAATGGAGACAATTTTTCGTTTGGACAACTGTATCGGTCATGACACGACAATATAATAAATAAAACTATTTTCTCAATACTAATCTTTCAAGGTGCCTTTGGTCAGGATGTTTTCTCGGTACAGGGATATGATGTTTACGATAAAATACCAATTCCTGTGGTTGTATACGAAACAATTTTCCTGTCACCTCACAAGCGATAGCGTACTGCAAGATATCATCGTGTACTTCATCGATAGTGTTTGGTAAATCTTGTCACTTGATGACCTTATCGGAGACGGGCTTAGGTGCATCATAGTCACTCCATCTATAACCAAACTCTCCTAAATCTCACTTTTCTAGCGGATAATATTCCTGTGCGACTGTTTCGTTATAACCAAAAGGTGAGAGTGATCGATGGAGAAATTCTCATCGCTCGCATGTTTCTTGCATATGAGAGATAATCCTCGCTACGGTCAGCTCGTAGTCTTCTTTGCTATATTGTTTGTTGAAAATACAGTAGGATTTGTGGCGAAGACCGATACATCAAAATACATTATCACTATGGAAGCAATGATCAAAATACAATGAATGTGTACAATATTCACTATCAAAGCCAAATAGACAATCATGGTTGTAGTCACAACATAGACAATCGTACAATAATGACCCCTTAGCAGATCCATATATATCCATAGAATCCTTCTGCTCAGCAAATCTCATAGAATATCTTATATCTTCACTATCCCAGGACTGGTCGCAATGAAAAATGTTTCTGGAGTTGTATAAAAAGTTTCAAATACAATTTTCACAATGCTCTTGTATCATCATCTTTGTAATATGTCTTTCTGGCCGAGAAATATGATTTCATAGTAATGAACCAATGCGATGCAAGTAATCCTCCTTCGTATATTGTGTATTATCGATACAATACTTTTGATTATGCAAACCAGAGCAATTATAACAAAACTGACATCATTTACAATGTTCTAAATAATACGAGAAACTACAATCAGAGCAATTGAATAAATAATAACATGAATGACAACGCAAACAATCAATACATTCATAACAATGATCACATTTATCAGTATAGAGGCAATCAACACAATCGTTACATTCCATAAGTGTTCATCCATAGAGACAGTCTTTACAATATCGTCAACCGAACACAAGATAACAGTTCTGACTGTGTGGTAGATACTGTACATAATCACTATTATAATTGTCAAAATTGTAGAGATTATATCTTGGAACATCCAATATTATACTATGAAAATTCTCCGCAAATGTCTTCGAAAAATCAAAATCTCTCCCATAATCCATAGGATCTCGACTATCTGACCATCGGATCTTCTGGTCATAGACCTTATAGGATTTATCTGGCGAATAGATCGAGATAATTTGTTTCCCACTCGCATCGCAAGTTCTCTTATAGAGATTTCTCTCGTTACGAAATGCTAGCCTCCTCCTCTGCCTCTCCTGCGGACTCAGCCTAGGTGTAGGAATAGCAAACTTCTTCCCTGCAAAGGTCGGTGAGATTTTCGCATAGAAATCTCTGTCATTCTGAGTGATAGTAAAAGACTCTCACGAGATCGGACATATCTTCGTCTCGACAACCGTATCAGACATCACACAAAGAGAAAGATAAAAACACTATCTCTATACAAGTTTCCTTGACAAATGCAAAGAGAAAGGTTACAATGGTGTAATAATTTTATTACAACACTGTCCTATGCAAGAAATAACGCAATACTTCACATCTCTGGGCTTCAATGATAAGGAATCTGACATCTTTGTAACACTCTGGAAACTCTGATCTAAGCCTGCCAGCACGATCGCATCCGTCTGTGGCTATGAGAGAGTCTATACCTACAAAATCCTGCAAAAGTTCGTCAGCGAAGGTATCGTGGCCGAGACAGTCAGCAAGGGAGTAAAGCACTTCTGGATACCGTCACTCGATCTCCTCAGACAGTATGTCATCAGACATGAACAAAAATATGCCATCCTCGACGAACAATTTGCCTATGTACAAACAGCATTCGAATCGCTCACATCATCGAGTCATACATCCACACCAAAACTCCAGCTCTTCGAACAGCAGTCAGGCATCAAAGTCCTTTTTGATGATATTGTGAGTGAGATCACTAGCCAATGACTTATCATGATTAAATTTTTTGCAACGAACACATTCGAGACGCAGATGCTATCCAATCAGACACTTGCAAACTACTCCCAAGACTTTATCCACAAAGTACAGGATAAAAAAATCAGTGTCCAGAGCTATATCGCTGATGGATCACTGACCATGGAACATATTAGCTATCTCGAACAATTTGCTCATATCGGACAACTTCCTGCCGGCAATAATGCAATCAACATCTTTATCGTCGGGAAAATATTCTACTTAATCATCTACAAAGATCAACCTATCGGACTGAAGATCGAAAGTCCCGAACTCGCATGGGCGATCCACTTCCTCTTGGAGCAGACAGTCAAGTAGTTGGCATTTTGGTGTTGTAGAGTTCTGGTCTTATAGGACTATAATGGTCTATAGCCTTCGACAATCGTAGACCACTTTCCACCACTTTAAACTATTTTCAACCAGTTTAGACCACGTTAGACTATTTTCAACCACCTTCAACAATTCTCCTCTATTGCTGTTTCGCAACTCTATACAGCGTACGGAGAATGAAATCTTTCGTTACTCGTCATGTGAGACGCTTGGATGAGATGATCTTATCAGCAAACAATCTCGTCGCATAGCTATCGACATCTCCACGACCACCATAGATCATCCTACCGATGACAGTGACAAACTGTTGCTTCGTCACTAGCTCATCAGAAGCGAAGAGAGTCAATGGCGTATGATCCTGTTCTATACCCATGAGATGAAGCTGACAGACCTGTCTCATAGCTCTATTGCGAGTATCGGTGAAGAGGCACTTTTTCTGCGTATCAGGAGTCTGATGCATCACCGTGATCGCAAATTCAGATATTACACTTGCTAGCATTCATCTCGTGATTACCACATCATCCATAGCACGAGTCAGTCTCTTGAGAGAAACTCATCCGATCTGACGGATGACACACTGTGCCTGACGAGAAAGCGAACGAATAGCGGTACATCTCTCGATGGTCTGCACGAGAGGACTCGTATCAGTCTGCTCTCTAGGAGTTTGCGTATCAGTCACGAAAGCACTGCCGCTTCATAGAGGAGATGTCGTCGCTATGCCACATGATCCATCATAATAACTCGAAGATCTATCTCCTGTAGGACAGACATCAGCCTGCAATCACCCACCACCTCATCCACCACCTCATCATCAGAGCGATGGTGTCACCACCACTACAACAGGCGTGAGAGTAAAGTACGCTGTGAATGTATTATCTGCGACGATAGTAGTATCTGTCCTTGTCGCTCCTGTATAGCCATCACTCCATCATGAGAACGAGTAAGCACTATCAGGTATAGCAGTGACCGTACTAGCATCAGATCATAGAGTGACCGTCTGTAGTGCTGTACCGCTAATACTACCGCCTGTTCATGTCAGATATCTCACACTATAGCCAAAGGACGTCGTCAGTGAAGATATATTATTGCCTGTATTATAATCAGTTCAAGTAGTACTCTCGATAGTCATGAGATTGATCACTCATGTCTGTCATACGACTATCCCTGTCACGAGAGCATCGAGAGTGAAGCTTCAAGTCGCACCAGACGGCAAGTCACCGAGCAAGAAACGATAGTGATCAAAAGTTCACGCATCGCCACATGTCGGGTGGATCGATGCTATGTCATTACTGCCATATAATACTCACAGCATATAACTAAAGTACCAGCTTCTAAAAGGATTGGTGGGGTTATTCACATCTCGCCATGCAAGAAAGAATGCTCATCGATTATCATCTCATGTATATCATGCATTATTTTCGAGAAGTGTCTTCATATCAGGTGCTCATAATGTCAGTGCATATGCATTGAGATCATCGACATAAAGACCTGTCGTAGCAGTCATCATCTGACTATAACATGGATCGGCGAAAGTCATGTAGTTAACACCCGTTCTTATCTCAGTATACGAGATCGATCCAGACTGAATACTCAGTCATGATCATGGATAGATCTTGATCGTAGCACCTGTTGCTGTATCAGGGCCGTTATTGGCATATGAGACCATATAACGGATAGCAGATCAGAGACTAATAGGTCAGAGAGAGATGACCGATTGTGTGATACTCGTATCATTACAGACATTCTGTGGACTCAGACTAGCATTGAGATTGAGAAAGGCTTGCTCTCCAGGAGTATACAGAGTCTGGAGGCAATTGTATGATGCTATGATATAAGGAGTTCATATATTTTGCCGATTACTGATGACCGAACTAGGTATAGAGCCTATCAGACTATTATTATTGACAGCAAAATATGTCAGCTCTGTCAATCACGACAAACTAGACGGCAATGTCCCGACAAGATTATTATTGGGCAATATGATATTCGTGATTTGCTTTTGTACACCAAAAGTCCCACACGTGACACCATACCGATCACAAACACGCTGATCTGTATATCGATTGGTATTGGTTGTCCACGAGTCTCCATCAGTGGCGAGATAGAGATCTACGAGTGCCTCACATTCTGCGAGAGGTACATCAAGGTTTGGCATAGTGGCACATGATGTCCTCCAGAGAGCAGTCACCGATAGATTACTAGCCACCGCTGTTTCTCTTCTCGGATTGTCGGTACTACCATCACTTCGACGGAGAAAGTCATATCCTGAGACAAGAGGCACCGCCTCTACAGGTATCCCATTACCACCAGGCAAGACATATTGTGTCATCTGTCCAGATATGGTAGCATGAAGAAAAGATCATGCATTATACGAGAGAGTATAGAAACTAGACATCACTGCCGTGATGATACGCGTACTCGTCACTGCAAGATCAGTTCTCGGGTTGTCGGTACTACTATCGCTCCACTGACTGAAGCTATATCATGGCCTCGCTTGTATCTCGACAGGTGTCCCATTATCTCCTGAGTTCACAATTTGCACTCTCTCTCCAGAGAGGAATGCTTCATTCGCATCAAATACATAGACCAAACAAAGGTTATAGGGCGTCGTCGTCGCATTGGCACTCAATCGCACAAGCGTGGCGGGGAGCGTCGTTGGTGAGATACTAATACAGTTATTACTGATATCAATATATGGTATACCATGATTTGGCATACTCCCGACTGCTGCCCATGCACCAGGAAAGCTACCATAGAGTTTATTAAACGAGAGATCCAGACTCGTCAGATTGGTGAGACTAGACCATGACGATGGTAATTCACCATAGAGTTCATTGTGCGAGATATCAAGTCCCGTGAGAGTAGTGAGACTAGACCATGTATCAGGGATTTGCACATCGAACTGATTATACGAGAGATCCAGATAGGTAAGCGGGATACTTGCTAGGACTTGCAATGCATATGCAACATTAGTTACGATATTATTATTGGGCAGTGAGAGACTTGTTACTCTATCTTGTCCAGTAAGATTCGTACATCCGACACCATACCATGTACAGACATCAGTATCAGTAGATCGGTTGGTTTTTGTCGTTCGATTTGATCCACCAGCGTTGCTATACAAAGCCACGAGATTATTACAGTCACTTTCTGGGACATTGATATTCGCTGCAGTACGACAACTAAACCCAGCAGCATGGACATCTCAGAACAATCCATCAAGAGACATAGTATCTCGAGAGATCTGCGTCA
>JACCDN010118554.1_pt1 | contig 10752 bp, 12 predicted proteins | sample 7441691 | NCBI WGS metagenome assembly JACCDN01 (sample SAMN15323439, study PRJNA562643) | freshwater metagenome | isolation source: river surface water | place: USA:Blue River Watershed | collected 2017-08-16
ATATAAGAGTCATGGAATTTTTTCCCTTGTAGCGCCTGAAGGGTGGCCATCATCCGCCTTGAGCACCGCCGCATCATCGCCGCGCCCGGACAGCACATCGGCGCGGGTGGGGGCGGGCAGGCTGGAGAGCGCCGCCGACAACCCCTCGGCCCCAAGTTTGGCCCCGCAACCGCCGCAAAGGGGTTTCGGCCCCATCGCCTCGATCAAACCCTCCACCAAAGGGGCGGGTGGCAAGGCCTGCTGCATCGGCGCACCAGAGGTGAACATCGCCATGAACCTGCGGTCGATGCGGTCTTTCACCCGCCACAGCCAAGCGCCCCCGCCACGCAGGCCGAATTTGTCGGCCACGGCCGCCTTGCCGCCGATGGACACCAGTTTCAGATAGTCCCGCTGCGGCCGATAGGGGCGTAAAGCGCCCCCCGTCAGGACCGCGCGCAGGTTGTGATGCAGGATCGGGGCTTCGCGTACGGCAAAGACCCCGGCCTTGGGACGTGGGGCATGGGTGAGATGGGCGCAATCGCCTGCGGCAAAGATCAGCGGATCCGAACTTTGCAGGGTCGGACCGACGGAGACAAAGCCCTGATGCAAATCGAGGCCCATCTCGGCCAGCCAGCCTTGGGGGCGGGTGCCGGCAACGGACAGGGTGAAATCCGACGCAAGCACCGCGCCCGTTGTCAGATGCACAGCCTCGGCGGTGATGCGGGCGGCCATGGCACCGGTAACAATGCGCAGACCCGCAGCCGTGCATTGAGCCAAAAGGCGCGCGCGGGCGGCGCGGCCGATATGGGGCAGCACCTTGGCTTCGCGCTCGACGAGGGTGATGGTCGGGGCGCGGCCAAGGCCCGCCAGCCGATGGTGCGACGCCAGAGCGAGTTCCACCCCACCGATGCCGCCGCCAAGGATCACCAGCCGCGGCGCGGGCAAGGCACGGTCAATAAAGGACTCCCAGCTTTCGGCGTAATGACCAAGCGGCTTTGCGGCAACGGCGTGGGCGTCATAGCCGGGGATTTCGGGCAGGTCAGAGCCGATGCCGATGTCAAGCGACAGAAGATCATAGGCCACCGGCGGGCGGCCCGCGAGATGCACCAGACGCGCCTGACGATCAATGCCGGTCGCCCGGTCAAGGATCAACCGTGCGCCGGCCTGCCGGGCCAGTCGCATGAGGTCAATCATGATCTCATCGCGTTGGTAGTGCCCGGCGATCAGGCCCGGCAACATGCCGGTATAGGGCGCCGCAGGGCCGGGATTGATAAGGGTCAGCCGAACGCCGGGCAAAGGCCGCATGGCCCAAGCACGCAGCACCAGCGCATGGGCATGCCCCCCGCCCACAAAGACCAGATCCTTTACCGCTGGATAGCCCAAAGCCTGCATTGCCATCCCTTTGCCGTTCCGCCCGTCTGTGTGTTTCCTAGCGGCGCGCAGAGGGTTTGAACAGCCCGCCGCCCGGGCGCGCAGGCGATTGCCCGCCCTGCCCGGCTGCGTTAGCCTGCACCGCATGAGCCAGCGTCCGCGCATCGTCATCGCCCAACAGCAGCGGCTTGCGCTGAATACCGGCCTTACGGCGGCGATCCGGCTTTTGCGCAGTGATGCGGCGGGGCTGACGCGCTATCTGGAAGAACAGGCGGCGACAAACCCGCATGTCCGCCTTGTCGGACCGGACGCCGCCAGCTTGGGCGATTGGCTGCCACGGTGGTCGGGCGTGCTGACCTATGGCCCCCGCAGCCGTGTTGCGCCGCCCGAAACCGCCTCGGCCGATCCCAGTCTGATTTCCCATGTCACGGCCGCCGTGCGGGCCATGCGCCTGCCGCCCGCTGGCCAACGCATTGCCTTGGCCTTGGTCGAGGCTCTGGAACCCTCGGGCTGGCTGGGGCGCAGCGTTGCGGCCATTGCCGATGACCTGAACCTGCCCGAACCCGAGGTGCTGGCCATTCTTCAGCGTCTGCAAACCATCGAGCCAACCGGCCTTTTCGCCCGCAATTTGGGCGAGTGTCTTGCGCTTCAGGCGGCGGAGATGGGCCAGCTGGACCCAGAGATGGCGGTGCTTTTGCAAAACCTTGATCTGCTGGCGGCGGGGGACATTCCACGCCTGACACGGCTTTGTCGCTGCGATGAGGCCGGGATTGCCCGCCGCTTTCGCAGCATTCGCACCATGAATCCAAAACCGGGATCAAGTTTTGCCCAGACAAACCCCGCCATCACCCGCGAGCCGGACCTCATCGCGCGCCCCCTGAAAAATGGGCGCTGGCAGGTGGCGCTGAACCGTTCGGCCCTGCCCACGGTCGAGATTACCCCCGACCCCAAGGGCGACCCGACGGCCCTGCAAGCGGCCCGCGCTTTGCGGCATATGGTCGAGGCGCGCAACGCCACGCTTTTGCGGGTCGGGCGCGAGATTGTGGCCCGGCAATCCGCAGCGCTTTTGCAAGGGGCCGCCGCGCTTGCGCCGATGGGCATGGCCGATCTGGCCGAAGCCTTGGGGGTGCATGTCAGCACCATCAGCCGGGTGGTGGCGGGGGCCACGCTGGATGCGCCGACCGGGGTTTTATGGTTGCGCCGGATGTTTTCGGGGGCGCGGCGTGGCAAGGACAATGACGCCCCCCCACAAGCCGTCGCCGCGTTGCGTCACCGTCTGAGCCGAATCATCGCCACCGAAAACCGGGCAAAGCCGTTGTCGGATGCGGCGCTGGTGGTGCGTTTGGCCGAAGACAGCGGCGTCACCCTTGCACGCCGCACCATCGCCCAGTATCGCGAGGCCGAAGGGATCCCCCCGGCCTATCGCCGTCGCCTGCGTGTGATGACGACGCGCAAGAGAATTGCAGCGCCAAAAGCCAATCAGGACTGACCCCGCGCGCGCCAAGCGCAGCCGCCGCAACGCGCCGATGGCAAAGGCTGTGTGAATCCTGTGGTGAATCGCTTGACGCCGCCCCGGATTCCTCTTACTGACCCCCAATCGAATTCGGTCCCTGCCCCCCGTTCGGGCGGACCCTCCTGTTTTGACACGAAGGATCACGACAATGTCGCGCGTCTGCGAACTGACCGGCAAAGGCCCGATGTCTGGCAACAACATCAGCCACGCCAACAACAAGACCCGTCGCCGGTTTCTGCCGAACCTGAACGACGTCACGCTGATCTCGGATGTTCTGGGCCAGTCGTTCAAACTGCGCGTCTCGGCGGCTGCCCTGCGCACCGTTGACCACCGCGGTGGTCTGGACGCCTTCCTTGCGAAAGCAAAGGACGACGAACTGTCGGTCAACGCCCAGAAAATCAAAAAAGAAATCGCCAAGGCTCAGGCTGCGGCCTGATCTTTTGGGCTGATTGCCTTAAGGCCCCGCCTGTTTCGCAGGCGGGGTTTTTCTCTTTGCGGATCACGGGCTGCCGCCATCGACTGCGGTCAGTTTGCCCCTGCTGGGGCGCATTAACCTCCTGTTACCCCCCGCCAGACTATCCTGACGCCGATCGAACTGGCACCGCACCCGTGCGGCATGGGGAACATGAGCGACGTCGGCTATTATGACATGACCGCCGGACAAGGTGGCGCCTATCAGCAAGACGAGGTGACGGCCAATGGCCACACCGCGATCAATGTCGCATCGCTTGATCCCGACAGCTTGGCCCAACTTGATACCTTGTATGTGACCAACCCTGACAATGGCGGCTTTGCGGCAAATTACCTTGCCGGCCTGTCGAATATTGAAACGGCTGTCGCAAACGGCATGAACCTGATGATTTTTGACCGCTGCGTGACCGATGCGCAAAGCATCTTACCCGGCGGCAGTGGGCTGACCATCGTCCGCGATTTTTCCAATGACGCCAATATTGATCTGGCGGCAGGGGCGCCCAGTTGGTTCAGCAACGGCCCGGCGGGGCTGATTGATGACACGATGTTTGATGGCGGCAACTCATCTAGCCATGGCTATGTCGATCTGGCAACCTTGCCGCCGGGGGCCATACCACTGCTGACAAATGGCACCCCGAACCAAGTCGTGGCCTTTGTCTATCCCTATGGCAACGGGCACGTTTTTTATTCCACCATTCCCCTGGACTATTATTCCAACGGCTCTGGCCCTGCGCTTGATGCGGCCGAAATACAGACCCTGTTTGGCAATCTGCAATACGGGATGGAGCTGTCCTGCCCGATATGCTTTGCCCGCCAAACCCTGATCGCCACCCCCACAGGGGCGCGGCCCATCGAAACCCTGCAAACGGGTGATCTTATCATGGTGCAGGGTGCCGCCCCCTGCCCGATCCGCTGGATTGGCTCCACCCGTTCGGGACCACAAGAGTTGCACCACCTGCCGCGCCTGCGCCCGGTTCGGATCAGGGCGGGCGCTTTGGGGGCGGGGCTGCCGCTGCGCGATCTGGTGGTGTCGCGGCAGCATCGCCTGTTGTGGCCGCCCGCAGCGCCCCCTGACAGCGCGCATTTGGTCGCGGCCATTCATCTGACAGGGCTGCCCGGTGTCGCCATTGATGAAACCGTGTCCGAGGTGGAATATTTTCACATCCTGCTCGACCGCCACCACCTGGTGTTTGCCGAAGGCGCGATGGCCGAAAGCCTGCATTTGGGACCGCAGGCCCTGCGCAGCCTGACCCGGTTGGCCCGGCAAGAGATTGCCCGCCTTTGTCCCGATGTGCTGACTGCGGGCCACTTCGCAACCGCGCGCCCCGTCGCGGACCGTTCTGGGCGCCCGGCCGCACGACGCCGGGCCGTTACCAAACCCTGTTGACCCTTGCGGCAAAGCGTCCCTTTTCCTTACCCAAACCGTCAGATAGGATAGGGCATGCGTTCGCTTTCGGCCCTGCTTTTATCGCTGGTTCTCGCCTTGGCCTCGGTGTCCATGGCGGTGGCGCGTGGGCAGATGCCGATGGGCACGACGATGACCCTCTGCAGCCAGGGTCAGGCGGTCACCGTCACATTGGATGCCAGTGGCAGGCCTGTCACCGCCCCCCCGCATCTGTGCCCCGATTGTCTGAGCGCCGTTGCCGCCCTTGATCTGGCCCCCGCGCCCGATCTGATTGCGCCAGACGATGCGCGATACCTGCCCGCGAGCTTTGGCCCCCCCGTCCCCCGGCGCGAGACGCTGCAAATTGCCTTTCAGGCACGAGGGCCGCCTGCGTTTTCTGTCTGATCCCCCTCTCCTTCAAGACATCATACAGAAAGACCAAACCCATGACCCGGTTCCAAACCCTGATTGCCGCCGCTGCGGCCCTGATCACCCTGCCCGCCTTTGCCCATGACGGCGTTCACATCGAAAACGCCTATGCCCGCACCATGGGCGGCATCGGCGCTTCGGGGGCTGTGTTTCTTGAAATCAACAACCATGCCGATGTTGATGACCGCCTGATCGACGTCAAATCCGACGTTGCCGAAAAGGTGGAAATGCACACCCACAAGGAGGACGGCAACGGCGTCATGCAGATGATGCATGTTCCCGAAGGTTTTCCGGTTGCCGCATTGGGCAGCCACGCGCTGAAACGCGGTGGCGATCATGTGATGCTGATGGGCCTGACGCGCGAGTTGAAAGACGGCGACATCGTTACACTGACGCTGATCTTTGAACATGCTGGCGAAGTGGTGGTCGAGGCCCCGGTGGACAACGCCCGCAAGGACGCGGCCATGGGGCATGCCGGCCACAAGATGAAGCACGGCCAGACCGAGGCGGAAAGCAACTGATCTGACGGCTGGGGCGGGCTATGGCCTGCCCCAATTACACCGGCGAGGCTTCAGCCTTCGCCGCCGCCGCACATGGCCTCGGCCTGTGCGCCAAAGGCTTTGTAGCGATCCCAGAACGCATCATCGCCCCGGCTTTTCGACATCCAGACCTTATGGGCCTTTTCGGGGTCTTTGAAAAAACTGACCGCCCGGCGCTGGTCGCTGCCGGACAGCACCATATCCGCCGCCTGCTGAATACAGTCGCACAAGGAGCGGGTGGCAGCTTGGCGGTCGGATTTATTGCAGGCGCGCTCAATCGGGCCGGCAAAGGCCATGCCTGAAAAAACAGCCAGACCGGCTGCCAGCAAGAGGGATTTCGTCATGTCTCGGCCTCAACTCTGCCCGCTTGGTCCCTGACGGGCCAGCGGATCGTTTATGCCGCGCAATATGGCGACAAAGTCTTTGGTTTTCAATGGCACTGTGCCAGCGCACCGCTGAAACTCTCAAGGTGTTGCCAAACCGGCCGCCATGGCGCGCAGCATGGCAATATTGCCCGCGTTCACGCCGGGATCTTCAAAGCCACGATCGGCGGAATTGACCGCAATCACCACACCCAAACCGGGGTTGATATAGATGTATTGACCGTAGATCCCCTGCGCCATCACCTCGCCGGGGGTGGGGTTTTCCGGGATCCACCACTGAAATCCATAGGCCGAGCCATCCTTGGCCTGCGGGCTGGTCATGGCGATCACCCAATCTTCGGGCACGATCTGCACGCCCTGCCACTGCCCGCCCTGCATCACCATCTGGCCAAAGCGCGCGTAATCCCGTGTCCGCAGGTTCAGCCCGCCCAGCACAAACGACACCCCTTCGCCGTCGGTCAGGTAATAGGGGGCAGCCTCGACCCCCAAGGGGGCAAGCAGGCGATCTTCCAGAAGTTCGGGAATGTCCTTGCCCGTCGCGCCCCGGATCACCATCCCGATCACATGGGTGTCAATCGAGACATAGTGAAACCGCGCGCCCGGCGCAGCCTCCCGCTCTTTCAGCCCGGCGGCAAAGTCATCCATCGACCCGCCAAGGGCAAGAACCCGGCCCATCTTGTTGATATCGCTATTGAAGTCCAGATAGTCCTCATTGAAGGCCACGCCGGATGACATGGTCAGCACATCGCGGATCGTGGCCCCATCGTAGGCAGACCCTTTCAAGCTGGGCGCGTATTTCACCACCGGATCATCCAGACTGCCAAAGGCACCTTCGGCGTTCAGGATCCCGAAAAGACTGGCCAGCAGGCTTTTCGCCACCGACCAAGAGATGCGCCGATCCGCTGGCCCGGTGCCAAGGTAATAGCTTTCATGCACCAACTGGCCGTTTTTCAGCACGACAAGAGCCGTCACGCTGCGGTCCTTGATCCACTGATCCACCGCGGGCGACAGTTTGGCGGGCGGTCCAAGGGGCAACTCCGACACTGGCCCCGCACCACGGGACAGCGGATGCGTGAGGAACAGATCCTCCATATGGCTGAAATTCTGCACGATGGTTTCGGCGTCAAACAGGCTGTTGACCGCCATCAGACGGGTGATTTCCTCACGCTTCCAGGCCCCTACCGCTGCCACGACAAGGATCAGAACCGCACCGATCTGCAACAGGCGGCGCATGAGGCGCGACATGAGGACGTCTCCCTTTTGGTTGCCGCCAAGCGACCACGGCCCGCCCCGGCTGGCAAGGCAGAAATCCGCAAAGGCCCGGGCGTCAGTCGCCCTTGGGCAAAAGCCCGCGCAAGGCGTCAAACGGGCTTTGCGGTTTCGTCGGGGCGGCGGGTTTCGCAGGCTTCGGCGGCGGCTCTGCCGTCGCCTCTCCCCCGGTGCCAGAGTTGCGTGCCGGGGCGGTGCGCAGCGCGATCGCGTTCAAAAACTTCGCCGCGTCGCCCGCGGCCAGTGCCACGGCCCCGCCGGAAATGCCGCGCAACAGATCGTCGAGCCAGTCCTGATCGGCCTTGGCGAAATCATGCAGCACATAGCCTGCCACCGCATCCTTGTGGCCTGGGTGGCCGATGCCCAGCCGCACGCGGTTATAGGCCTCGCCCAGATGCTGGTGGATCGAGCGCAGCCCGTTATGCCCGGCATGGCCGCCACCGGATTTCACCCGCGCCTTGCCGGGGGCAAGGTCCAACTCGTCATGAAAGACCGTGACTTCGTTCAGCGCAAGCTTGTAAAAGGCCACCGCCGATTGCACCGACTGCCCCGACAGGTTCATGAAGGTCTCGGGCTTCAACAGCACCACCTTCTCCAACCCCAGCCGCCCTTCGGCCGCCAACCCCTGATGCGCTTTTTTCCATGGGCCAAAGCCATGGTCCGCGGCGATCCGGTCCAGCGCCATAAAGCCGATGTTGTGGCGGTTTCCCGCATATTTCGCGCCCGGATTGCCAAGCCCAACGAAAAGTCGCATGTCGCGATCTCCTTTAACGGCTTGGCAATCTCATGATGCGGCGCCTATGGCAAGCGGCCCCGCTTGACTTGGCCCCATCGCCAAGCCAGCAATGGCCAAAACGGAGCAACCCTTGCGGATCACAGTCGTCGCCTCGATGCGGAACGAGGGGCCCTTCATTGTGGAATGGGTCACGTGGTATCGCATGCTGGGGTTCACCGATATTGTGGTGGTCACCAACGATTGCACCGACCATTCGCCCGATTTGCTGGACGCCTTGGCAGAGGCGAAATGGCTGCACCACCTGCGCTGCGATGTGCCGCCGGGCAAGAAGATCACGCAAGCCAAGCTCGCCGCTGCAACCAAGCACAAGGTGGTGCGGCGGGCGGATTGGCTTTTGGTCTGCGATGTCGATGAATTTCTGGTCATCCACAAAGGCAGCGGTTTGATCCATGAGCTGATCGGGAAGACGCCGAAAGACGCGCCATTTCTGGCCATGGCCTTCAACTGGCGGATTTTTGGCACTGGTGGCGTGAAGACCTTCGAAGACCGGCCCGTGCATCAGCAATTCGGCCTTGCCCTGCCGCCGGGCCGCGCCGGGTTTGGCCAGATCAAGATGCTGCACCGACAGCCGCGCTGGTTTCGGTCATTGGGCGAGCATGGGCCGCGCGGTTGGGATCTGGAGCGTTATGGCCGCAGCCCCGAAGATGAGGGCATGTATCTGGTCAATGCCGAGGGGCGCGCCGTGCCGGGGTATACCCCCGAACTACCCTATACCCGCGCAATGTCCAAGGGTTTTGCCACCCATAAGGTGGCGCAGATGAACCATTACATGCTGCGTTCGGCCGAAACCTTCAGCCTGAAGGCCGGCACCAAGGCCCCGGTGTCGCTGACGAACCGCTATACCGACACCTACTTTGCCCGCGCCGACCGCGCGCGTGAACCGGACAGTTCCGCCTTTCGCTATGCCGAGCGCTTTTCGGCGCTCCATGCCAAGGCCATGGCGCTGCCGGGTGTGGCACGGCTGCATGCGCAGTGTTGCGCCGATCATCTGCGGCTGATTGCGGAAAAGCATGGGCGGCAGGTTTCGGATGACCCGCGCTGGCGCGCGTTTTTGGCACAGGCCGAGGCTGCGGGCGCATGACCCACCCCGCCTTTCGCCGGCTTTGGGACAGCCCCCCCTATGGCATTGAGTATCTTGAGGGTCAGGGCAGCGATCTGGTGATCTCTTTTTCCTCGATCGGCCATGACCCAAGCCGCCCGCCCTCGCCTGAGTTTGTCGCAACCGCCACGGGACGCGGCACGGCAGGGCCGCCACGTCGGGCCTTGTTTGTCACAGATGCCGGGCGGGGCTGGGCGAGCGATCCCGGTTTCGCCCCTGCCCTGCTTGGGGCGGTTGCGGCGGTGCGGCAGGTGGCAGAGATTGAGCGCATCGCCTGCGTCGGCCTGTCGATGGGCGGCTTTGCGGCGCTGGCGGCGATGCAGGTGTTGCCCGTGAGCGTGACCTTGGCCTTTGGGCCGCAGCACGGGGTGCTGCGCCGCGGGCCTGACCGCTGGTCGGACTGGACGCGCCGGATCCCCGCCGCCACCCCCTATCCCATGGCCCCTTTGCCTGCGCCGGGTCACGGCTGGGCCTGCATGTTTCATGGTCTGCTTGATGACCGGGACGAGGCCATGGCTTTTCCCTGTCAGGCAGGAACCGACCAGTTTCTGTTCGCCGATCAAAGCCATTCCAGCCTTGTGCCGCATCTGAAAGCCCGCGGCGTGCTGGCCGGATTACTGGAGGCCGCGCTGGCCGGGGACCGGCGGCGACTGATCCGCATTGCAGCTTCGGCCGGGGGGCAACGGCGCAAGGCGTAAGGCCAAAAGAAAAGGCGCGACAGGTTGCCCTGTCGCGCCCGCTTTGTCCAAAAGGCGAAAGACTTATTCTTCGACCGAAGCGGCCAGACCCGACGGGGCTGCAATGTTCGCCACGGCGAAATTGCGGTCCACGGTGGGCTTGGAGCCAGCCGGCAGAACGATGTCATTGATGTGGATCACATCGCCGATTTGCTTGCCGGTCAGGTCCACGGTGATGTGATCCGGAATGTCGCCAGCGGTGACTTCCAGTTCCACTTCGTGACGCACGACAGTCAGGGTGCCGCCGCGCTTCAGGCCGGGGCTTGCTTCGTGGTTGATGAAGTCAACGTGGATGAAGAGTTCGATCTTCGAATCGTCGTGGATGCGCAGGAAGTCGACGTGGGTCGGCAGATCCTTGACCACATCACGCTGCACGCCGCGGCAGACGACATGAACGTCCGGCTGGCCTTCAACCTTCAGGTTGAACAGCGATTGCAGGAAACGGCCCTGCTTCAGACGCTTCAAGAGGTAGTTGTAGTTCACGTTCAGTGCGACCGGCTCTTTGCCGTCGCCATAAACGATTGCGGGTACGTTGCCCTCACGACGAGCTTGACGAGCGGCCCCCTTGCCTGTCCCCGTCCGTACCGCAGCGATGAAATCTTGTGCTTCACGAGCCATGGTGTTCTCCTAATGTTACGCGCCATCCTCCAAGGGTGCATGGCGACCGGGGGCCGATAACAGGGAATCGCCCCAAGGGAAAGCAAAAAAGCCGTCGCGGGCGGCAAAGCCGGTGTCGGCAGAGGACTAGCCCGACCGCGCCCAGCCGTCTAGGCAGAGGCTTG
>JACCDN010132691.1_pt1 | contig 10752 bp, 12 predicted proteins | sample 7441691 | NCBI WGS metagenome assembly JACCDN01 (sample SAMN15323439, study PRJNA562643) | freshwater metagenome | isolation source: river surface water | place: USA:Blue River Watershed | collected 2017-08-16
AGGAGCTTGCACAGCGGGGGAGAACTGCCCTGGTGTTTAGATCTAGAGACGGTTTAGACGAACTATCGGTCACGGCCCCAACCCAGATTTGGCAGGTTTCTGGCGGTGAAGTTCAAGAATTCATGTCACAAAAGTTCGTAAACCCAGAGATCACGCTCGCGCAGCTAATTGGCGGAGATGCCAAGCACAACGCCGAGGTAGCAGCAGCGTTATTCTCAGGCGACATCAGTGGCAACCTAGCAGCGGTAAAGGAAGTTGTGCTGCTAAACAGCGCTGCAGGAATCACTGCCCACCAGTTGGCAAAGAATCCGGACTTGGCGACTCAGTCCATTGAAGATCGACTACAGGCCGGATTCGAGTTGGCCAAAGCAGCGCTCGAGTCCGGTGCAGCACACCAAAAACTTGTGCAGTGGTCACACGCCACTCAAGTGAAGTAACTAAAACCAAAGCCCAAGAGGGGTGGAGCAAATAAACATTACTTGACATAATGTTTATTATCGGCGTTAAGAACCTTGAATTGGCGGGGCTGGAGGATCCTGGTGTCCATAGCGTTCGATGAGCAACTCAATTGCTCCCTCAGGCCTGAGCCACAGCTGTTCGGAGACAATCTCGCCGACCGAAACCCAACGGTGCAAAACTGTGTCGCGGTGTTCGTTCTCGGTCCAAAACTCTGAGCTTGGCTCGAAGCGCTCGGAAACTTGTAATTCGAAAAAATGAGCCTCGCCGGTGTCGTGGAATCTCAGATCATCCATCTGGTGCCAAAGCGTCGCGATGGCTTGAAAGTCGGTCTCGGCGAACCGCCTTCCGGTTTCCTCGAAAACCTCTCGAACCATTCCGGCCAACGGCTCTTCATTGAGTTCCAGGCCTCCGCCTGGAAACACCCACTGCGGTGGCAGATCGGTTCCTGGGTCAAAGTGCGAGAGAAAGAGCAGTAACTTTCCCGCTGGATCCAATATCACTGCTCTGGTGGAGACGCGGTGACGCTCCGTCACAGCTTGCCTTTGCTGTCAACCAACTTGAACAACCGAAGTCCGAGCTGGTTGAGGTAGCCGATGGTGAAAGCAAAAATCAGCGTTCCCTCGCGCACCTGCCCGCCCAGCAGGAAGCCCACCGTCACCACGATGATCTCAATGATTGATCTTGCCTGCCAAAAGGGCAGTTTAAGGCGCTGCGCAATGCCGGTGTTTAGGCCATCTCTGGGGCCTTTACCCATGCCACAAGAGATGTATAGACCGGTTGCGAATGAAATGACAATTAGGCCGAGGATAAACAACCCAAGTTGTGCAAGATATCCATCTAGCTTTGGCATTAGCGGTAGCCAGAAGTCAGCAAAGACTCCTAAGAGCACGGCATTCATGATTGACCCAATACCCGGCTTTACCTTGAGTGGAATCCATGCCAGCAGCACCATGACGCTAACGGCAATCGTTGACTGACCAAAAGTCAAGCCGGTTTGCTTTGAAATGCCCTGCGCGAGCACATCCCAAGGCGCAAGGCCAATTGATGCATGCACCATCATGGCGATACCGATACCGTAAACAAACAGCCCGAGGTTCAGCTTTAGAAAGCGAAACACGAAATTAGACTGGTCCACGGCTAAAGATTAGGGGCAGTCGTGTCAGATTTCAGCACTAAGAGCTATTTCGCCACCAAGCGCCCGCAGTTATTGGCCCATCGGGGCCTGAGTCAGCACAGAGGTGACATCGACGAAAACTCGATTGCAGCGTTTGAAGAGGCACTTAAGCACGGGGCAACCCACATTGAATCAGATGTTCACGCCACCAAAGATGGTGTCGCGGTGTTGTTTCACGACGATGATCTCGAGCGGGTTGCCGGACTCCCCCTCAAAATCAGTGAACTCACCTTCTCGGAACTCTCGCAACTCTCCCTTAGTAACGGCTCCAAAGTTCCTAGCTTGAGTCAAGTTTTAGAGCACTTCCCGCAACTTCGCCTAAATCTAGATGTCAAAGCCCAGGCCGGCTGTGAGGCCACCGCAAAGGTAATAAACCAACTCCAGGTTCACGATCGGGTGCTGGTCTCGAGCTTCTCGCGGGCTAGAAAACTTGCCACCTTGAAGCTGCTTTCAAAGCCAGTGGCAACCAGTGCCTCGAGCATCGAAGTGCTCGGCCTTTGGCTGACTCACCTGCTGTTTGGTTTGGGCTTTGGGGCTATAGCCAAAAACTTTGATGCCATTCAGATTCCTCGCCGAGTCGGTCTAATCAGGCTGGACACAGTGCGCTTTATTGCCAGGGCCAGACGCCGCAATCTCGAGGTGCACTTTTGGACTATCAATGATCCGGCCGAGGGAAGAGCCCTGATCGCGCGGGGTGCAACCGGGATTGTCTCAGATCGAGTTGACCTGTTTCATTTCTGAGCGGTTCCTGTGAATCGCTTGATTTAGGAATTACCCTCGCAGGCGGTTAGTTGGGCTGTGCATGGCTGAATCAATGCGCGGTATGAGACTGGGTTCCCAATCACTTGAGAGTGATCGGGGTGTTGAGCTTGCAAGCCGACAGAGCTGCGAATTTCGCTGCCAGGTCGGACACACCTTCTCCGTGGTGTTTTCGGCGGAAGCCGAACTTCCTCAGACCTGGGAATGTTCTGAGTGTGGCGCAATTGCGATTCGCCTCGAAGCTGGCGTTGAAATTGAGGTGACCGGCCTGCAGCTTGAAGAGAAGCGATCGCACTACGACATGGTACTGGAGCGTCGCACTCGTGACGAGCTAGAAGAGCTGCTGGCTGAGGTACTCGCGGAGATGCGTGAGCGCCGCTCACGCGGTCGCCTTACCGCCTAAGTAGCCGCTCAAATCCCCACTTGGTGGCAAGCGCAAAGGCCTCAAGGACAATTGCCGATGTCATCTTGCTTGCGCCGTTTTCGCGCTCCACAAACTGAATCGGAACTTCAACAATCGGCTTCTTAAGGGATAAAACGTTCTTCGTCATCTCAACTTGAAACCCATAGCCCTGAGCTGCCACATTGTTCAATGGCAATTCCCTCAGCAGCTCTTTGCCGTAAACCCGAAAGCCGGCCGTTAGGTCACCCAGGTTAGAACCCAGCATTTTTGCGGCGTAAAAATTACCAAACCTCGATATTGCCTTGCGAAACCAAGGCCAGTTGTGTACCGCTCCCCCAGGTATCCAACGCGATCCGATTACCAGAGTGTCAGCGCCTGCTTTAGAGATTAGTGTTGGCAAGTCTTCCGAACGATGGCTGCCATCGGCATCCATCTGAACCAGCAGGTCAAAGCCATTTTCCAAACCCCAGGCAATGCCAGCGAGGTAGGCTTTACCGAGCCCTTGCTTGCCAGCTCGATGTAGCACGAAAGTTTTTGGACGCTCCTGGCTGATTCGGTCGGCAAGTTGCCCGGTGCCATCCGGGCTGTTGTCATCGATAATCAGCAACTCAACGGTCGGGTTGTGCTTGAAAAGCTCAGCTACCGACCGCTCCAAGGTTTCAATTTCGTTGAAGGTCGGCATCATGACTAGGATGTTCATTTTTTGCGCCTAAACCCGAAGGCCAAAAAGCCCACTGCCACGGCCGCATTGAGGCCATCAAACCAAAGACCAAGCCCAGTCGCCGGAGTGTTTCCCTTGATCAGCGGAACATTTTGAATCATGGCATCTGCGGTGTACCAGGTCAGCTCATCAAGCACCGAACCATCTGGCAGGTAGATTGCGCTCAGGCCCACCGTTGAAATATTCACTACTGCACGGCCAGTCTCAATCGCCCTAAGTCTTGCAATGGCGGCCTGCTGGAAAGTCTCGTCGCTGTAGCCAAAGTCGGCGTTATTAGTCTGTGACAGGATCACCTCTGCGCCTTCTATTGCCAGTCCGCGAGGGATGTCATCGGCTGCGATTTCAAAACAAATCAAACTTCCGACGGTGAATTTCTCATTGGTGAAGATTCCATCCCGACTACCAAACGAATAACCCCTGGGAACAAGATCAATTAGGTCGGGTGCAAGGCTTCGCCAAAAGGCGCGATCTGGCACATATTCGGCAAATGGCACCGGGCGTTTCTTGTCGTAGTAGTCGGTTGGCCCCTCCCCTGGTTCCCAGAAGATGGTTGAGTTGTAGACATCTTCACCTCGGGATGTAATGGTTCCGAAGGTGATTGGAGCTTCATACTGAGCGATTAGGGCTTCAATCTCAGCCCTGGCCAGTGCGGAATCAAGTGGTGAGACGTCAGAGGCGTTTTCGGGCCAAACAATCAAGTCGAGTTTCTCGTCAGTTGGAATGCTGGCATAGCTGGCATCCAGATGGTTTTTCAGAATCGTGCCACGCTCTTGGTTGGAGAACAGTCCCGCAAGTGCATTCCCCTGCACCGCGGCGATACGAATCTCCCCCACCTGCTGTGTCCCGAGCCCAATCGGAGTAACCAGCGGAACTGCTACCAGCGCTATTGCGATAGTCGCCATCGGAATCAACGTTTCAGCTTTGCGCTTTCTGACCTCCAAGAACATAAGCGCCAGAAGAATGGAGATTAAAACCATCGCGAAGCTGATAAGTGATATGCCTCCCCACCAGGCGTACTTGGCAAACCAGCCATCCGCCTGAGTCATACCCAGTCGCGACCACGGGAAGCCACCATATGGGAAGTTTGACCCGAGCCACTCTCTGAGCGTCCAGATAGCAGATGCTGCAATTGCGAATGAAATCAGCCCCCAACCCTTGGGCTTGAGTTTTTTATACAGCCAGGCAGTTGCCCCCGATCCGAGGGCAAAGTAAAGGGACATCAGGGTGCTAAGTGCAATCAGCGGCACCGGCCCCAAATACAGGGCCAACCACTCGATATGGGTGATGTAGTAGATCTGCCCGGCTAAAAACCCAAGCGCAGTTGCAGCCCAAAAGCCAAGCCCGCGGGTTGCAAGAAATAGCAGTCCCGGGATTAGCAGTGCGACAATCCAGACGCCCTCGGTTGGAAATGCGAACAACGCGAAGGCTGCACCAAAAACGGCCAGCGGAATTCTCCAAAGCAGTTGCATCATCACCAAAGAAGCCTAAAACCTAGACATAGTAGCTGTAGGCAACAATGCCACGTTTAACCTGATCCATGGCGTCGTAGGCGGTTTTAGCAACCTCTGGGTCGGCACCCTTTGAAATCTGATCCAACAGGTCAATCAGCTGTTTGGTCCACCTAATAAAGTCACCTGGCAAAAGTGCGGAGAGCTTCAACACGTCGTCCAAACGAGCGCCTGAAGCCCAGCGGTAGATTGCCCAAGACATTCCCAACTCCAGTTGAGTCTCCTTGGGGAGTCGGTATTTGGTTTGCAGTTCGAGCAATTCCTCTTGAATGGCTTCGGTCTGAGCCAGCACCTCGGCAAAGTTACCTTTGGGCAGCTTCGGTTCGTATTCGGCTTCGTCGCGGCGGCCTTCGTAAACCAGCGCGATGGCAAGCGCTGCCAGATTGGCGGGGTCTAGCTTGCTCCAGACTCCGCGGTTGAGGCATTCGGCAATGAGCAGGTCGCGTTCACCGTAAATCTTGGCTAGGCGTTGACCCTTGGCCGTGATCTCAAGATCGTCACCGTCCTCCAGCATGTAGTCCAGGTCGGTAAGCAATAGGCAAATGCGCTGGAAGGTCTTCGCCACCTGATTGGTCCGGCCCTCGATAGCGGCGATGGTGCCCTCTATCTCCTTGCGAAGTTTCTGATAGCGCTCTCCCCACCTGGCGTGAGCTTCACGGTCGGAACAACCGTGACATGGGTGAGCCCGCATCGCCTTTTTGAGGTCTGCGATCTCGTTATCAATTCTGCGCAGTGAGCGTGAGTTTCTAATATCCTTGCCGGCGCGGTGCTTGGCGCTGACTCCACTGCGCTCTAGGTCACTCAGCTCTCGACGCAGTGCCGAGTACTCAACAAAGTCACCGAGGTGACATTGCATCGCCTCTTCGTAACCCTCCAGCGACTCTTGCTTCTCGGAAATTGAGCGCGCTAGGCCAACCACCGATCGGTCAGCTTGGAACTGAGCGAATGATTTTTCCAGAATCTTGCTGGCACGGTTTGCCCCAAAAGCGGCAGTTAGGTTCACTGCCATGTTGTAGGTCGGGCGGAAAGAACTATTCAGTGGATAGGTGCGCTTTGAGGCGAGACCGGCCACCACATTCGGGTCCAGTTGGGCGCCCCAGAGGATCACGCTGTGACCTTCGGTGTCAATTCCTCTTCTGCCCGCTCTACCGGTTAGCTGGGTGTACTCCCCCGGAGTAATTGCCACTCGAGATTCGCCATTGAACTTATCCAGTCGCTCAAGCACCACGGTCCTGGCTGGCATGTTGATTCCCAGCGCCAGGGTTTCGGTGGCGAAAACTACCTTGACTAGTTTTCGAAGGAAAAGTTCCTCAACAACTTCTTTGAAAGCTGGCAGCATTCCGGCGTGATGGGCGGCAAAGCCGCGCTCTAGCGAGGCCAGCCAGTCGAAGTAGCCAAGCGTGTCCAGATCTTCATCTTGAATTGAGGAGCAGCGGGCATCGACCAGCCGGCGAATCTCCTGCTGCTCTTCCTTGGTGGTAAGTCTTATGCCATAGCGTCGACAGGCCTCAACCGCCTTCTCACAGCCGGCTCGGGAGAAGATGAAAAAGATAGCCGGTAGTAGCTCGAGCTCCTCGAGTTCCAGCACGACATCGGGCTTCTCTAGTTTTGGAAATTGGTTGTTGTTCCGATTTCTATCCTGCGGCGAATACTGTTTGCCACCCCACTTGCCAGATCGCTTGATTGGGCCGCGTGCTCTGGCCTGGTGCTTTCGCAGCAGTTCCGGATTCACATTTCCCTTGTTGGAGCCAGATTCAAAAAGCTCTAGTAGCTCATCCCCTAGCAGCACATGCTGATGAAGCGGCACCGGACGGTGCTCAGAGACGATGATCTGGGTATTGCCGCGGACCTCGGCAAGCCAAGCGCCAAACTCCTCGGCATTAGAAACCGTGGCCGAAAGTGATACCACCTTGACGTCTTTCGGCAGGTGCAGGATTACCTCTTCCCAAACCGCTCCCCTGAACCTATCGGCTAGGTAGTGCACTTCGTCCATCACCACATAACCGAGGTCCCTAAGCGAAGTGGAGGTTGCGTAAATCATGTTGCGCAGCACCTCGGTGGTCATCACAACAATCTGAGCCTCTGAGTTGTTATTGGCATCACCGGTTAGTAGTCCAACCATGTCCTTGCCATACCTTGCAGCCAGCTCGGCAAACTTTTGGTTGCTCAGTGCCTTGATGGGAGTGGTGTAAAAGACCTTCTGCCCGCTTGCAACAGCCAGGTGAATGGCAAACTCGCCGACGATGGTCTTACCGGCGCCGGTAGGGGCGGCCACCAGCACATTAGAGCCACTCTCGAGTGCAATACAGGCTTGCTCTTGGAAATCATCAAGCGGAAATTTTAGGGTTGCCGTGAAGCTGGAAAACTCTTTCCCTTTGGCTCGCGTTTTCGCTCGCTGATAGCGCTCAGATGGTGAGAGATCAGTCAACTTCGAGCTCTTCGCCAAGCAGCTTGGCATCGCGTCGGGCACGACGCTTATCGTTCAGAATCGCAATACCGACCGCGACGAAGTAGAGGGCAGAGAGCGGGCCCATTAGGAGGAACATCGACATTGGGTCAGCTGTTGGGGTGGCAAGCGCAGAAACACAGGCGATGATGAAGACCGCGAGGCGCCATCCCTTGAGGATTGCCATACCGGTGAGCAGGTTGGCGAAGTTCATGAGTACCAAAAGCACCGGCATTACGAAAGCAAGGCCAAAGACCAAGACAATGCGAATCGCAAACAGGATGTATTCGCTAGCGTTGATTACGTTGGAGCTGCCCTCGGGCGTGAAACCAATTAGCACGACCACAAAGGTCGGAAGTGACGTCCAGGCGATGTAGGCACCGGTCAGAAACAGTGGGACAGCGCTAAAAACAAACCCTAACGTGAAGCGGCGCTCGCGGGTCTTGAGTCCTGGAGATACAAATGCCCAGAGGTTGAAAAGCCAAAATGGCGCCGTAATGATCACGCCGAGGAAGATCGAAACCTGAATTCTTAGGTCGAACGCTGACACAACGGTGCCGAAGTTGACTACGGCCTCAATGCCCCTAGCCTCGGTAACTTCTAGCAGTGGAGCTTGCAGCAGCTTGAAAACAGGATCGAACAGGAACCAACCGATGACGGTACCAACTACTAAGAAGGCCGCCGACCAGGAAAGTCTGATTCGAAGCTCTCTGAGATGAGAGCCAAGGGACATGCGGCGCTCTTTATCTTTGCGCCCAAACATTAGCCTTGCTTCTGCTCACCTTCTGCAGTGGCATCGGCTTCAGCGGCAACTGCAGTCTCAGCAGCTACGGCTGCCTCAGGCTTTGCCTCGGCAATCTTTGGCTTGCTATCGGTGCCAATCTCCTTCTTGAAGATTCGCATCGACTGAGCCATGCTCTTTGCCAAACCAGGAAGCTTAGGAGCTCCCCAAAGTAGCAAAACGATTGCCAGAATAATTACCCATTCCCAGCCCTGAAGTCTCATGCAATTACCTCTTGTCCAAATTCATTTGGTTTAAACGTTCAATCAGTCTACGCCTTCGCTGTTCAGAAGAATCCCGCTTTGCCTTCTTCAGTTGCTCACGCTTTGCTAACACTTCAGTTAGGTCATCGACCGTATGGTTTTTGGCGGCTGTGAATTCCCGTTCAATTGGCTCGGAGAGTTGTTCCAGGTTGGCCTGCAGGGGCACACCAGCGGCTTGAAGAGCTCGAAGACTCAGTATCAGTCGGTATCCAACCAAGCCCAACCAGTAAAGGCTGCCAGCGATTGCCGCAGCGCCAAGAATCCAGGACCAACTCACTCTTCGGTTACCTGTTCGCCATCGAGGCTCTTGGCCGCAAAATCGCGCACCGCTTGGCGCGCAGACTCCGGAGCAATAACCTGCACCGCTCCCCCGTAGCGCACGACGTGCCTTGCGATGGCGGCAATGTTTCCAACTCGGATTGAGCCCTGAATCTTGCCGTCCTTCCTAGTCAAGTCTCCAGCAACTGGGAAGTTCCAGAAGATCTCACCCGCTTGATTGTCGGCAATTAGCTCAACCAGCTCGCCCTCTCCGGTGCCGTAGACCTCGTCCGGAATAACCTCTTGCTTGGCAGCCTCCGAGATCGGGGTCTTAGTGGCGGTCAAATTGGAAGTTCGCTCAATACGGAAGGTGCGCAGTCCCATTGCATCAAGGCAGAAACCTCGCAAATAGTGCTTGTTGCCAACCAGGTCAATCCTGAGCGGGTCAACCCTCCGGTGAGATTTCTTGTTCACTTGGTCGATGTAATCAAACTCCACCTGGGTCTGATTCAAAATGGCATCGCGCAGCAGTTCTAGTTCCTCGATGTCAATGGTCGGGTGAGCGACCACTCGGTTCACCACATCACCGCTTAGCGCTTTGCGCAATTGAGCCAGGTCTTTATTGCCCTTGAATTCATCCAGGCTGGCCAAATACTCAAGGCCGATGGCCAGAGAGGTCTGCTGGTAACGGCTGAGAGTTGGGGCTTGATCTAGGTTTGCTCCACCGGCCCAGAAGTCGATAATCCCCTCTTTGTAGGCATCGAAGTCTAGGTAAAAGTGAGATCTCGGTGAGGTTAGGTCTTCACTGTTAGTGATTGCGTAGGCAGCCTTTTGAATTGCCTTCTCACTAACTCCAAAGTGCTCAGCTAGCTCGGAAACCTTAATGCCACCGGTTTTTAGGACTAGACCGACCATGGCTAGCGCCAGATTGAATAGGCCATCGCCATCGATTTCTTGCTTAGGCATGCTGCTTCATCACCGCCTTGAGCGAGGCGCGAATTCTGCGCTTTAGCGACTCCGGCTCCAAGACTTCGACGTCGGATCCAAACTCCAAGAGGTCCTCGGCAAGTAGCGCCTCGTCCATAAAGTTCAGCCTTGCAATCCCTTCCGAATCTGGATTTAGGGCAAGTGCTGCCTCAGAGTCCGAGGCAACCTTGAGGGTCGCAAGATTTCCACGAACGAAATCGTTGAGTTCCTGCTCGGCCTGTTGCAGCTCTTGGCTGCTCAGTTTTTTGCTCTCGGCATCCAAAATTGAGACGTCTGAGACGATTCGGCGCAACAGGAAGTTCTTGGTCTGACCCTCGTGGACCGCGAGCAGTACCCACTGTCCCTCAATCTGCCTGAGGTGTTGTGGGGAAACAATTCGTTCCGATAGCGATCCGTCGGGCTTCTGATAGCGAAATGCCGCCTGCTTCTGATCTTCCATGGCCCGCGCTAAAGGTGCAAAGGCTGCGTGCCTAATCAGCAACCTCGGAGTAAACGGGGTTAGGTCAGTGTTGCTTGCTACCAGTCCAAGTGACTTTAGTTTGGTCAAACCGCTTTGAGCACTGCCCTCCAGTAGCTGATTGTTCCAGGCCTTGGCAGCAAGCTCCAAGAGCTGCAGCTTGGCGCTATCGAGCGTTAGATCTTTTGGCCACTGGAATGACTCTTTTGCGATTCGGTAGCGAGCGGTGTCGCCTTCGTCGAACCCAAAGTTATTCAGCACTTCAAGCTGAATACCAGCTTCCTTCAGGGATTTCTTGTCGCGCTCGAAAAGCCGATCCACGGCATCTTGGCTCTTAGCCTCTTGATAGCCAGGGACTGCACGGTAGATGTCTTGCTTGCTCAGACCTTTGATTTCCGTGCTGAGCAGGTAGCAGGTGAGCGTAAAAAGGCGCTCAGCGGGAGATTGCTTCACCACAAACCCCCGTTCCTGCTATTCCTTACCCAATACGTCAATAACAAAGATAAGGGTTGAGCCGGCAGGAATCGAGCCCTGAG
>JACCDN011053589.1_pt1 | contig 10752 bp, 16 predicted proteins | sample 7441691 | NCBI WGS metagenome assembly JACCDN01 (sample SAMN15323439, study PRJNA562643) | freshwater metagenome | isolation source: river surface water | place: USA:Blue River Watershed | collected 2017-08-16
AGACCCATGCGCCCTTTCTGTCGCGTCCGCCAGGGTGTACAGCCCTGCCTCCGCGAGCTTGTTCGTGTAGCCCATGCTGTTGGCGGCCCACCACGTGTTCTTTTCGTGAGACCACAGGAGCACCCAGGGGAGCTCCGCCAGAACCTGCGGTCGCGCTGCTTCTGGGCTGGAGGCCTGCGCTCCCTCCAGCACGCCACTTGTGAGCTGCGCCGCCCCGCAAAGCTCGGCGTGCACGCCCTCGCGGACGGCAGCCACAGCATCCGGTGGCGGCTCCAGCAACCTCCAGCGCTTGGCCGCCACCGCGTCCACGATGGAGTCCTCTTGCTCGCTGAGGGGCAGCGCGGCCAGGTCCGGCCGCAGCAGCCGCTCGGTCCTGGCCTCGCGGACGCCCACCGCCCGCCAGTCCACGGTGGTCTGCGGGTCGGAAAGAACCCGGTCCAGCAAGGTGGTGGTCGTCTTCGGCGCCCCGGCCGGGTTAAGCCCGGCGAGGGCCTGCGCGTCCACCTTGCCCTCCGCCAGCACGAGCTGCTGGCGCTCCTGGGAGAGGCCCCGCAGCACCCGGGCGGCGCTGCGCTCCTTCGCGGTGAGCAGCGCGGGGTCCGCGGCGGAGAAGGGGGTCATGTCGGCAAGGACTGCGGCAGCCTTCTCCCCCGCAAGGATCCGATCCACTGCGACGGCGCGGTCCTCCGCGGTGAACTTCGTCGCCAGCGTGCGCGCCTGCGGAATCGAGAGCGGCCCCTTGAGCTTGAGCACGGGCCGAAGGTCTGGTGCCTGGTTAAGGATGCGGGTCACGTCCTTGACGGAGACCTCCCCGACCTGGGCGGCCTTGGCGAGCTTGGCGGTGGTGCGTCCCCCCTCGTCGCGCTTCTTCTTGGCTGGAGATCCACCAGGGAGCTCCCCATCGCCTTGTGCCTCGGAGACGCCGGGCTGCGCAGAAGCTCCCTGGGGGACTTGCGCGGAGGGGGATGGACCATCCCCATGCTGCTGCTGGGCGCGCACCTGCTGGGCGCGGAGGCGACCGCGGGCCCTGCGCTCGGCGGCCTCTGCTTCGAGGAGGGGCTTCATCTCCTCGGCGATGATGACCTTCTGGGCCGGGGTCAAGGACCGCCGGGGGAGCCCTAAATCAAACACCAGCTCCACCAGCGACTGCTCGCCGTCCCACAGGACGTCCTCGTAGATGGGCTCACGCCCCACCGCAAGGGCGGCGAGGAAGCGGTTTCGCCCATCGACGATCGCGCCAAGCCACTGCCCGGCGTGTGGGCCCGCGAGGCGCTTGATGGGCTCGCGCTGACCATGGGCCTTGATCCGCTTCACCAGGTCGGCGAACTCCTGGGGAGTCATCATGGGCATGAGGTTCGCCGCGGGATGGACCAGCACGTCCGCGGGCATCGGCGGCACAGGGGGATAGAGCTGCAGCGTTGGGCGGGGCGGGGGGCGCAGCGCGCGGGGGCCGCCCGTGGGGATCGGAACGCTCATCGGATCCCCCGGAGCTCTTGGAACAGCGCAGCCACGTCCCTGCCCGCTGCGCCGCCAGGCGCGCGCCCACGAAGGCGCGCTGAGAAGGCCTCCTCAAACGCCGTGCGGTTCCCGACGCGGCTCCTCAGAATAGGCACCTTGGCCTCCGTCACCGCGGTCTCTGCCTCCACGGCGCTATACGTGCCCGCGCGGAACTTGTTCAGGAGAGCCCAGATGTGCAGGCCGACGCGCTGGCCCTGCAGCTCCCTCAGCAGGTCCACGGACGCGAGGAGCGCGTCCCGGTCGGGCTGCCCCTGCGCGGTGACCAGGATTGCGAGGTCGGATGCCAGTACGACGGCGCGGTGGGTGTCATCAAGACGCCCAGGCGGGTCAAAGAGCACCAGGTCCGGGGAGAAGCGGCCGACCATCTCCTCGAGCGCCACGTTGTGGACGCCCCCCCCGCTGTCCTGCCAGGCGAGGACGAGCGACGCATCAAGCGCGCCGAGCACCAGGAGTGCTGGGCCAGACCCTGGGAGATCCTCGGGCAGGTGGCTTGCGCGCCTGTTGCTCTGCCGCATGCGCAGCGCCGCGGAAGAGCAGGTGCCCTGCGGGTCCGCGTCCACCACGAGGACTCGGTTCCCCGCGCGAAAGGCCGCGTGTGCCAGGCACGCCACCATGGTCGACTTGCCGGTGCCGCCCTTCTGGTTGGCCAGCGTCCAGCGGCGCTGCTTGAGCATCTTGCCCATGGCTACGGCACCCACGGGCCGGAGACCTGCGTGCAGCAGCAGGATGGCTGCGGCCCACCACCGTCGGCGCCGCCGTCGGCCGACGCCGCCGCGCAGCGGCAGTAGCTCGGCACGCAGCGCTGCCCCGGCACGGGGTTCACGGTGGGGCTGCAGGCGTAGCAGCACGGCGCCCCGGGGACGGCGGCGGCCACCTGGGGGGCTTCACAGACCCCCCCATCGGTCGCAGGCGGGGGCGGCGGGTCCATGGGGGCACAGGCGGCCAAGAGCAGGCCGGTGGACAAGAGCAGGGCGCGCAGGGTCATGGTCAGATCTCCGTCGGCAGGTTCTTGCAAACCCAGGCGCCGGCCGCGGCGACGCCCTGGGGGGTTGAGGGGAACAGGGCACGCGCACGGCCCGCTCCGGGGCCGACCTCGTGGACGAACAACATGGGGGTGCCGCGGTCGGTCGACGACCAGACCTCGACCAGGGCCACCCCAAGGACAGCGCCAAGCCGCGCCCTGGCGATGGCGGCGCGCAGGTCGGCGAGCGCCTCTTGGGCGGGCGATGGGACCAGGGCGCGGGGCAGCTCCGACAGGTCCGCGGCCGGCGCTGGGCTGTCTCGCAGGCTGGTGATCCTCATCGCGCATCCTCCAGCGCCAGCGCCAGCTGCACCGCCAGCGGTGGCAGGGGCACAACGTCCACGGCCACCAGGAAGGCCGCCCGGCCCCGGGGCTTGACGACCCTGAGTTCCCGGCAGACGAAGTGCTGCCCGGGGCTGTGCTGGGCTGCGCCCACGGCGCGCACGCGCAGCCCCTGGGGGTCACCCACCCGGTACAGGCACGGCTGGCTTGGGCGTCGACCCCTGCCGCGGTAGGGGGGGACACCAAAGCGCAGCAGCACCAGGGGACGCTGCTGTGCGCTGGCCCAGCGAAGAAGGTGCCACAGACGGTCGTCACGCATGGCTGTCCTCCCACTCGATGCGCCCGCCCGCCGCGCCCGCTGCGGCGAGGGCCCGGTCAACGACCGCGCGGACCTCAGGGCGGCTGAGCTGGTCGCGCAGGAATTGGTCCCCGCGGAGGCGGAACACGCCCCCCTCCGCGCTCGTGCAGTGCGCCATCGACGCCCACATGGCGATCGGGCTGGCTCCCTCCGCGGCGGGGGCGAGGGCCTTGACCACCTCGCGCCACAGCGGCGGAGCCTCTGGGGCGGGCTCCGGCGCGGGCTCCGGCGCGTCCGGGATCGGGGGTTGGATCGCGGGCTGGATCGCGACTGGATCCGAGCCTGGTACCTTCGGCGGTGCGGGATCGCGCAGCGCATCCGGCGGCACGTCATTCCAGCCCTGGGGATTCAGGAGGGCCTGGGTCACCATGGCGGGGAAGTTGTGGACCACATACCCCTGCGCCATTTTCCAGCGGACCCGACGCGCCGCGTCAGTAACGCGCCGCAGCACGTCCGCGCCTTGGCCGTGGAACCGGACGACGACGGTCTCCAGCCCTTTTAGCTCGTCGGGGAGGGGTTCGGGCGCTTCGCCTTGGGGTGCCAGCTGCGCGAGCTGGATCCGTGGGGCGTCGCTTGGCGGTGGGGTTGCGCGCGCCTTCGTCGGTGCGGCGGGCGTTGGGGCTCCACCACCAGGGGAGGGGCCAACACCTCGGTCAGCGATTTGATCAGGATGATGATCAAGATCAGAAGACGGGCGGGCCGGGTGATCCGCCCTCCGCGGGCTGGGTGATCCGCCCTCCGCGGGCCGGGCGATCCGGCCCAGGGCACCGCCCGGCCGGGGCGGATCGGAGGCCGGATCGCCCGTCGGTGGCGGCTCATCGGAGCCTGCGGCACCTGGCGCAGGGGTCGGGGCAACCGCCACGAGCACGTAGGTCCGGGAGTGCTCCGGTCCCTCAAACTGCACGTAGCCAAGAGCCCGCAGTGCGCGCAGGCCGGCGCGCACATGCCCGCCGTCCACGCCCTTGACCGCGGCTCCGGCGGACAGGCCCGCGCGCTGGGCCTCGTACTGCATCGCCACCTGGCGTCCGCGGGACATCGCCGTGGCGATGTAGCTGGACCCGTAGGCGACGACGACCCGCCCCTGCGGATCGACGCCCGCGAGATACCGCAGGTACGCGTACAAGCGCACGAGGGAGGCGCGCCCCGCGAAGGCGACCGGCAGCTTGTCCTCCGTCGCGAGAACCACGCGCAGCCCCAGGGCCACGAGCGCGTCCTGCACTGCGAGGCCCCGCTGCACGGGGAACTCGAAGGACAGGTCGGGCGGCAGGAAGAAGCCGCCGAGCTCCTCCATCTTGGCCTTGTAGGCCCAGAACTGCGCATCGTCACCGATGCGGCGCGTGGGCCTGACGTAGCAGTGATTCCCAAGGAACCAGAAGGATACGGGCGGCCGGTCATCGGCGGTGCCCAGCGGGGAGCGCGGCGGCACGGGCGCGGCGGCGGGCGCTGGGGACTCCGGTGGGACTGGCGCAGGTGGGGCGGGCGCCGGGGCCGCAGCAGCAGGCGCTTCCTCCGCGGGCGCAGGTGGGACCGCAGCAGCGGGCGCTTCCTGCGCGGGCGGCGGCGCTTCCAGCGCGAGCTGCGCGGCCAGGTGCCCCTGCACAAGAACGCCCGGCTGGCCCTGGGACCGAACGAGCGAGCTGAAGGCCTGGGCGGCGGTGCGAAGAGTTGCCCGGTGGAGGGCAAAGTTCTGACCAACCGCTAGGACGAGAGCGAGCAGCCCGAGCAGGCTCCAGAGCAAGATCCCGTCGTCAACGACAACGCCAGACTCAAACGCGAAAAAAGCACGCAAGACCAGGGAGGTCAAAGGTTTGCCCCCGTATTTCTGGTCTCTGCGCCGCGATTTTGGGCACTTGTTTTTCTCTCGGGTCGGAGGTAATACCTACCTCCAACCACAAACCAATGCTGTTGTGGTCTCATCTGTCTCTCGGGCCACCCCTCGTCTTCGCCGCCAAGCATCGGACGGGGGGCTGGCCTTTTTTTTGGTGGGGCTCGCCTGGCCCCACCAGGGTCTACGGGGTCGGGTCGGGGCGCCCACCACCTTCGTCTTCGGGGCTCGCGGGGCTGCTCGGCCCCGGCGCGCTGGGGCGCGAGGGGGCGCTCGGCCCCTCGAAGTGGGGTCTCTCGTCGGGCGATCGCTCCGGGTCGTGATCAGGGTGCACGGGGTCCTCCTCGGGTTGTTGGTTGCGGAGCGCCGCGGCAAAGAGCCGCTCTACGCGCGGACGCCGGTCTTGCGAGGGGCGCTCGGCGAGGGATCGCTCGGCCAGCGCACGCACGTCGCGGAGGCCCTCGTACCAGTCGGTCGGCTCTCCCGGAAGCGCCTCCGCGCAGAGGGCGACGATCGCCTGCAGGACCTCGCCGGCAGCGCGCGCGTGGGGTGCGTTGAGCGCCACCGCGAGCTGGCTCCCCAGGCAGAACCTGGTCTGGTCCAAGTGCGCTGCGAGGCGCACGTCATCGCCGAGCACTTGAAGCGACACGAGCCGGTGGCAGCGGGGGCACAGGGTCTCGCGGTCCACGTCGCGCCATGTATCCTCGGTCATGGGGCCCACCACGCCCAGGCGGGAGGCGCCCACAGGAGCGCCAGCGCCAGGGCGAAGAGCAGGCCAACGCCCAGGCCTGTCGTGCCAGCGAGGCTCCACAGGGGCGACGCCGGGAGGCTGTGCCTGGTTGGTCTCATGCGGCCTCCGTAGCGCTGGGCTTCGTCGCCCGGAAGGGAGACGCCAGGACGCCCTCGCTGACCTTGCCATCCACGACGACGACGACGACGCGCTTCCCGCCATCTCGCTCCTGGTAGGCCTTACCATCCGCAGACGGCACCAGCGAGATGTGGCACCTCTCGCCCTCCGCCTGGTAGCCCACAACGATCGAGCCGTCTGCCCCAGCCATGGCCACAGACCCGATCTGCTTCTTGTCGTCCCCGATGCACACGAGGTCGCCCGCCTCAGGGAAGCGCAGGAGGTCGACGCGCTGCGCCTTGAGCTGGCGCAGCGCACGCGAGAAGCAGCCTTGCAGGGTCATCCAGCCCCGGGGCCGCTTGCGGCGGCCGGCGCGCTCCTCCATCGTCTCGGGGTCGCACCGCTCGCCATCACTTTCGAGCAGGTACGTCCACACGGCGCTCGCCGCGCTTGGGTGCTTGAGCGCCGCGGCGATCAGCTCCTCGCCCGCTACCTCCCAGCGCCCCTCGGGGCCGACGTAGCGCCAGCCCGACAGGACGCACAGCGGGTCTGGCCAACCGTGCTGGTACGCTTCGCGCACCAGAGCACGGCCGGATTGCAGGAGGTCCTCCGGCACGCCTGCGGCGCGGGCGCGCGTGGCCCACGCATCCCAGGGATAGGCCCCAGGCTCACAGAGGCCGAGGCCCACACGAAGCTGGCCCCTCATGAGGCCACCGCCGAGTCGAGCGTCTCCCCCCGCACCGGGGCGAGCCAGTAGCGGCGCCGCGGCAGGAAGCCTCGCTCGGCGCGCTCGGCAGTCACGGGCTCATCCTTGGAGACGAGGCGGCCCTCGTCCTCCAGCCGACGGAGCCGAGCGTAGCCCCGCCCGACCACCTTGGCGTGGACGAGGTCGAGGGCGTAGGCGCCCGGGTGCATGCCCAGGAACAAGAGCACCTGCCCATCGAGCCGCGCGCGACGACGCGCAAGAGCACCTGCGGTGGCGTGGCCAGCGATGAAGGCCAGCAGCAGCAGCAGAATCAGAATGCTGGCGTTGGAGTCGAGGGTCATCGACCCGCCTCCAGCTGCGCCCACCAGGCGGCGAGACCGGGGGACGCGACCCCGGCGCTGCCGCGGCGCCGCGGCGGCCGGTGGGGGCGGCGCGGGCCCTGGGGCAGGAAGTACAGGCGGCTCCTGCCCTCGGCGCGCTGGCCTTCGGGCGGGGCGCTCTGCAGGCCCCGCCTTCGCAGCTCGCCAAGAGCGAGGCCGCGCTCGATGGGGTCTGGCACCACCTGCGCCAGCTGCGGGTCCGTGGCAGAGCCCACGCGCGCCAGGTGGGCTGCGAGCGCGTCAGCCTGAAGGCACTTTGAACGTCTCATGGGGTCTCCTTGGGCTCCTCGCCAGAGCCCGGGGGGTCGAAGGTGCAGTGGACGAGTCTTGCCGGGGGGGTGTCGCCCTCCCGCAAGAGGACCTGGCGCCACTCGCCGCGGTCCATCGCGTCCAGATCCGCCTCTACCTCCTGCACAGCACAGCGGAGCTGATCGCGCAGCGCGCTGCGCTCCTCGCTCGTCGGGAACGTCTTGAGCGCGTAGCTGCGCACCACCCTGCCCACGGGCCGCGCCCACAGGTCCAGACGCAGGTCTGGCATTCCCTCTGGCGGGTCCGCCAGGGCCTCTTGCAGCGCAGCGCACGCCTCATCGCACTCGCGGGTGAGCACCTCCATCGCGCGCAGAACGCAGGTGGTGCAGGCCCCGCACCGCTCTGGGGCGTTGCAGTCGAAGCGGCGCTGCGCTTCCTCGAAGCGCAGCGCCGCGACCTCTCGGGCCTCATCGCGCTCGCGGATGACCTTCTCCGTCCTCCCACGCCAGGTCTCCGCCGAGCGGCGCGAGGACTCCGCTGAACTTCTCCAATACTTCGCGGCGGCTTCCGCGATCTCGACGCGCTCGCTCAGGTCCGGCCCATCAAGCGCAAGCCCAGCGATGAAGCGCCGACGGCCTGCTCGCAGGGCGGCAGCGCTGCCGGGCTCCGCGCAGCGCTCTGAATCAGTCGCCGCGCAGGGCGCACAGCGCCGCCCTGCTGCGCCAAGCGCGGTCCCGCAGGCGCTGCACTTCCACAGGAAGCTGCGCGAAAGGCGCTGGAGCCGTTCCAGCACCACCGAGAGGCTGGCATGGTCCGAGAAGATGAGGCGCAGCGCCTCCTCCCCGCAGTCGCGCGCCTCCTCGCCGAGGGCCTGGAGACCATCCGGGTGGGCATCGGCATCAACACCGGCATGCGTCCATGGCACCTGGGGCTGCGCCAGGCGGAACACGCGCAGCCAGCCGTCTTGGCCCAGCGGCTCGGCGCGCACGGCCAGAAGCCCCGCGCCAAAGTCAAGGACAAGGGGTTCCCGCATCACGGCGCCTCCCCGCGGTGGCGCGGCTTGCAGCGCCGCGACTTGCAGCGCCGCAGCAGACCTGAGTCTGCGTCAAAGCGCGCGCCGTGGCCAGGGCACACGAGCACCCGCGCGCCGCCCTGCACCACCACCTGCGCCATGGCGGCGCGCTGCACGCCCCGGTGCGGGCACCGCCCCTCCGTGAGGCAGGCCCCCGGCGGAAGCAGCGCGTCTACGATCGCGCGCACGCCGTTGCCGGGATGCACGGTCTGTTCGCGCAGACAGGGGAGCGCTCGGAGCCGGACCCCCGGCCTGGCAGGAAGGACCGTGAGGAGCCCTCGCTCCCAGAGGGTGCCTGCAAAGCGCGTCCGCTGCGAGAGGAGCGCGCACAGCATGTCCTTGGCGAGGAACCTATGGTCCAGGTGGTAGTGGGGCCCAGCGGCGCCCGGCAGCTCGGGATCGGCGTGGCCCGGCGTGAGGACCGGCACCCACATGCCCAGATAGAGGCAGGGCACCCGGTAGCGGTGCCCCACGATGGGCGGGGTCGTCATCTCTTCGACGGATGGGCAGTCCGCCGCCGCGTCCCTGCTGTGCGCCACCACTAAGGCGGCGATGGCGAGGGCCGCCTTCTCCAAGAGCGCCCTGATCATGGGGTCGCCTCCGCAGGCCGGCGCCGCACAAGCCCCGTCCCCGCGTCAAAGCGCAGGCCGTGGGCGGGGCACACGACCACGCGCGTGCCGTCCTCCACTGACTCGCACATGGCACTGCGAGGAATGCCGTGGTGGGGGCACCGGTCCTTGAGGCAGGCTTGCGGCGGCACGACGGCCTCGACGAGCCCGCGGATGTGGCTTCCCGAGTAGACGATCTGCTCGCGCATGCACTGCATGGATCGGAGCTCAGGAGGGGGGCCCTCCGCGGAGAGGATGGACCGGAGCCCGTCCCGAAGCACCTCCTCGTCGTCTGTGTCGAAGAGGAGGCGGAGGGGATCCCAGCTGCGCAGGACGCTGACCGCGACAAAGCGCAGGTCGAGGTGGTAGTGCTCTTGCTCCCCTCCAGGGAGGTTCGGGTCCGCGTGGGCACGGCCGAGCACCGGAACCCAGCAGACCGTGGAGGGAATCAGGAGGGCCGGCACGCGGTACCAGTGGCCCACCACGGGCGCCCGGAGGAGCGTGGAGACGTCGGGGAGACACGCCGCGTCGCACGGGAGCGGGGCCTGACTCATCTTCCACCCTGGATCGCGGCGAGGGCGTTAGCCATCGCCTGGCGCATCCGGGCCACCTCCGCAGCCAGGGAATCGCGCTGGCGGAACCCCTCCAGGATCGCCTTGCGCAGGCAGGGGATGCAGTCAACCGCCATCACGTTCGCGCTGGCGTCCGCGCCCCGCTCTGTGGCAGTCTCTACGGCTTCCCCGGTGCAGGTCGTCACCGGGCCGGTGGGGCTTAGGAGGTGCATGGGGCCTAACCCTCCCCCGGGGGCGCGGTGGCCAGGTCCCGCAGCGCCGCCCAGATCCTTGTGGCGTTCTCGCCGCGCACCGTCTCGGTGTGACCGCCCAAGAAGGCCAGCTCGACCTCCTTCGCCTCAAAGGCGACGCCGGGGGTGGGATCAGGGCGCCGACGGGCGACCAGCAGCCGCGCCAGGTCGAACACCTGGTCCCCGATGACTTCGATGTGGTGGGCCCGCGGCGGGCCGGGCATGACCGCCAAGTGTCGCATGAAGTCCCAGACGGGCGTGACGTCCAGGCCGTCGAGGTGCAGGACGTCACCCTGCAGGAAAAGGTCGAGCAGGCCGTCCGCCCTCTTCGCCGTGATCAGGTGGGCGAAGTTGATCACCCGGTCGTCCAAGCGGAGCATAGAGGACCGCCTCATGGACGAGCCCTCCCGAGCGTCCACGCCGTCAGCGGCGCCGTGATCCCAAGCCAAGAGGTCCCCGGGTCGTCGCAGCCTACGATGACGTGGCCGCCCCCGTAGAAAAACGCGGCCGCGCCCCGCGCCATGCGCCACCCATGCACATGGCCCACCCAGGGAGTGCCAGCGCTGGGAATCATGGCCTCAGTGCCGCGCGCGTGGAGAGATTTCAGATCGGCCACATCCCCTGCGCGTACACCGAACATGCCCGTCGTGGTGTCGGGCATGCCGGGGACCGCGAAGGTCAGACGCACGTCCACGCCGCCCTTGTGGCACACCACCTCAACACCTTGGCCCCGGGGAGTGACGCTGGCGCTCGGCCGCGCTGGGCAAGCGCCAAGCAGCACGGCGAGGGGAGCGACCCAGAAGCGCGCGCGCTGCGCTGCCCTGCGGCTCATGGGCGAACCTCGCGGCAGCAGCAGGCGCCCGCCAGGCACTCACACGCCGCCGCCGCGCAGTCCGGGGTGCTCATGCTCTGCGAGCAGGGCCTGCACACGGGATCTGCCCCATCGGGCGCGGCGGCACGCGCGTCGGGCGTGCCTCCATCGGTGGGCGCAGCGAGACCCGGGGGGTCGCTGACGCTTGGGCCTACGACCGGGCCGCAGGCGAGCCATCCGAGACTGATAAGAGCAGCAGCGAGAGCGCGCATG
>JACCDN010448394.1_pt1 | contig 10750 bp, 9 predicted proteins | sample 7441691 | NCBI WGS metagenome assembly JACCDN01 (sample SAMN15323439, study PRJNA562643) | freshwater metagenome | isolation source: river surface water | place: USA:Blue River Watershed | collected 2017-08-16
ATCAAAGATGGCGCGTGGCTTGGCCGCAACGTGGTTGTGATGCCCGGTGTGACGATTGGTGCTGGCGCGATTGTGGGGGCTTGTGCCTTTGTGAACCGCGATGTGCCGGACAATGCAGTTTTCGCAGGTGTCCCCGCCCGGCTGATCCGCTACCGCGACGACAAACAAGACCACTGACAACCCGCCCTCTGCACAAGACGTTGAAGACGATCAGGAGCCCGATGTGAACGCAGTACCCTATTCCCTGTTCGGCTTGCAGGTGCCTTTCGCCCCGGATTTCGAAAGCACGGTGGACCAGTTCGAACAGACGTTTCTCGTCCCGCAAACGCCGGGATTTTCGGCCGCGCTCAATGCTGAAAAGCTGTACATGGCCCAAAAAGACGCCGCGGTTTTCGATCTGCTCAGCGCGGCAAGCTTTCGCTACCTGGACGGAATCGGTGCCGTCTGGGCGGCGCGGCGCAAATACAACCTGCCCTTCGCGCGTGTGCCGGGGGTCGAGTTGTGGCTGCAAATCGCCAAACGCGCCGCGCGGCGCGGCTTGAAGATCGCCATCATCGGTGGCACCGAAGAAACCTGCCAAAAAGCCGTCGAAATCTTGCGCACGGACCACGGGATCGACGTTGCCTATGCGCGCAACGGATACTTCGACAGCAGCGAACGCGCGACCATTGCCGAGGCGCTTAAGGCCCATGACATCCGCTTTGCCGTGATCGCCATGGGGTCCCCCCGGCAAGAAAAGTTCTCGCAAGACATGATCGAAGCCGGGGTGAGCGCGTTCTTCTTTGGGGTCGGGGGCAGTTTGGATGTGCTGACTGGAAAAGTCGACCGCGCGCCCCGGATCTTCCGCGACAATGGGCTTGAATGGCTGCACCGTCTGCTGCGCCAACCCAGCCGGATCGGCCGCCAATTGGCCTTGGCGCCTTATTTCCTGTCCGTGCTGCGCGCAAAGATGTAAGCGTTGGCCGTCGAACCTTCCCCACGTCGAGACGAACCTTGAGCTTTTATCCCAACTACAGCAAGGGCCTGACCGGAAAGCTGGTGATCAGCTTTTTGCTGCTTTGGTTCATGGTTTATATTGCGGTTAGAACCAAATTTGTGTCGGGCGTGATCTCTTCCGCCGTCCCGATCAATCTTTTTGTTGCGGCCTCTATTGTGGCGATTGCGGTGTCCATTCACCGGGTGTCCGTCGAACGCAAATTCTTTGTCTTGTTCATGACGTCCTTGCTCTATTCCATCTTCCTTGTTGGAATAGAGCGGCTGCCGCTTCAAAACATCTTTCAATTTTTCTTGTCGACAAAGTTTGTCTTCATATTTCTTGCGACCAGCCTTGTGGCCGCCGACAGACGGCAGCGATACTGGTTGGGCATGTCACGGGTGATCCTGTTTCTGCTTTTCCTTTCCCTGCCATTCGCGGCCTTGGATTTCGTCGCCCCCGGTACGATTTTTGAAATCGCGGCCGATGAACGCGGCTTTGGCGGGGTTTCGGTGGGGTCTTTCTTTGCGTCGCGGGTGCTCTATTCAGAATTCCTGCTGCTCGTCCTCATCTTGCTGATCTGCATTCCCGAGGGAAGCGACAGCTTGTACTTTCCCTCATCGCGGGCATTCCGACCTTACACCCTCGCCCTTGTGCTGGTGATGCTGATCCTGACTTTTTCGCGCAAAGAAATCCTGATCGGTGCGGTCATTCTTATTACCCATTATGGGAATTTTTCCAGAATCCGGCCGGCATGGGCAGCCAAAAGCGCCATGACGATCATGTTCCTCTTGGCTTTTGTCGTGTTTTTTATCGCCTTCATGGATCTGATGTTGCAGAACTTCAGCGAGGGTTATGTCCGTTTCAAGATTTTCATGGCGGCTTGGGATATCTTCAGCAGCCATTTCCCGCTTGGATCTGGCCCCGGCACATTTGGCACCGCAATGTCGAAATCCTACACGGACGTCTATCAAGAGTTTGACGTTCCCACGGCCGTGACCGGAAAGAATGGCGACTTCAATGGGCCGATCTTCGATTTGTTCTTCATCTCCTTCTTTGCAGAATATGGGCTGGGGGCATTCCTGATTTTCTGGCTGTTCATCTACCCCTTTAGAACGACGCCGACAGAGGCGCTGACCAAGGTCGTCGATGTGCGCCGCTTTCGCCTTTATTTGGCGCTTGTTGTCTTTGGTGCGGGCTTTTTCGTGCCGATCATGGGCAATGTGGTGGGGCTGCTGGCCTTCTTTGCCTTGGGACTTTTGACGCAGCATCAATCCATGGCGCCGGATCAGGCTTGACCGGGCATCGGGCGACTGCCGCAATGGTCTGACGTGGCGCTGTATCAGCCGCAGCGGGCCGAGAGATCGTCAAGCCGCACCTCGACAGAACGCTCGCCCCCCAAAAGATCCAGCAAGACCCAGACCCGCCGCTCCGGTTCGACACGCTCTACTGTTGCGATGAACTGCGAAAAGGGGCCGTTGGAAATGCGCACCGTGTCACCGGCTTGAAGCTCTGACGGCGGCAAGAGAAATCCGGCCTCATCGCAGCGCTGCACCAAGCCATCCAGAAGCTGGGGCGGCATGCGCGCCGGAACGCCCTGTTTTTTCATGACAATCCGCGACACACCGACGGTATTCATCACCGCGCGCCACTGTGGATTGCCTTCGTCAATGGCGACGAAGAAATAGCCCGGAAACAGCAGGCTTGCCTGCGCCACCTGCTTACCAAAGCGCCGCACTTCGACCCGATGCTTGGGGCAGAAGACCGCAATCTGCTGCTGGGCCAAAGCCTGCTCTGCTTTGCGAAAGCTGTTCCGGCTGACTTGAACCGCGCACCAGAACGCCGATGTCATCTCAGCCGGTCCTGCCGGTCGGGGGTGGCCGCGCCCAAGTCAGGCGCTTCGGGTGCCGCGGCAAGCAAGGCCCGATGTATTCTGGGCGAGCGGTGGGCTTTTGCAAACTTGATCAGCGCCCGATAGGTCACGGCATAGCAGACGAAGGCCGCCACAAACGACCAGCCTGCGCGTCCGTTCTGGTTCCAGAACATCACCCCAAGACCAACCGGAACCGCAAAAAGTGGCAGCATCAGCACGGTGGCAAGCGGGTTTGCGATGGTTCGATTTTGCCGCCCGACCCAAGTGATTTCCAACGTGCGCAAGACGACCTGATGAAAGTGCAGACGATCAGGGTGGTAAATCTTGCTGCCCTGCGAAAGGCGCCGCAGGATGGTGAACAAGGTATCCGCCACCGGCCAAAAGAAGATCAAAAGCGCGGACCACGGAGAAAACTGGGGCAGTTGCGCCATCAGATCAACGGCTGTCCACGCCAGAATGAAGCCGATGCAATAGGCCCCCGCATCCCCCAGAAAAATCCGACCATGGGGAAAGTTGAACAGCAAGAATCCCACGACGGCCCCGGCAAGAGCCAAGAGCAGGTTCGAGCTGTCAGATGCCCCTGCAAGGGCAAGAACCCCTACAAACCCTGCGATCGAGGTCAAGGTGATGCTGCCAGACAGGCCGTTCAATCCGTCGACCAGATTGAAGGCATGGCAAAGGCCAACGGTCACAAAGATGGAAAGCCCCACGCTGATCGGTAGATACGCCATAAATGGCTCCAACAGCGGGACACCGATGCGGTCAATCTGGATGCCCGAGAACCAGACCACCAAAAGCCCCGAAAATGCAGCAGCCGCCAAGCGTCGGCGCGGAGACTGGTGCTTGCCCAGATCTTCCAGCAGACCGACCGTAAACAGCGGAAACGTTGCAAACAGGATGCTGGTTTGTGTGGCCGTTGCCCCCATTGCAAGCATCGTCAACCACAGCCCACAGATGATCGCCCCCCCTCCCAAACGCAAGGTTGGGCGCATATGCGAGGCTTGGCGGGCGTTCAGATCACTGCGCGGAATCAGGGCAAAGATGCGCGAACGAAACCTCATCAGAGTGGCGCACAGTGCCACACTGACAAGCCCGCCAAAGATTGCGTGGGTAGCCAACATTGAAAATGTCTCTTATGCATCCCTGGAGCGCGACGGTGGAGCGCGACATACTGCGGAACGCACCTGCCCGCAAGGCAAGCAAATCGCGAGCAGCGTCTTTCCACCGATCGGCATCCATGGCCGGCGATTAATGTTTCAAATAGACGTTGAGATCTAAAAATACCGTCAACAGCCAAGCTTCTTTACGGCTTCACCCCTTGGCATACCAGCCATTATCAACATAAAGCGCGGTTCCGTTGACAAAGCTCGCCTCGTCCGAGCATAGCCACAACGCCGCAGCGGCGACTTCTTCGGGTTCGCACAGCCGGCCCTGAACGGCAGCCAAGCTGCTTTCGCTCCAGCTTTGGCCCAAACCGTCCAACTCGTCGATTTCGCGCAAGCCATGGGCGGTCTTCACAAATCCGGGGCAAACCGCATTGGCGCGGATGCCTTCATCGCGGTATTCGACGGCGATTGACCGGGCCAGTTGCAGCACCGCGCCCTTTGTCATGCAATACAGGCTTTCCAGCGCAAAACCCTTTTCCCCGCCAATGGACGAGGTGATGACAATGGACCCGCCGCCGTTTTCCCGCATCTGCGCCACCACCTCGCGACAGACAATGAACGCTGACCGCACATTGATCGCCATCAGCCGATCATAGTCTTCATCCGTCGAACTGTGCAGCGGTTTGACAATGATGGTGCCCGCGTGACTGAAGAGCGTATCAACCGGCCCCCAAGCCGCATTGACCTGCGCCAACGAGGCCCGCACGGCGTCGCTGCGCGTCACGTCGGTTGTCAGGAACATCACCTCACGGCCCAGCGCCTTTTGCGCAGCCTCCAGCGCGCGACCGGCCTCAGTTGCAATGTCAAACACCGCAACCCGGGCACCTGCCTCGGCAAACATTTCAACCGCGGCACGCCCCATGCCGTTGGCGCCACCGGTGATGATGGCTGTCTTTCCCGCCATGCGGCCGGCTAAGGGCAGCTTGGCCCCTTTGATCGCTTGAGAGTTCATTGCGCGCCCACCTGCCTGATGATTTGGTCTGTCTGCTACCGGATGATACCGCACCCGCCCCTGTCAAGCGGGGAAAGAAATGTCAGGGTTCGAAACAAGCCTCCAATTCGCGCAAGACCAAATAAATCGGTTGAAACCCCGCGCATCCTGCCCTTCTATCCGGCTGAATTTGTGAAAGATCGCCCGATGTCCGGCATGAAAGCTTCGCCGTCGCATGGGCAGGAATGGATCCAATGAAACACCTTTTCTCACCCCTGACTCTGCGCGGACGGACAATTCGCAACCGGATTCTGTCCACCGGTCATGACACCACGCTGCCGACTGATGGCACCGTGAACGAGGCGCTGATCGCCTATCACCGGGCGCGGGCCAAGGGGGGCGTTGGGCTGATCGTCACGCAGGTCGCCGGCGTGCATGAAACGGCGCGCTATACCTCGCATCTTTTGATGGCGACGGACGATGCCTGTATCCCCGGCTACCGTGCCTTGGCCGATGCGGTTCACGCGGAAGGGACCGCGATCATCAGCCAGTTGTTCCATCCGGGGCGCGAAATCATGGAAAGTGCCGACGGGCTGTTGGCGGTGGCATGGGCGCCCTCGGTTGTGCCGAACGAACGCTTTCATGTCATGCCGCGCGAACTGGACGAGGCCATGATCGCCGAGATTGTGGCCGGTTACGCCGCGTCGGCGGCCCGGTTGGCGGCGGCTGGCTTTGACGGGGTGGAATATGTCGCCTCGCATGGCTATCTGCCGGCGCAATTCATCAACCCGCGCGTCAATCTGCGCACCGACGCCTGGGGGCAAGACCGCACGAAATTCCTGCGCGAGTGCCTACAGACCATGCGCGCCGTGGTGCCGGATGATTTCATCATCGGCATGCGGATTTCGGCAGACGAGCGGGAAGAAGCCGGATTGCAGGCCGATGAGATGCTGGACGCCTGCCGCAGCCTTGAACCCTTGGTGGATTATCTGAACGTGACCGTTGGCACCTCGGCCACCATGGGGGGCGCGGTGCATATCGTGCCGCCAATGGCCTATGCGGCCGGTTATCTGGCCGATGCCGCCGCCCGCGTGAAGCAGGCGGTTTCAGTGCCGGTCTTTGTGGCGGGCCGGATCAACCAGCCGCAGGTGGCCGAAGCGATTCTTGCCGCGGGTCAGGCCGATATGTGCGGCATGACCCGGGCGCTGATTGCAGACCCCGAAATGCCAATCAAGGCACAGACCGGGCGGCTGGATGACATCCGCGCCTGCATCGGCTGTAATCAGGCCTGCATCGGCCATTTCCATCGCGGCCTGCCGATTTCCTGCATCCAGCATCCCGAAACCGGGCGCGAGCTGCGCTTTGACACCTTGCCCGCCGCCGCCCTGCGCAAGCGCGTGATGGTCGTGGGCGGTGGCCCTGCCGGGATGAAGGCCGCAGCCGTTGCGGCCGCGCGGGGCCATGAAGTGACGCTTTACGAGGCCGAGGCGCAATTGGGCGGGCAAGCCCGGCTGGCGCAGCTTTTGCCGCGCCGGGCCGAATTTGGCGGCATCATCACCAACCTCTCGCGCGAGATGGAACTGGCGCAGGTTCGCGTCCGGCGCGGGCAGCGGGTTGATCGCGCGCTGGTCGCCGCCGAGGCCCCCGATGCGGTGATCCTTGCGACGGGCGCCCAGCCTTACCTGCCCGACTTGCCCGAGGATGGCTCGGTGCAGATATTGACGGCGTGGCAGGTCTTGCAAGGGGCCAAGACGGGACGGCGGGTTCTGGTGGCCGATTGGCGGGCCGACTGGATCGGGCCGGGGATTGCGGAAGCCTTGGTGCAACAAGGGTGCAGCGTCGAACTGGCGCTGACCGCGCCCGCGCTGGGGGGGCAACTGCCGCTTTATGTCCGCGACGATCTTGCCGCGCGACTACATGGTCTTGGGGTCAAGGTCACGCCCTATGCCCGACTTTATGGCGTGGCCGGCGGCACGGTCTATCTGCAACACACGGCCAGCGGCACCGCGATTGAGACAGAGGCGGATACCGTCGTTCTGTGCCTTGGCCATCGGCCCGACGATGGACTGCGGGCAGAATTGGCGGATCTGCCGGTAGAGGTTGTCACGATCGGCGATGCCATGGCGGCCCGCACCGCAGAAGAAGCGGTGTTCGAAGGATTGAAAGCCGCCTGCCTGATCTGACAGGGCTGATCTGATTGGCCCCGGCCGCGCCGTCTATGCGACCTTATAGGGCGCGGGGCGGCGCAGCATCAGCGCCAGCGGCATGGCCAACAGCGTCACCCACATCATCAACACAAAATCATCAACATAGCCAATCATCGCGGCCTGTGCGTTGACCAACAGATCCACCTGCTGCAAGGCCGCCACCTGCCCCGCCGCCGCCAGCGGACTGGCCTGCCGCAGCACCGGATTGAAGGGCGAAATCAGGGCCGAAAGCTCGGCATGGTTGACTTGAATGTTATGGGCCAACAGTACCGTCACCAGCGAAATCCCCACCGATGATCCGATGTTGCGCACCAGACTGAACAGCGCCGTCGCATCGGCACGATAGCGCGCGTCGATGGTGGCAAAGGCCACCGTGGACAAGGGCACGAATACCAACCCCAGCCCCAGCCCCTGCACCACGCCCGACCGGATCACCGGGATCATGTCCATTTGCGGGGTAAAACCCGACATCTCCCACAGGGAAAGCGCGGTCAGCGCCAAGCCCAGCACCACCAGTTTGCGCGGATCGACCGCCCGCACCAGACGCCCGACGACCAGCATCGAAATCATCGTGCCCACACCACGCGGGGCCATCACCAACCCGGTGGTGATCACCGGATAGCCCATCAATCGGCTAAGCATCGGCGGCAAGAGCGCCAGGCTGGCCAACAGGATGATTCCGATGACAAAAATGAACACCAAACCGGTGGCAAAGTTGCGGTCGGCAAACATGCCCGGCTCCAGAAAGGGTTTCTTGGCGTGCAGGATATGCACCACAAAGACCCAAGCCCCGGTCAGACACAGCACCGCATAGATCCAGATCTCACCCGAGGCGAACCAATCCACCTCAGCGCCACGATCCAAGGTCAGCTGCAAGGCCCCAATCGCCATGGCCAGCATGGCAAAGCCAAAGAGATCAAAGGCGCGATGCCGCCGGGGCGCGCGCGGCAGATAGGCCGCGCAACCAAGGAACGCCAAGGCCCCGACCGGCAGGTTGATCAGAAAGACCCAGCGCCAGTTGTAGCTTTCGGTCAGCCAGCCCCCCAAGGTGGGGCCAATGATCGGCCCGACCATGATCCCCGCCCCCCACATCGCCATCGCCTGTCCGGCACGTTCACGCGGATTGATGTCCAGAAGAAAGGTCTGACTCAAGGGCACGATCGCCGCGCCGAATACGCCTTGCAGCAAGCGGAATGCCACCATCGAGTTGAGGTTCCACGCCAACCCGCAGGCCAGCGAGGTTGCCACGAAACCCACGATAGAGATCAAGAACAGTTCGCGCTTGCCGATACGGTCTGACATCCAGCCGTTCATCGGCGTGACAATGGCCGAGGCGACGATATAGCTGGTTAGAACCCAACTGATCGTGTCCTGCGACGCGCCGAGATCGCCGGTCATCGACGGCAAGGCCACATTGGCGATGGTGGTGTCCAAGACCTGCATGATCGTGGCGGCCATGATGGCCAAGGTGATCAACCCGCGGTGTTTGACCTCCTCCGGTTTTGCGGCGTCCATCGGAAAAGACCCTACTCGCCCGCCAGCGCCGACATGAGCGGCGCATCGCCCCCGGTGTCCACCGTTACCTCGGCCGATGCGCCCGACGCGATGCCCGCAGCAAGGCTGGGATCATCCAGCCGGATCCGCACCGGGATACGTTGCGTGACCTTCACCCAATTGCCGGTGGCATTTTGGGCAGGCAACAGGGCAAATTCGGCCCCGGTTCCGGCGCCAAGCGCCTCGACCCGGCCCGTGAAGCTGCGCGCCGGCGCCATGTCAAAGCTGACCTCAACAGGTTGGCCAGCGGCCATCGCTGCCACTTGGGTTTCCTTGAAATTCGCCTCAACCCAGATATCGCCGGTTTCAACCAGCGCAAAGACCGCCTGACCTGCCGCCACCATCGCCCCCTGCCGGAACGACGCAGCTTGATAGATGACCCCATCCGCCGGGGCTGTGACCGTGGTCACCGCCAGATTGTACCGCGCGCGCTCCACCTCGGCCAAAGCGGCCCGCACGGCGGGATGGCTGTCGGTGTCCGCCTCGGGGTCGCTGCCCAGCGCGGCACGGGCCGCAACGACGCCCAATGAGGCAACCTCGGCCTGTTCGCGGGCCTGACGGGCGGCATGCCGATTGCCGTCCAGATTGCTGTCCGTAACCAGCCCCTTTTTCGACAGCGCCTCTTGCCGCGCCAGATCCGTTTCCAGATAGGCAGCGGTGTCGCGGGCCAAGGCCTCTTGCCCCTCGGCCTGATGCAGGCCAGCCTTCAACTGGGCAACCTGCATCCGTGCCGCCGCAACGGCTGCTTCGGCAGAGGCCAGCGCCAAACGGTAAGGTTCGGGGTCCACCTGAAACAGCAGATCGCCTGCCTTCACGGTCTGCAATTCATGGACCGCCACCTCAACCACACGGCCACCAACCGCCGGGGCAATGGACAGCCGCACCTGATGCAGGTTGGCGTTTTCCGTGCTTTCGTAGCGCCCGCCGGAAAACCACATGACACCGGCCCCCAGCGCTACGACAACCGGCAGCGCGAACATCAACACCAGGCGGCGTCGCTTGCTTGGCTGCCGCGTCATGTCAGCGACCTCCGCTTTGGCGGATTGGGGCGGAAGGGGATCGTCACTCATCTGCATGCTCGTCTGTTAGGGCTTTGGCATCTGGGCCACCCAATGTTTCAATAATCTGGCGCAACATGCGGATCAGGTCGTCGCGTTCGGCCTGTGACAGGGTTGTCATCGCGGCCTCGGTCACCTCATCCACCACCTGCAACACATCGGGTGCTGCGGCCTCGGCCTTGGCGGTTGGCACGATCACCTTTGCGCGGCGATCCTGCGGATGCGCCTCACGGCGAACCCAACCTGCCTGCACCATGCGGTCCACCAGACGCGAGACGCTGATCGGCTCAACATCCAGCGCCTCGGCCAGCGCCGCTTGGGTCTTTGGCCCGGTTTTCAGCACCTGCCCCAAAAGCCGCCACTGCGTCGGCGACAGGCCATAGGTCTGCGTGCGCAGCGCAAAGCGCCGGGTGATCCCTTGATAGGCATCCCGCAGCAAAGCACCGAGTCGGTCATTCTTCTCTGTCATGCGCCATGCTTAATATAAGCAGGCTTATGAATTCAAGCAGCACAATTATCGGGGCGCACAACCCCGCCATTCGATAAACGCATGGCAGAGGTTGAAGTCTAGCCGCGCCAGACCGCCGGGATCAGCCCCCGCAAGGCATTCCCCACCCAAAGCCGGACATGGGGCAGATCGGCGACCGAAAGTGTTTCTTCGGGGCAAGCCAGTTCCGCCCGCAAGACGCCGGGCAAAAGCCCCGCCGACAAGGGGGGCGTGCGTAGGCCCGCCCCACGATCAAAGAACAGAGTGGTGATGCTGCCATCGCAGACCTCACCGCGTTCGTTCTGAAACAAGATCTCGTCAATATCCGCAGCCAGCGCTGCCCGCGCCATATCATAGGTCGCCCGGTTGGTGGTTTTCACATGCAGCCACGGGTCGGTGGAGGAAAGCCGGGCTTCGGCCAAGGACAGGCGCCATTGCGGCCCACTGTCAGGCACAGCGCCTTGCGTCACCTCAAACCGCCCGGCGGCATCCAAGGTCAGC